>ENA-OPYV01000241-OPYV01000241.1-human-gut-metagenome-genome-assembly--contig:-NODE-241-length-17295-cov-2.533784_pt1 | contig 17295 bp, 21 predicted proteins | sample MGYA00242474_ERZ504485 | MGnify/ENA primary metagenome ERZ504485 (study PRJEB26092, sample SAMD00036263) | human gut metagenome | host: Homo sapiens | study: EMG produced TPA metagenomics assembly of...
ATACAAGCAGAAACCAAGACCGACAGGTTCGCCTGCCGGTCTTTTTTACACGCTGACAGACCAAGAGAAAGCGAGATAAATTTCGTATTTGCGAGCGGTGCCGTACAACGGTACTGCCTCCGAGACAAAAGACGAAAAGCGCCAAAAGCGGCTTGAACTCGATGTTCAAGCCGCTTTTTCAAATCAATCGTAACAACAAATGTCTGCGGCAGGAGCAAGCCCCTGCCCTACAAATGGAATACTTCATTTTTTAACCGGCGCGGTTTAGCCGCTTTATCGACGGTCTGATCACCGAAAGATCACGGCAAACAGTTCTTCAATCCGCTCCGTTTGGCCGGTTAGGTACAGGTAGCCGAATAGCGCCTCCACTCCGGTGGCGCAGTGGTACTCGCCAACGGTGGCGCTCTTGGGCTGGTGGCCGGTCTTGGCATTGCGCCCCCGCTTAAACACCGCCAGTTCTTCCTCTGTCAGCAGCGGCTCCATGCGGGCAAAGGCCGCCGTTTGGGCCTTGGCGCTGACGAACTTCACGCTCTCCCGGTGCAGGTCGTTCACCGGCCGATTGGCCAGCGCCACCAGGTGGCAGCGCACCTGCATCTCATACACGCAGTCGCCGATAAAGGCCAAATTCAGCGGGCTTAGCTGCCGCGGATCTGTGTTCAACACTTCCATACTTGCTCCTTACGGAATGTACTCAAACTCAATATCATACAGGCTGACAATATCGCCCTCCTGGATTCCCCGCTGCCGCAGCGCCTCAAAACACGCCGCTCTTCTCCAGCACCCGCTGCATGTATTGCAGCGCCTCGTAGTCCTCCACATCAATGCCCTTAAGCACCTTGGGAAACCAGGGAGCCTCTACCAGGTAGTAGCCCGGCTCCGGATTGGTGATGGTAAAGCCGGTACTGTTTTGCACCAGCAGCTCCGTGGGGATCTCCTCCGGCTCGTACTCCTTCACCGGGGGCAGCGTTTGCAGCCGGTTCCACACTGCGTTCATCAATTCCCGGGTGCCCTCCTGAATGGGAGCGCAAATGGAATAGTAGTCGTAGCCCTTGGCCTCTACATAGGCTTTCAGCCGTTCAATTTGCTCCGGCTCCGCCATGTCGATTTTATTGCCCGCCACAATCTGGGGCGCTTTGGCCAGCTCCGGGTTGAACTTCTCCAGCTCCCCGGTTGATGGCGTCAAAATCCTCGATCGGGTCTCGTCCCTCGTGACCGCTTACATCCACCAGGTGCACCAGCAGCCGGCAGCGCTCCACATGGCGCAAAAAAGTCATGACCCAGGCCCACGCCATCTGACGCGCCCTCGATCAACCCTGGAATATCCGCCAGCACAAAGCTGTTGCCCGCACCCATGGACACCACGCCCAAATTGGGCACCAGGTGGTAAAGTGGTAGTCGCCGATTTTGGGCTTGGCCTGGCTGACCACGGAGATCAGGCTGCTTTTGCCCACGCTGGGAAAGCCGATCAGCCCCACATCCGCAATGAGCTTCAGCTCCAGGCTGACCTCCCACTCCTCGCCGGGCACGCCGGGCTTGGCAAAGCGAGGCACCTGCCGGGTGGGGGTGGCAAAGTGCATATTGCCCCAGCCGCCCTTGCCGCCCTTGGCTGCAATAAACCGCTCTGTCTTGCTCATATCCGCCATGACGGCGCCGCTTTGCACCTCGCGGATCACCGTGCCCCGAGGCACGCGAATTTCCAGATCCTGGCCCTTACGGCCGTACTGCCGACCGCCACGACCCGGCTCGCCGTTCTGGGCCGCATATTTCCGTTTGTAACGAAAGTCTGCCAAGGTAGCCAAATTATCGTCTACCACAAAGACCACATCGCCGCCCTTGCCGCCGTCACCGCCCGTCCGGGCCGCCGGCAGCCACATACTTCTCTCGATGAAAGGCTACTGCACCGGCACCGCCGTCGCCGCCTTTGATTTTGATTTTCGCAATATCTGCAAACACAGGGTATCCCTTCCTTTCTGTGTTGTTTTTTTCAATAGTACCATAAAAAACGCGGGAATTACAACAAAAAGTTCGTGGAAAATGCCGCCGCCCGCTCCCTTGCGCCCCGCCGGGGGACTATGATAAAATAAGAGTGTACAAAAAAAGAGAACAGCAAGACCCTAAGAAGGAGGTTCCACGATGAACATTTGGCATGACATCAGCCCCAAGCGGATCCGCAAAGACCGCTTTTACGCCGTGATTGAAATTCAAAAAGGCGGCAAAAACAAGTACGAATTGGACAAGGAGACCGGTATGCTCAAGCTGGACCGAGTGCTCTTTACCTCTACCCACTATCCGGCCAACTACGGCTTTATCCCCCGCACCTACGCCAGCGACAAGGACCCGCTGGATGTGCTGGTACTGTGCAGCGAGCAAATTCAGCCCATGACCATCGTGGAGTGCGCCCCCATTGGCGTACTGATGATGGAGGACGGCGGCGCCAAGGACGAAAAGATCATTGCCGTGCCGGTAAACGACCCCAACTACAACTGCTACACCAACATGACCAACTGCCCGCCCACTATTTTGAGGAGATCAAGCACTTTTTTTGAGGTATATAAGACCCTGGAAGTGAGCAAGAGCACCTCCGTGCTGGAAGTAGATGATCGGGCAAAGGCGGAAGAAATCATCCAGTCCTGCATGGATGAGTATATCCGCAAATTCCAAATGTAATCCAAACACCCATAAAACCGCGGTGCCCTTATAGAAAAGGGCACCGTTTTTGTTTTTATAATCGGTTATCCATGGGAGCGGTTCGTATCCGCCCGCTAATTTCCTGCTGCGGCTTTCCGTTTCTTCCCAAACACCAGGCACAGCACCAGCAGCAAGGGAAAGACGATCCCCGCCAAAATTCCTCGGCGCATATTGCCATCGCACACCCGGGTAACCATACCCGCCAGGGTGGGTCCGGCGCTGCACCCCAGGTCACCGGCCAGGGCAAACAGAGCAAACATCACCGTGCCGCCCTTGGGAATGGCGGCAGAGCCTTTGCTAAAGGTGCCCGGCCACAGAATACCCACCGAAAAGCCGCAAACGGCGCAGCCCACCAGCGACAGGAGCGGGTTCGGCACCAGCGCGATTGCCAAATACGCTGCCACACACAGCAGGCTGCTGCCCAGCATGCACTTCTCCAAATGCAGCTTGTGACCCCACTTGCCGTAAATCAGCCGTGCGGTACCCATCAGCGCCGCAAAAGCCATGGGGCCTGCCAGGTCGCCTACGGTTTTGGTGACCCCCAGCCCCTCCTCCGCAAAGGCGGACGCCCACTGGCTAACGGTATTCTCCGCCGCACCGCGCCCAGCATCATCAGCATGAACAGCCAAAACACCTTGTTGCGGCACAGTTCCTTTAAGGTCAGACCCGTGCCGCCCTCCGGGTTCAAAGGATAAATCGGCGCGGTGGCAAAAAGCACGCCGTTTAAGATGGGCACCGCCGCCCACACCAGCGCCAGCCCTTTCCAGTTTGCTATACCAAAGACGGTAAAGAACAGGGTGGACAGCAGCACCACACCCATCTGCCCCCAGCAATAGAACGAATGGAGCAGGCTCATGGCGGAGGCTTTGTTATCCGTTGGGCAGGCCTCCAAAATGGGGCTGACCAGCACCTCCAACAGCCCGCCGCCCAGCGCGTACACCACCACTGCCAGCAAAATACCCACAAACGGATCGGCAGTACGATCCGGCAAAATCGTCAGCAAGATCAGCCCGGCAGCTGCAAAGCCGTGGGCCAGCAGAACAGACGCCCGGTAGCCAATCCGGTCAATGAACCCGGCAGACAGCAGATCTACACACAGCTGGATGAGAAAATTCACAGTGATCAGCAGGGTAATCTTTTGCAGCGGCACCCGGTAGTCGGTCTGGAAGGTGACAAACAGCAGGGGCACAAAGTTGTTTACAATGGCCTGCACAATATAGCCGATAAAGCAGGCATACATGGTCTTTTGATAGGGCTTTTTCATCTTTTTTTCTCCTTGACGAGCAGCGAACTGCCGGTAGAAATCCAGTGTATTATAGCACGGCGACAGGGCTGCTGCAAGTGGCCGTTGACAATGGACCGTTTTTTTGCTTATAATGAAGAAAAAATGCACGGAGGTGCCCCCCTATGGCAATGAAAGACAGAATGCACACCGGTGCGCTGTACCTGCCCGGCGATGATGAAATTATGAACCGGCAGCAGCTGTGCTTGGACCGTCTGTATGAATTCAACCACACACGACCCTCAGAAACGGACAAGCGCCAGGCGCTGATGAAAGAGATGTTCGCCGAACTGGGCGAGAACTGCTATATTGAGCCGCCGTTTTATTCTAACTTCGGCGGCGCCCATGTGCATTTGGGCAACCATGTGTACTGCAACTTTGCCGTTACCATGGTGGACGACACCCATATTTATATCGGCGACAACACGATGATCGCCCCCAATGTGACCATCGCCACCGCCGGCCATCCGGTGCTGCCGAAACTGCGGGAGTACGACTACCAATACAATATGCCGGTGCGCATTGGCCGTACCTGCTGGATCGGCGCGGAGCAGTCATCCTGCCCGGAGTCACCGTCGGCGACAACACAGTTATCGGCGCCGGGTCCGTCGTTACCAAAGATATTCCCGCCAATGTGGTGGCGGTGGGCAACCCCTGCCGCGTGCTGCGCCCCATCAGTGATCGGGACAAAAAAATACTACTTCCGGGATCACCCCATTGACCATGCAGAGATTGCCCGGGATCTGGAAAAAATCAAATAAGTACAAAACGAACCCCGCAGGCAGCCGAAACGGTCGCTTGCGGGGCGATTTTCTGTATGTTTAGTCGTTGTCCAGCAGAGATTTGTAAAATTCGCAGTAATCCGTGCGGTGCTGAGCGGTAAAGTTCATGGCCTCCCGGGGGTGACGGTTCAGTTGGCCGGTGAACATATATTGCAGGTCAAAGCCCCACTGCACCCCGGACTCCCGCAGGGGGATCATATACTTCTCAATAAAGATCAGCAGGCTGTACAAGCTGTACTTAGGGTTCTTTAAGAAGCCCAGCAGCAGCTCCATAGCGCAGTTGCCGGCGCCTCGACCCATACCCATGGCGGTGGCATCCAGATAGGACACACCGTAGGACAGGGTCTCAATGGTGTTGGCAAAGGCCAAGTTCTGGTTGTTGTGGGCGTGGAAGCCCACCTGTTTGCCGGCAGCAGTGGCCGCTTCTAAGTACCGCTGGGCCAGCACACCCGCATTCTCCGGGTACAGGGAGCCGTAGCTGTCTACCAGGTAGATCACATCCACCGAGGAGTTACACAGCATCTCCAGCGCCTCGCCCACCTGGCCGGAACCGGCCTGGCTGATGGCCATAATATTGCAAGTGGTCTCGTACCCCAGGTCATGGAAATACTCGATCATCTCAATGGCTGCCGGGATCTGATGAATGTAGCAGGCCACGCGCACCATGTCGATGACGCTCTCGCTTCTCGCAGAAAGTCCGTTTTAAAATCGCAGCGGCCTACATCTGCCATCACGGAAATCTTCATATATCGCTTACATTTTCGCCAACAATGGCACGAATGTCCTCTTCCTTGCAGAACTTCCACTTGCCAAAATCCGCCTCGTTGAAAAGGGTGCGGCTGGCCTTATACCCAAACTCCATATAGTCCACGCCGCTTTTGATATTGGTCTTATACAGTTCCCGCACAAATTCGTCGCTGAAGTCAAAGTTGTTGCACAGTCCGCCGTCGCGAATGGTGGCGTCCAGCACCTTAATGTCGGTGCGCACGCCCATTAAATTGCCTTTTCTGGGGGTCATGGTTGGTTACTCCTGTTCCTGTTATCATTTTGCACTTGGCACTTTAGCGCTTTAAAGCCCATTAGTGCTTAGGTGGTATTATAACACCACTCGCTCCCCTTGTCAACGGCAAAAGGCAAAAGAAAAAGCAAAAAAATGCAGCGCGCCCGCAAAACAAGGAGCAGGCCCCTATATATTATGCTTTCGCCCAATATGTCAAATTTGATGTGGAATACGGGCACTGATTATAGAAATGATTATATAAACCATGCATACCCCACTTTGATTTTACATAACATCCAGCATAACCAACTTTAACAAGACTTACTACACCGGAGTGTTCACCAGCATAATATATAATATTTCCAACCTTGTATCCATCTTTTTTATAACTTCCATCTCTCATATATTTTGACGGATCATTCATCCAGTATCCGTTTGAAGTTGACTGACTGTACCATGCATATGAATGGCAATTATATTTTTTAGTTGGTGTTGCTATATAGGTAGCTCCCGGAAAATTCGATGAAACATAGTTTTTACATTGTCTTATTTCCGAAGAAGTCAACTCTTTCCCTGATTTTTAAATTTGCCAACTTTAACAAGAACTTTTTTTGGGAGTTTTAACTGTATAATTCCAATTAAAATCGCTACTCGATATTGCTGCATAAGAAACATGATTTACTGCCAATGCCTCACTTATTCTATCATAGGAATAATACTCAGAATTTGTTTCATTGATTTCATTCAGTACACTATAATACAAAGATTTTGTAGCGCTATACACTTCTTCTGATTTAGCAGAACATTTCTTGTAAATGGCATCATTTATTGCAACAAAATGTTTCATCATCTGTGTTATTAACAATTTCGGGCTGGGCTGCTAAAATTTCCAATGCACTGGGTGCAATAAATTCATTATAAGAAACACGAGTTGAAGAATGCAGATCGCACAATTTAATATTTTCATACCTTTTTAACAAAACTTCGCCTACGTCTTCTCTTGTTAGCAATTCATCAAGTGCATTGCACTGCTTTCTCAAAGCCGCAAATCCTGTTTCTATGGTATTATACGCATACATGTCACCAAGAAGTGGATAATTCAAATATGCTGAAACAAGCATATCTGTCGTCATTTCTTGGATTTCATCATCAGCAATTCGGCAAGCAGCCACCATTTCGTCATGTGAGTTAAGCGTTTTCCATTCAGCGCTATCACTTGTTATTTTATATTGATAATCATTTTGCACACTCGATTCATCAATATCATAAGCAGCATATGCATAAATATTGGATGATATTACCATCAAAAATGATAATATACCGCAAAAAATTTATTTCATTTTTATACCCCTTCACATGAATTTAAAAGTACGATAAATTGCAGTTTTAAATTCTATTCTTTGTAACGAATTCTTCAGCTGCTGTAATATCATCATTTATTACAATCAAATATTGCGTCATTTCAATTTGGTAAGAGATAAAGGTCTGCTTAGCATTATTGTTTTGACTTTCAAATAAATAAATATCCGTATCTTGAATTCTAATTTGCTTTGAAGCTTTAAAAGTTCCTTCGATTTCTAAATTTTTTATGTTTGTTTCTTGCTCAAATTCTTTCAATTTTCAGTTGAATATTATTTTCAAATTCGATGACAACTGTTTTTGTATTTTCATCAACTTCATTTTCAATAATTTTGTATGGAGTGTAATACAAATCAAACGGAAGCATGATATTTTCAATACCTTCAGCTTCTAATGCATCATAAAGTTTATTACCGTTCAAATTATTACTGTATTTTTGTAGCAAATCCTTATCTGAATATTTAATGACAGCTTTATTATCAAATATGTCAACAAAAATATCGGATGATGCGCATATCATTTGCTTTTGCATATACTGTCATACCAATGAAATCGAACAAACAACTAGGATTGCAGCGATTATTATCCTGCTGAATTTATACGCTTTTCTTATTTTTATTTATCACCTTCCCTTCCTTGGGGCGTATTTACAATGCTGTATCCGGCAAGATAATTCATACAAGCATCAACAAAATCAACATTGATTTCTTGAACATCCTTTTCAAGTTCCTTTTCCATCATTGCTTCAATTGTTTTTTTTGTTTAGCTCCCAAGATTCATCGTTAATAAATGCTTTAAAATCATTATCGTTCATTGCTTTTATCTCACCTACTCTATTAGTAACATACATCTTGATTTGTTATAAAAGATTACAAATTTTTTTGTTTTTTCTTTTACCAAACATTTAATTTTCCGTCTTAGAATGAAAATTCTCTGTCTGATACAGGTCTCACTGCAATTGTATTCTGCAGCAAGCTGTTTGGTCGTCTGATAAGAACTTTTATAATTCTTACAAGTCTTTGAAAGCAAAATTCGCTCGCTCTCAGACAATTCGGAAAGGATTTCGTCTTTCAACCTAACAATCACATCGTAATCAACCTTAAAAAATTCCTGTTCAATCGGAATATCAAAATCCGTTTGATTCATAGAAAAATTCTTGTTTTTTTCTTTATTCAATATCTCTGAATTTTAATTTAACAAAATTGCTTGCTGTTTTGATTAAAAACTGTTTTGGATATTCAAGTTTTGTATCTTTTGATAATTGCTCAAAGAGAACTCTGAATGTATCTTGAACGCAATCCTCAGCATAGTCAGGGTAGTCATTAAGCTTATAATAACAATACCGACGAATATATTCGACATATTCATTATAATAGCATTCAAATTGATTATAAAATATCATCTTTTAACATAACAGTCCTCATACAAAAAGAGTTTTATCATAAATAAAATATATCGGATTGTGCAGAGAAAGACAACAAATTATGACCTTCTAATTCATACAACAGCTTAAACAAAATACGGTTATATGTTTCATAAGTTTATTTAACACATTTTTCAAAAACTTGTCAATAGGAATTGCCAAAATGCAGAAAAATCAGGCACAAATGCAAAACAAGGAACCGCCCCCTGTTCACAGGCATCTATTTTGACAAGGGGCGGCTTTTTTGTTATACTGTATCATAAAGTAGACTATCAAACTTTACGCAAAAATAAAAAGAACGGAGAAGAAAATGGAACGGATACTCATTCGCGCCGGGGTAGCGCCCTGGGCGGAATACAATGCCCTGGATGTAATCACCGACAAGATCATCGGCAACAACACCGGGAATCTGCTGTTTGCCAACAGCATCACCCGGCTGGTGGCCACTGCGGACAGCCGGGTAGACTTTATCTCTGACCTGATGTTGGTGAAAAAGCAGATTACAGCCCAAGAGATCAATGAGAACTACGACCGGCTGATCCTGCCCATGGCCAACGCCTTTCGGGAGGACTTTGCCCGCAAGTGCTTAAAGCACTGGACGGCACTGATTCGCCAGCTGACGATTCCCGTAACGGTCACCGGTATTGGCATTCAGCTGCCCTACGAGCCGCACCTGGAGCAGCCCCGGGAATTTGACGGCGCAGCCCGGGACTTTATCGCCGCCGTGCTGGATCATTCTGCCAGCGTGGGCGTGCGGGGCCAGATCACCTGTGATTATCTCAAAGGACTGGGCTTTTCCCAGATCGATGTGACCGGCTGCCCCTCTTTGGCACTGAACGGCCCGGGTCTACCCCTGCGAGAGAAGCAGCCTTTAACCCCGGAATCCAGCTGTGCTTTACCGGCTCTGTGTCCAATCCGCCGGATTTCAAAAAAAGTTCGCCGTGCGCTGCACCGAACGGTTCCCCAACACCTACTTTGTGCCTCAGTTTTATTGACGATTTGCGGCTGATGTACCTGGGGATCCCCCACCCGGACACGGCAGACAGCCGCGTGCTGCACCCCACCAATCTGGACCACCCGGTATTTGTGGAGGACAAGGCCCGGTTCTTCATCAACCTGCCCAGTATGTTCGCTTTTAATCGAGAGATGGACTTTAACTACGGCACCCGCATTCACGGTGCCCATCGGCAATATTCTGTGTGGCGTGCCCAGCCTGCTGTTCCCCACGGCGCCCGCATTCGGGAGCTGGCAGAGTATCACAACATTCCTGCCATTCCCGCCTCTGCCGTCACACCGGACACGGATCTGGCAGCGCTGTATGATCAAACCGACTTCCGCCAGGTGAACAACGGCCACGCGGAGCGGTTCTGGCACCTAATCGACTTCTTGAATGAAAACGGGATCAAGACCATTTACGATGACCGCACAGCACGCCTGCCCGCTCGCTGTACGACGAAAAAACGGCAGCCACTTCTTATGCTCAGCCGGTACATTCCATGCTGGTGCGCCCGCCGGAGGAGATCGCCCGCCGGGTAGATACCGCCGTGCGCCTGCAACGCAAAGAGATAGAGGATGACAGCCGCCAGGCCACGCAGCTGCGAGACAGTCAGCGCAAGGTCACCCAGCTGCAAGAGCGCAACAAAAAGCAAGCCGCGCAAATTCAGGCGCTAAAAGAAGAGCGCAAAGCCCTGAAAACAGAACTGAAAGCAACCAAAAAGCCCTTGCGCCGCCTGGCTTGGTACCAGCGCACCTCCACCTTCGGCATTGGTCTCGCCCGCCTGAAAAAGAAGCTTCGCCGATTACTAGGGAAAGAAAAATAAATGCCGGTTCGCTGTAACTACCGAGCCTGCAAGATTTGGAAACAGAGGTCTGTCCCCTGTTCCACCTGTTCCACGATGAAAAGCAATAATAAAAAAGGACAGTCCGAGGACTGTCCTTTTTGTTATGGATTTGTAAGGAGAACTTATGCGTTCTTCTCAGCGATCGCAGCCTGTGCAGCGGCCAGACGCGCGATCGGCACACGGAACGGAGAGCAGGACACATAGTCCAGACCGATCTGGTGGCAGAACTCTACGGAGCTGGGATCACCGCCGTGCTCACCGCAGATACCGCAGTGCAGCTGGGGACGGGTAGCTTTACCGTTCTTCACAGCCATCTGCATCAGCTGGCCAACACCGTCACGATCCAGCTTAGCGAAGGGATCGTTCTCAAAGATCTTGGCGTCATAGTAAGCGTTCAGGAACTTACCGGCGTCATCACGGCTGAAGCCGTAGGTCATCTGGGTCAGGTCGTTGGTGCCGAAGCAGAAGAACTCTGCTTCCTTAGCGATCTCGCCGGCAGTCAGAGCTGCGCGGGGGATCTCGATCATGGTGCCCACTTCATACTTCATATCGCTGCCGGCAGCCTTGATTTCTGCGTCAGCGGTGGCAACCACGATGTCCTTTACATACTTCAGTTCCTTGGCATCGCAAGACAGGGGGATCATGATCTCCGGAGCCACGGTCCAATCCGGATGTGCCTTCTGTACATTGATGGCAGCGCGGATCACGGCCTTGGTCTGCATCTTAGCGATCTCAGGATAAGTCACAGCCAGACGCAGGCCACGGTGACCCATCATCGGGTTGAACTCATGCAGAGAAGCAATGATGGCCTTAATCTGCTCAACGCTCTTGCCCTGTGCCTTAGCCAGCTTCTCAATATCTTCTTCCTCAGTGGGAACGAACTCATGCAGCGGGGGATCCAGGAAACGGATGGTTACCGGGCAGCCCTCCAGCGCCTCATACAGCTTCTCAAAGTCGCCCTGCTGATACGGCAGGATCTTCTCCAAAGCAGCCTCGCGCTCCTCAACGGTGTCAGAGCAGATCATCTCACGGAAAGCAGCAATTCTGTCTTCCTCGAAGAACATATGCTCGGTACGGCACAGACCGATACCCTCAGCGCCCAACTCACGAGCCTTCTTGGCATCTGCGGGGGTGTCTGCGTTGGTGCGTACTTTCAGTACACGGAACTTATCGGCCCAGCCCATGATACGACCAAAGTCGCCGGAAATGGTTGCGTCCTGGGTCGCGATAATACCGTCATAAATATTACCGGTAGAACCGTCAATGGAGATGTAGTCGCCCTCGTGATAGGTCTTGCCTGCCAGAGTGAACTGCTTGTTGGCTCATCCATTACAATGTCGCCGCAGCCGGATACGCAGCAGGTACCCATACCACGAGCAACAACGGCAGCGTGAGAAGTCATACCGCCGCGAACGGTCAGGATGCCCTGAGAAGCCTTCATGCCGGTGATGTCCTCGGGAGAAGTCTCCAGACGAACCAGAACCACCTTCTCGCCTCTCTCGTTCCACTCCACAGCGTCATCAGCGGTGAATACAACTTTACCGCAAGCAGCGCCGGGAGAAGCGCCCAGGCCCTTACCGGCCGGGGTAGCAGCCTTAATGGCGGCAGCGTCGAACTGCGGGTGCAGCAGGGTGTCCAGGTTACGGGGATCGATCATAGCAACGGCTTCTTCTTCCGTTCTCATGCCCTCGTCTACCAGATCGCAAGCGATCTTCAGAGCAGCCTGCGCGGTACGCTTACCGTTACGGGTCTGCAGCATGAACAGCTTACCGTGCTCCACGGTGAACTCCATGTCCTGCATATCTCTGTAATGGTTCTCCAAAGTCTGGCAAACCTGGGTGAACTGTGCAAAAGCCTCGGGGAACTTCTGCTCCATCTCCTGAATGTGCATAGGTGTACGCACACCGGCCACTACGTCCTCGCCCTGGGCGTTGGTCAGGAACTCACCGAAGAGGCCCTTGGCGCCGGTAGCGGGGTCACGGGTAAAGGCAACGCCGGTGCCGCAGTCATCGCCCATGTTACCAAAGGCCATGGACTGCACGTTAACGGCAGTACCCCAAGAATACGGAATGTCGTTGTCACGACGATATACATTTGCGCGGGGGTTGTCCCAAGAACGGAACACAGCCTTGATGGCGCCCATCAGCTGCTCCTTAGGATCCGTGGGGAAGTCCTCGCCGATCTTGGCCTTGTACTCGGCCTTGAACTGAGAAGCCAGCTCCTTCAGATCGTCAGCGTCCAGCTCCACATCCTGGGTAACGCCCTTTTTGGTCTTCATCTCATCGATGAGCTCCTCAAAGTACTTCTTACCCACTTCCATAACCACGTCGGAATACATCTGGATAAATCTTCTGTAGCAGTCCCAAGCCCAACGGGGATTACCGGACTGGGTAGCGATGGTGTCCACAACATCCTCGTTCAGACCCAGGTTCAGGATGGTGTCCATCATGCCGGGCATGGAAGCTCTTGCGCCGGAGCGAACGGATACCAGCAGCGGATTCTGCTTGTCGCCGAACTTCTTGCCGGTGATCTCTTCCATCTTTACGATATACTGGTTGATCTCATCCATGATCTCAGGATTGATCTCGCGGCCGTCCTCATAATACTGGGTGCAGGCCTCCGTCGTGATGGTGAAGCCCTGGGGCACCGGCAGGCCGATGTTGGTCATCTCGGCCAGGTTAGCACCCTTACCGCCGAGAAGCTCTCTCATGTTTGCATTACCCTCAGAGAAGAGGTAGCAATACTTTTTTGCCATTGAGAATACCTCCAAAAATAGTTTGTAATATACCCGCAAATTACACTGCGTCAGTATAATGCGGTAAAATTATAGCACAGCGGAGGCTAAAATACAAATACTTTTTCTTATTTTTTTTATTATTTTTATACGCTTTCTGTCAAATAGACTTGCAAAGCGCCGCCGATTGTTGCATAATGAAAGCACAAATCAGAGAATATTCGGTTTGGAAAGGAACGATAGACCTATGAAATGTGCAATTATTTTAGCCGGGGGCAAAGGCACCCGGATGAAGGCGGACTGCCCCAAAGTGATGTGCAAGGTGCTGATGAAGCCCATGATCGACTATGTGGTTTCTGCCGTAAAGAGCGCCGGGTGTGCGGCCATCTGCGTGATCACCGGCTACCGGCATACAGAGGTGGAGAACCACCTGCGAAATCTGGATCCAACCATTGAGACCGCCCTGCAAGAGCCCCAGCTGGGCACCGGCCACGCGGTGATGTGCGCCCGGGATTTATTGAGCGCCACCGAGGTGACGATATTTTGGTTCTAAACGGCGACGGTCCGCTGCTGGACGAGCTACCATTAACGGTGCCTACGCTTTGCACAAAAGCGAGGGCAACGCCATCACCCTCATTAGCGCCTTGGTGGAGGACACCAACGGGATCGGCCACATTAAGCGCAGCGCCGACGGTAAGCTCCGGTGCATTGTGGAGCACAAGGACGCCACAGAGGAAGAAAAAAAGATCAACGAGAGCAACGCCGGGTGCTACTGGTTTATGGGCGACAAGCTGCTGTACGCCCTGGATCGGATTACCAATCAAAATGCCCAGAATGAGTACTATCTAACCGACAGCCTTTCCATTCTGCTGGGCGCCGGCAACGGCGCCAACGCCTATGTAGTTGAGAACAGCGATGTGGTACTGGGTGCCAACGACCGAGCCCAGCTACACATTCTCAACGAAATCCTGCGCCACAAGATCATGCACCAATGGATGGTAGACGGGGTGGACATTCCCTGCACCGACGGTGTAATGATCGCTGACACGGTACAGATCGGCACCGGCACCACCATTCTGCCCGGCACCATCCTGCTGGGGAACACCACCATCGGCAAGGACTGCCTGATCGGGCCGAACACCTATATTATGGACGGCACCGTGGGCAACGGCGTGACCCTGGACAATGTGAAGCTGACGGACAGTACCGTAGAGGACGGTGCGGACGCAGGCCCCTTTGTACAAATCCGGGGCGGCAGCGTGCTGCACACCGGTGTGCACATCGGCGACTTTGTGGAAGTGAAGAACAGTACCGTAGCGCCGGCACCAAAAAGTGCCCACCTGACCTACATTGGCGACAGCGATGTGGGGGCCGGGGTGAACTTTGGCTGCGGCACGGTAACGGTCAACTATGACGGCAAAAACAAGAGCCGCTGCAAGATCGGCGACGGCGCCTTTATCGGCTGCAACACCAACCTGGTGGCACCGGTAGAAGTGGGCGACCGGGCATACATTGCCGCCGGTTCCACCATTACGGACGATATTCCCGGCGACGCCCTGTCCATTGCCCGTGCCCGCCAGGTAAACAAGCCCGGCTGGGTCACGGAGAAGAAGCCTTATAAAGAAAAGAAGTAAAATGGTTATGAAACGCATTTGCACCTGCTTGCTGGCGGCAGCACTGGTGGTGGGCGCCTTTACCGGGTGCGCCGCCAAGCCCGCTGCCGGCACAGACACCACAACCAAACAGGAAACCACTACGGAAACCACCACCGTCACCACCACGGAGAACACCAAGACCACTTTCCGGGAGAGCTATACCTCTACCATTTATCCGGCGCTCCACCGCAAAAGCGGCGGCGGGTACAGCCATGAGCTGGCCAGCTACACCACTTACTACGACGCCAAGAACGAGACCCGCACTGCCAACATTACCGCCTCTATTCGCAAGTTGAACAACCTAGTAATCCCTGCGGGGCGCACCTTCAGCTTTAACCAAACGGTGGGCAAGCGCACAGTGCTGGCCGGGTACGCCACTGCTAAGGTGGTGCAGGACGGCGAGTTTGTAGACGGCCTGGGCGGCGGGGTATGCCAGGTGAGCAGCACCATTTTTGAGTGCATTCTCCGAGCCAACCTAACGGTAGTCAGCCGGGCGCCCACTCGCTGGAGATTAGCTATGTACCCCTGGGCGGAGACGCTACCGTCCAGTGGAACACTACGGACTTTCAGTTTTAAGAACACCAGCGGCACGGACATTCGGCTGCAAATGACCGCCAAAGAACGGCACCCTCACCTGCAAGGTAATGGGGCAAAAGAATGCAAAGCCCAAGGATGTAAAGATCAGCATTAAAAAAAACCGGCAAACAGTATGTACTCACCCGCACCGTCGGCGGCAAGGTGAATTACACCACCTATTCCACCTACGCCAAGCCCAAGAAAAGTCAGTGAATGAACATGACTATGAAATCGTGGACTGGTGTACAGACACTATCAGTGGCGCAAAGGACAATCGGCCGGAATTGAATAAAATCCTGTATCAGTCTGACGTCTTGCCTCGTCACGAGGCGGTAATTGTATTCAAGAATGATCGGGTGGCTCGTGATACGAAATTGTATTTCTATTATTTCTATACACTCGAAAAGCGAAACGTCAAACTACTATCTACAGAGGAGCATTTTTCTGAGGGCGATGATTTTGCAAATATATACCGCTCTTTGCTAATGTTTGTTGCAGAACAGGAACGCCGAAATATCGCATTGCGCACAGGGAGAGGACGATCTCTAAAAGCCAAATGCGGCGGGTACTCAGGCGGAAATAAGCCATACGGGTACACCAGTGTGGATGGCGTCCTTGTAGTTAATCCCGATGAAGAGCCGATTGTAGAAATGGTGTTCCGAGAACACGATCGAGAAAAAGCAACGCTCTTGGATATATGTGATTCATTGTATGAAGAAGGGTATAGAACGCGAAAGGGTAAGAGGTTTCAACCTTCTACGATACGAGGAATATTGGCTAATCGTCCTTTTTATGAGGGCAAATATAAATACGGAGATGTGGACTGGGTGCAGGGTGTGCACACGCCTATTCTCCCATTGGAGGTAGAGCAATGAAGAAAATCCTATCAATCTTATGTGCTGCAATGATGGTGTTAGGTCTCACTGCCTGTGGTACTGAATCCCAACACACTATATCGTATGTCAGCGGTGAGAGAGTCAATGTGGCTGACCGAGACTGCGTAGCGGTTTACACACAGTACACGAATGGTAGTGACGAAACAGCTATCCCGGCTGATTATGTTACGGTCAAGGCGTTTCAGAACGGTGTCGAAATCCCTTGTATTGTACCAACAGGTGAAAAAACCAACGGTTATATTCAGTGTGATTCCAGCGTACAAAGCGGCGTGACTGCCGATGTGGTATGGTTGTTCCAGTTGAACGATGATTCTACGGTATCGGTTGAGTTCTCTGACGGTACGAAAGTCGAGATACCGCTATCGGAGAAATGAGCCTATGGAGATTGTATTAATGGTACTGGCGTTCCCGGCGGTTGTCCTGTGGGAATGTATGAAAATGAATGAGCGTGCTCACCATCGAGGGAGACGCAGACGAAGAAAATAAAATATTGTGATTGTATAGAAGGTGCATTATCGCACGGAGATTAAATTCTCTGAACGGTAACACACCTTCTTTTTGTTTGGAGGTAACTATGGAGCAATTACTTGAAATTATCTATCAGAGGTCCAAGAGTGGCGATTTGAAAGCTGGCGAAGACCTCTACAATATGTGCCGGGAAGCTATGAAGACGGACGTATCTCTCGGTGTGAAGTGGCTAAAAAATTTTGTCCGAGGACATTTCTACTCAAATAGGTACTTGTCAGAATGAGGAGACGTTGCGAACTTTGTTCGCACTCCATAAACGAGTACTACTTGCCGCCGCTCCCCATGACTTCGATTCCTACTTGCTTTATGTGGAATGGAATAGAGAACCAGACAAAAAAGTTTTATCCACCTCGACGAAAAAGTGCTTAAGCGAGTAGTTGACGCTATGCAAGAACTGGCGGATGATGATTCTTCGTATCGCCGCAGGCAGACGGCGATGCCCCCTCCCTACTTACCATCACAAAACAAAACCCCACCGGTGCAATACCGATGGGGTTCTTTTTTACCAACTTACCAACCCAGACGAACAAT
>ENA-OPYV01000242-OPYV01000242.1-human-gut-metagenome-genome-assembly--contig:-NODE-242-length-17234-cov-3.249898_pt1 | contig 17234 bp, 17 predicted proteins | sample MGYA00242474_ERZ504485 | MGnify/ENA primary metagenome ERZ504485 (study PRJEB26092, sample SAMD00036263) | human gut metagenome | host: Homo sapiens | study: EMG produced TPA metagenomics assembly of...
CCACGCCGAGCTTTTTCGCCGTCGACGTCCAAGACTGGCAATTTGAGCATCTCACTCAGATAATTCATGGTGCCTCCCCATCATTATTCCTCCGCGCGGCCGCGCGTGCGCGTCCGGGGGCTTTCTGGATATGTATACGCATGCGCGGGCGGCACGCCGCTCGACGCTTACACCCCCGTGCATGCGCAAAAAAGCACCTGCATGGGGTCATCGACTGTATGGTCGAGGTTTGGATTTCACCTGTAACCTTTCTCTTGACCCTCATTAACCGCAGTAACTATAGCATCAGCATCGCCCTGCGGCATCGAATTTATGCGCTGCACATTGCAGGCATACCAAACGCTGACGTATCCGTGACATAGCCATTGGGGACGTTCTTAAACGACTACCCAATGACTACTCTGTGGTGTCATCGTCCTCGGCAAGTTGGGGGAACACGGCGTCCTTGGGCATGGTGACCTTCGTCAGCGAGGTGAGCTTTTTGCTCAGCGACGTGTCCGTCTTGACCAGGTCGCTGAGCGTCACGATCTTGTAGCCGTCGGCGACAAGGCCGTCGATGATCTGCGGCAGCGCCTCGAGCGTCTGCTCGGCGCATTCGTCCCTATCGGTGAGCAGCACGATATTGCCCGGCGTCACCGAATCGAGCACCGTTGAGACCTGCTCGTCGGCACCGTTGAGCAGCCAGTCGCCCGAGTCAATATTCCACGAGACCACGGCGGAGACCAGGTCCATCGCATCAATCCAGTTTTGCTCGTCAAAGGCAGCGTAGGGAGCACGCAGCAGCATCGTCTTCACGCCGGTCGCCGACTTAATCGCATCGGTGCCTTTCGTGATCTGTTCGCGTACCGTCTCACGGTCCTGACCCTTGAGCGAATCGTCGCTGTAGCTGTTGGATCCGATCTCGCACCCGGCATCGACAATCGCCTTGGCCGTGGCAGGCGAGGCCTCGGCCGCATCGCCCGAAAGGAAGAACGTCGCGGTAACGCCCTTTTCCTTGAGCACCTGCAAGATCTGTTTGGTGGCGCCGCTCGGACCCTCGTCAAACGTCAGCGCCACGTACTTTTTGTTGCCCTTGGGCGCCACGCTGGCGCACGCAACGACGCAATCGGTGGCGGGCACAACCTCGCCGCGGTCCTGCGTCTTTTCCGACTGCTCACCAACCCACACCTCGGAGCGGCCCTGGACACCCCATGTCTGCACATACTCGATAGCGCCCGTGCCCTCGACCTTGAGCTTGGGCTCGATAACCGTAGCCTGAACCTCGTGCTTCTCGTAGGTGTTACGGCCATCCTTGACCGTCACCTTCTCGCCGCCCTCAAGTTCGCGGCTATCCCATTTGCCCTGTTTTATGCGCTTGCCGTCCACCTTAACCGACAGCTTTTCGCCGCCATGGCGCTTGAGCACGCTGTCATCGACGGCCAGCAGGTCGCCTGCGTCGTAGGTATCGGTCAACTCCTGGTCGTCGATGAGATTCTGCAGCGTAGAGCCCACGCGCACCGCGGTCTTTTGCCCGTTGAGTTCCACGTCCACGCTGCGGTTGACGTAGCCCACGACGGCAGCGATAAACAGCACGAGCGCACAGCCCACGGCAATGAGCGCATAGGGCAGACGGGACGGTCGGCGCGGCGAGCGCCCGTTGCCGATGCGCGCGCTGCGGTCGCTAAACCCGCGGCTATGGTTGAGGTACATCGCGCCGGGCTTACGGCGGCGACGGCGCTGACCGCTGGGCAGCTGCCCCAGGTCGCGGCGCGCCGTCGGACGCGCACCCGAACGCCCGTTTAAGTTGGATCCGTTTTGGCGCATGTGCCCTCCCCCATAAACACAGCAAGCCGGAGCAACAGGTCTCCGGCTTGCCTCCCATCATTTGGTACGTCGCTATTTTGTAGCTTTGACGAGCCTCCGCTCGCCTTTTGGTATTCGTCCTTAAAGGCCTTGAACATGCCGCGCGTCTTGCCGAGCTGCTTGCCCAGTGCGCGACTGCCTTTGTCCACGGCGACCGATCCCTTGTCGTCGAGCACCTTGGCGCCCTTTTTGACCTTGTCGCCCACCACGACGCTGGCCTCGGCGGCCTTGGCAGCCGCACCGCCCGAATACCCGAGCGACTTGACCTCGTCCGAGACGACCATCGCGCCGTTCTCGTAGCCGCGCAGCATCGTCGGCGGCACCTGCGTGTCACCAACCAAAACACTCGAAGCAGCGCCGGCGGTCACATAGAATGCCTGCACGATGCCCGAGCGCGGCTTGAACTCACCGTCCGAGCAATCAGCCCACGACGTCGCCCGATTCCCGTGCGCACGTCCCATACCGACCCAGATGATGCAATCGTCCAGGTTGATGTCGAGGCGCTTGGCCGCAGCGGTATCGTAGGTGCCCTTGACGTCGTCAACCGCGATGGCGCCCTCGTAGACACCAATGGCGTCGAGCGCTACGAATCGGTCGGGACGCTCGATCATGCCCGCGATATCGGACTGGCGGACCATAAAGCCGACCACGCGCGTACCGCCCGGGGTAAAGACCGGAAAGTGAATCTTTCCGAGCTTTTTGGGGCTGCGCGGCGTGCCGTCCTTTTTGGTGCGCTTGTCCTCGGTAGCTTGCGATAGATCTTGGCGCCGACAAAATCCCCAGCGCGCATTATGCCTCGGTCGAGGGCTCCGCAGCCTCGGTATCAGCCTCGACGGCGTTCTCGACCACGACGTCGGCGGCAGGCGTCACGTTGCCGCCCGAAATGGCGTCGTTGAGCTGCTCGCGCAGCTGGTCCATGCGCTCGCGGGCCAGGTCGACCTTGGCGCGCAGGTCGTCGGTCTTGGCGTCGACCATCGGGCCAAAGTCATTCACCGCGGCACGGGCCTCCTCGGCGCTGTGCTCGTAGGTGTCGCGCATATTGTCCCAGGCGTCGTTGGCGATATCGGCAGCCATGGCGCGGGTCTCGCGCCCGAGCGCGGGGCCAGAGCAACACCGATAATAGCGCCAGCAGCAGCACCAAAAAGTGCGCCGGAGACAAAGCTGAAAGTCTTACCCATGATCATTCCTCTCCTGCGGGCACGTCGGTGCCCACCGTTTGAATGCTGTCCATTATACCCGCAGCGCATCACTTGCCGCTCCGCTCATCTGCGTACGGCAAAGGCGCAGGTACGTGATGGTGATAAACGCGTAGGCCTACTCCTGAGGCACAGCCGGCATGGCCACCGTGGCACCCGGGTCCTCGCCGGCGCCGTCCACGAGCGGCAGGCCGCCCTTATGCGCAGGTCCTGCCGGAACCGTCGCCGCACCGCCAAAGACGGCAGCGGAGGCTCGTGGTTCTCGCAACCGCGCCCTCGGTATCAATCGCCACCTGGGGGCTCGTCGTCAAAGTTGGGGACGCCCTGGGGCTCGGTGGGAACGGGCTCGGCGGTCGCATCGGCAACGGGCTCGGCGTCGACCGGCACATCGCCCTCGTCAGCGCCCTCGTCCTCGGCAGCATCTTCGCCGTTCGCAGCGGCGACGGCCTCGTGAGGATCCTTGCCCTCGGCCTCGGCGCGCATGCCCAGCACCAGGTTGCGCAGGCCCGCGACCGTGCCTTCCACGTCGGGGGCGGGCTGGTCGGCGTGCAGGTACGCCCAGTCCATCATAAAGGTGGCCGACGACAGCGCACCGATGGCCAGTGCGTCGTCGGGACACGAAAGCTCGACCTCAAAGACACGCTCGTCATGCTCGCTTACGCGCGTGCGGCCGCACGAAATGCTACCGGCAAGACCGGTCTCGTTCATGAGCTCGACCGTCACGTGCTCCAGCAGGTGGCAGAGCTCGGTCTGACCCATGCAGTCCTGGAACTCGCGGCCGGAATCGCCCAGGCACAGGTGCTTGGCAATCGCGGGCACCAGGTAGTACACGCGCGCCGTGGCCTCGATGTCCTCCGAGGTCATGAGCGGCATGCCGGGGTTCACCAGCACATGCGCGCAGATCTTGTCCTCGCTGACGGTGACCTTAAGGATGTTGAACAGGCCTGCCATAACTCTCCCCTACTCTTCCTTGTCCTACTCGTCGCCGTCGTGCGGATTCGCGGAACCCGCACCCGACGTCGTCGGCTCGTCTACCGAAGACTCGGAATCCTTCTTATCGGTTTCGGCCGGAGCGATCACGCGAATGAGCGAGATGCGCTGGCCACGCATCGACTGCCACTTTAAAACTTGTACCCCGCGACCTCAAACACCTCTCCGATGTCGGGCACCGAGTCGCAAAGCTCCAAAATCCAGCCGGCGATGGTCTCATAATCATCGCTTTCCTCGAGCGGCCAACCAAGCTCAATCGCGTCATCGCACGAAAAACGCCCATCGACGAGCCACTCGCGGCGCGAAAGGCGCGTGAGGTACTTGTTGTCGGGGTCGAACTCGTCCTCGATCTCGCCCACGATCTCCTCGACGATGTCCTCGATGGTGATGATGCCGGCCGTGCCGCCGTACTCGTCCACGACGACCACGATCTGGTCGTGCGAGGTCTGCATCTCGGACAGCAGCGGCAGGATGTCCTTGGTGTCGGGCACAAAGGTGGCGTCGCGCAAAAAGCCGGCGATGGGCTGGTCGCCCTTGCCGTCGAGCGCGGGCTGGATCAGGTCCTTGATGCGCGCGATGCCGGCGACGTTGTCGGGATCCTCGTGATAGACGGGGATGCGGCTGAAGCCGGTCTGGCGCATGGTAGACAGCACGTCGGCGACCGTCTCGTCGTCCTCGCACATGGTGGTGTCCACGCGCGGCACCATGACCTCGCGGGCAACGGTGTCGCCCAGGTCAAAGATCTCGTGGATCATACGCTTTTCCTCGTCGAGCAGGTCGCCCTGCTCCGAGACCATGTACTTGATCTCTTCTTCAGAGACGTTCTGACGGTCGTCGGCACTCTTGATGCGCAGGATGCGGGCCAGGCCATCGGAGCAGGCGCCAGTCAGCCACACGAGCGGACGGGCGATCTTTTGGAAAAACGACAACGGTCCCACGACCTGCTTGGACACACCCTCGGCATTGGCCAGGCCGATGCGCTTGGGGACGAGCTCGCCGATCACGATGGACACGAAGGCGACCGCGACGGTGATGATGACCGGCGCCAGGCCGCGCGCGATGGCGGAGAGCGGCGCGATGCCAAAGCTCATGAGCCACGTGGCGAGCGGGTCGGACAGGCTCGTCGAGGCGACGGCGGACGAGGCGAAGCCCACGAGCGTGATGGCGACCTGGATGGTGGCGAGCAGCTGGTCGGAGTCGGCAGCCAGCTTAATGGCACGCTCGGCGCGCTTGTCGCCTTCCTCGGCCTCATGCTCCAGCACGGCGCGCTTGGCCGTGGTGAGCGCCATCTCGGACATAGAGAAGTAGCCGTTGATGAGGGTCAAAACGAGGGTGGTGATAAGGGAGATGGTTATGTCCATCGGGAGTTTCTCGAACCTCCAAGATTCGGGACGTCAGGTTAAACGTTGATGGCGGATACGGCAATGGCGCCGGCGCCCAAACGAGGACGCGGGCGCGCAGGCGTGGTCGCTAGATTACGAAGAGGATCACCGCCATGAACTGGAAGATGCTACCGGCGAGCACCCACAAGTGGAAAACACTGTGCAGATAGCGCACGTTTTTGGCGATATAGAACGGCACGCCCGCGGTGTAGCACACGCCGCCGACGGCGAGCAGGGCAAGTGCCACGGGGTTGAGCAGCGCCACAAGTTCGGGCAGCTTAAAGACAACGAGCCAGCCCATCAGCAGGTAGACCAGGCCGCTTACCCAGTGCGGTTGACGCTCGCGCATAAAGCACTCGAGGGCGATGCCGATAATGGCGATGGCCCATACGGCAAAGAACAGCACGGCGCCGCCGTCGTTTGCGAGCGTGATGAGGCAAAACGGCGTATAGCTGCCGGCTATGAGCAGGTAGATGCAGCTGTGGTCGATGATGCGGAACACGCGCTTGGCGCGCGCGGGTTGAATCGCATGGTAGAGCGTGGAGGCTAGGTATTCGAGAATAATACTGGCGCCGTAGACGATTGCCGCGGCCATGTGGGCCGGGCCACCGCCGCGCAGTGCAGCGAATACGATCAGGAGCACCAGACCCGCGATACCCAGCAAGCAGCCGACACCATGGGTGACGGAGTTCATGATCTCCTCGCCCACCGTGTAGTGCGGAACGGCCGCGGCCTTGGGTCGCGGCTTGGAACTGTCGCTCGAATCGGACATGCCGGTTACATCCTCCAACGTAAAGAGTTCTCAACACTATATCAAAGCGTCTGGGTGCGTGCGAAATTTGCACCATACGTGACCCTTTGTTTACCCATTCTTTGCCTGTTGACGCATCAACGGCGAACGTCCATAATGCGCTTGCATTAAATGTTGATGCATTAACATCTTATAGGAGAATACCGCATGGCTCAAAACGCACATTCCCATCGAAAGCTCAAGATAGCCGGCATCGTTGCACTGGTGCTCGTTGTCGCGCTGCTGGGGTTTGCCGGCAACTTCTTGTTCGACTTTGCCCTGAATCCCCAAGCGCCCTACACCATGAAGATGATGCAGGACGGCAAGGACGCCGAAAAGGGCGAGCAGATTGACGCCGAGGAGGGCGAGGCACGGGCGTGGTTTAAGGAAAACCGCGAGAGCAGCAGCCTCACCGCGGACGACGGGACCGAGCTTGCCGCCTGGTATTTTGCTGCGTCGGAGAGCACGCACGACTACGCCGTCTGCCTGCATGGATATACCAACGAGCCCATCGGTATGGCCCGATACGTCAAGCGATTCCACGACCGCGGCATGAACGTACTCGCACCCGCCGCCCGCGCCCACGAGCGTTCCGGCGGTGACTACATCGGCATGGGCTGGCCCGAGCGACTCGATGTCGTCGCGTGGATCGGGCGGATTGTTGCGGCCGATCCCAAGGCGCGCATCCTGGTCTTTGGCGAGTCGATGGGCGCGGCGACTGCCATGAACGTAGCGGGGGAATCTCTGCCCGCAAATGTGAAATGCATTATCGAGGACTGCGGCTATACAAGCGTTTGGGACGAGTTTTCTCTGCAGCTCAAGGATGTATTTGGCCTGCCCAGTTTTCCCTTGCTCGATGTGGCCAACCTGGTATGCAACGTGCGCGCAGGCTACGACTTTCATAAGGCGAGCAGCGTGGAACAGCTCAAGCGCGCGACGGTTCCCATGCTTTTTATCCACGGTGACCAAGACACCTTTGTACCATACAGCATGCTCGACCAAAACTACGAGGCGTGCGCCAGCAAGGTCAAGCAAAAGCTCACTATCCACGGCGCCACCCATGCCAAGAGCGCGCAAGTCGACCCCGAGCTCTACTGGAATACGGTCGACGACTTCCTCGACGAGAATTTTTAGGCAAATAGTACGGTTTACTGGTCTATCTGACCCCTAGCACTTCCGAAAATCCGCCCGCGAGCGCTGTGCTCGCGGGCGGATTTTGCTTGAATTAAGCCACGAATGCGCTTGATATGTCCAATAACTAGATGCTATTTGACCTCGATGAGCTCGTACTTGCTCGTGCCCAGGCCGATCTTCTCGCATGCGCGATGCACGCGCGCCAGTCGGTGTCGGGATGCGGTGATGCAGAAGGGATCCTTGGCCTGCTCGCCCTCCAGATGCTCGTGATTATGCTCCATCTTGGCCGCGCTGTCGGTAAGCTCGGTGTTAGGCAGCGGCTCGGACGCAGGACGGCGTCGGCGCAGGCCTGGTCGATGGCGACCGGGTCAAGCTCGCGAACATGCCGATGTCGTTGACGATGGGCGTGTCGTTTTCGGGGTGGCAGTCGCAGTTGGGGCTGATGTCCATGGCAAGCGAGATGTGGAAGCTGGGGCGATCCTGAACAATGGCCTTCGTGTACTCAGCGATCTTGTAGTTGAGTACGTCGGCCGCGGCATCATAGTCGGGCTTGATGCAGTCCTGGTTGCACGCCGCAATGCAGCGTCCGCAGCCCACGCAGCGATCGTGGTCGATGGCAGCCACATGAACCGTGCGAGTGCTGCCGTTGGCAAGCTCGCGCTCACGCGTACCGTCAAACGTGATGGCGCTGTGCGCGCATATCTTCTCGCAGGCACGGCAGCCAACGCAGTTGGTGGTATCGACGCTCGGCTTGCCAGCGGCGTGCTGCTCCATCTTGCCGGCACGGCTACCGCCGCCCATACCCAGGTTCTTCATGGCGCCGCCAAAGCCGGCCTGCTCATGGCCCTTAAAGTGGGTGAGGCTAATCACGATGTCGGCGTCCATGAGTGCCTGGCCGATCTTTGCCTCGCGCACGTACTCGCCGCCCTCGACCGGAACGAGCGCCTCGTCGGTGCCCTTGAGGCCGTCGGCGATGATGATCTGGCAACCCGTGGCATACGGGGTAAAGCCGTTCTGGTAGGCGGTGTCGATGTGCTCGAGCGCGTTTTTGCGGCTGCCCACATAGAGCGTGTTGCAGTCGGTGAGGAAGGGTTTGCCGCCCAGCTCCTTCACGACGTCTGCGACGGCGCGGGCGTAGTTTGGGCGCAGAAAGCTCAGGTTACCCAGCTCGCCAAAGTGAATCTTGATAGCGACGAACTTGTTCTCGAAGTCGATCTGCTCAATGCCGGCGCGGCGAATGAGGCGTTTGAGTTTGTCGAGCTGGCTCTCGCGAGCATGCGTGCGCAGGTTGGTGAAGTACACCTTTGCCGGTGCTGCGGGTGCGGTTGCGGTCATAGATCTATCCCCTCGGTCTATATGGCGTTACAGACATAGAGGATGGTACCCGTTGAAGTGGGGTTGAAGTCAAGCGCAACGCCGAGTCGCTAGGCACTCATTGGGGACAGACTTAAATGAGTGCTTGCCGCCCGGCCAGCGAGCCGGCGATCCGGCAAAGACTGTCCCCAACGACTAGTCGTTTAAGAACGTCCCCAATGACTACTCCTGCACCTTGAGGGCTTCGGCCAGGCTGACGCGCTTGATAGAGCGCGTGTGCAGCAGCGCCACGACCAGGTAGGTCGCAAAGCCGATGCCGATGCATGCAGCCATGGACCAAGCGGGCACGTAGATCTCGATATTGCCGTTGTAGGCGAGCAGCATCGAGCGGAAGATGGCCGTGAGCGAGCCAATAATGACCGGCAGGCTCAGCACGAGCGACGCCGCCACGCACAGCGTGATCGAGCGGATGTACAGATGCGAGATCTCACCATCGCGATAGCCAAAGACTTTCATGTAGCTGATCGAACGGGCGCTGTGGTCGATCACCGCCTTGGTCAGCAGGTACATAAACAGCAGGAAGATAAACACCGCGAGCCCGACCATCATGCCGATCATTTTGCTCATCATGCCGATGAACTGGTCACCCACGGCGCGCATGTCGTCGGGCGTGGTGTCACCGGCAAAGTAACGAGCATCGAGGTCGAGCTTCTCGTCGCTCACATAGCCGTTAAAGAAGGCGGCGTCGTTGCCGAACAGCTCGTTAAAGTCATCGATGCTCATATAGATATTCATGTCCGACTTTGAACCCCAGATGCAGTCCTTACCCGCGTACTCAAGAGAATAATCCCGAGCCTCGTACTTGTCGCGAAGCTCGACCTTCTGGCCCTCGCTCCAGCCAAACTTATCGAGCAGACCGCCGCCAAAGACGACGCGCCCGTCGCCGACGTTGAGGTCTTTCCAATAGCGCGAATGAGATGAAATGCCGTAGACAGAGATGGCCTCTGTGCCGTTTCCCTCGCCGCGGTCGTATTGCAGCTGGTAAACGGCATATTTCTCGGCCTGCGCGATTGCGCCCGCGCCGTTGTCGGTCGTGTTGATCGGGTGAATGTCGTCGTTGTCGGTGTCGATCTTAGAGGCCTTGTCGATCAGGTCGATGGCCTCATCGCGGTCGCAGCCGAGGGCATCGGCACGGTCATCGAGGCGCGCATAAAGCGCATCTTTCTTGTCCTGGACCTTGGCGAGCGCGTCCTGCGCCGCGGCCAGGCTCTCGGCAGACGGAGATGCGGTCGCGGCATCGGCTGCCGTCTGCGCCGCATCGGCCGCGTCGTCAAGCTCGTCATCGGCATCCTGGGCGGCGGAGAGCAGCGCGCCGTCAATCGACTGCAAGCGCTCGAGCGCCGCCCACTGCCCGCGCTCCTCGGCAGTACCCTCAAGCTCTAGCGGAGCCTTGAGCGTGTACTGGTGCTCGGCGACCAGGCTTGTCTCCAGGTTGTCCGCATAGTGCGTCATCGTGGGCAGGATCGCCAGGCCAAAGAGCAGCAGCAGCGAGGCAAACGCAATGCCCACGAAGAGCGTGGCGAAGTTGCCCAGGTTGCGCAGGAAGATGCGCAGGCGAAAGCGCGAGACAAAGCCCATGCGCTCCGGCAGCTGCAGGCCGCGCTTGGTGCCCGATTTGCCGCTCGCCTCGTGACGAAGGAACTGCAACGGCGTCTTGCCCATCTTGCGAAGCAGGCCCACCAGCGTGATGAGGATGAGCGCGGCAGCGGGAACCACGGCGCACTTCACAAAAATCTCCCAGCTCCAGTACACCTGGAAGGGAGGCAGGCTGTACGAACCGTAATAGAGGCCGCGCATGGGCTCGGTAAAGAACGCGACGCCGAGCGCGGTGCCCAAAAGCGCCGCGACCACGCCCACGATGGCGGGAAGTGCCAGGTAGTGCAGCACGATCTCGCGGCGGCGATAGCCGCTGGCGAGCAGCGTGCCAATGATGGCGCTCTCCTCCTCGATGGTGGCGTCGGTAAGGACCACAAAGACGAACGCCATGATCACGATGATAATGTTGAGCAGCGTCATCCACATCATGGAGTCGCCGTCTACGTCGTCGCGCGCGTAGCCAATACCCTGGTTGGAATCGGCGTCGATCAGATCGTCCACGCGCGCATCGGCATCGGTCAGCGCCTCGACCATATCCTGCTCCGCATCGATGCGATCCGCGGTGGGGAGGTCGCGATCGGTAAAAGCAAAGGAGTAGGTGTAGGCAGGTGCACCACCGGCATCCTCGAGCGCGGCAAAGCCGGCGTCGGTGACCTCGGCCACACCATAGGTGATGGTGTTCACCGTAAAGTCCGAATTGTTGAGGAACAGCGCCTGGCTATCGGGCTGGGTCATGATGCCGCAGATGGTGTAGGTGCGGCCCTCAAGCTCAACCTTATCGCCACGGCGAGGTCGTTGTTGGTGGCGAAGACACGGTCGATTGCCACCTCATCGTCCGTCTTGGGCTGCCTGCCTTCGCAGTAGGACGCAATGTCAACCTTGGTGCGATGCGCGTAGGTGCGCAGGTGTGCGCTTGGTGCCGTCGTCGCCAGCCGCCTTTTTGATGATGGCGTCGATGGAGAAATTCTTGTAGAACGTACGCCGCCGACGTCCTCAGCCGCGTCTTCGGCAGCCTTGAGCTGATCTTTGGTGGCCTCGAAGGAGGTAGTCACGCGGCCGTCCTCAATCGTGTAGTCGTCGCGCATGTCGTCAATGAGGCAGCCGATGGAATGCGCCGCGAGCAAAAAGCCCGACGTGAGGGCGATGCTTCCGCACATAAGCAAAAAGATGCCCAGGTACTTGCCGATATTGCGGCGCAGCTCGCGCGGGAGACGTTTTGCGAGAGGTGTCATGGCGCCGCCTACCAATCGAGCTCGGCGGCCGCGACGGGCGACTCGTTGAGCTCGTCCTCGACGATGCGCCCGTCGCGCAGGCGCAGCACGCGATTTGCCATGCGCGCGATGGCGGCATTGTGGGTGACAATGATGATGGTGCAGCCGTAAGTGCGGTTGACGTCCTCCATGAGCTGCAAGATTTCCTTGGATGTCTTGTAGTCGAGCGCGCCCGTGGGCTCGTCGCACAGCAGCAGGCCCGGGTTTTTTGACGAGCGCACGACCGATGGCGCAGCGCTGCTGCTGGCCGCCCGAGACCTGACGCGGGAATTTGTTGCGGTGTTCGTAAAGGCCCAGCGAGCGTAGGAGGTCGTCGATGTTGAGCGGTTTTTGGACAGGTGCGCCGTGACCTCGATGTTTTCCTTGATAGTAAGGTCGGGCACCAGGTTGTAGAACTGGAAGACAAAGCCCAGCTCGCGGCGGCGGTACTCGCCCAGATCGGCAGGCTTGAGCACGGTGAGGTCGCAGCCGTCCACCATGATGGAGCCGCCGTCGGCATCCTCTAGGCCGCCGATGAGATTGAGGAACGTCGATTTGCCCGAGCCCGAGGGCCCCAGCATGACGCAGATTTCGCCGCGGTTGATGGACGTATCGATACCGTCGAGCACCGTCAGGCGCGCATCACCGTCGCCGTAGTGTTTCTTGAGCCCGTTGACCTGGACGTAGGCACGCTTTGTCGCCATGCTATCCCCCGTTGTTAGCCTTCTGCTACTTTTCTAGGCTAATAGTAAACCCGGGTGAACTATTTTTAAGCGACGTGCGCGAACTATTTTCCAACCTACTCATTGGGGACAGACTTAAATGAGTGAAATCGCTCATTTAAGTCTGTCCCCAATGAGTGGTCCCCAAGTGCCGACATATTGGGACAGTCCCTGCCAGCCCTGCCGGCGGATCGGCAAAGATTGTCCCCAATGACTAGGTGGCTAGACGCTGGATTTGTTGTGGGCGAGGGCTAGGCCTACGGCGGCGATGGCGGCGGCGAAGAGCACCGTGACGCCCAGGTCGCAGGCGATGTCGTCCAGCGCGGCAGACGTCAGGTCAGAGGTAAGCGCCTTGCCGATCGCGTCGTTCACCCAATACGTCGGCACAAAGTGCGCCACCGTCTGCACGGCCGAACCCATCAGCGACAGCGGCATCCAGGCGCCACCCAAAAACGTCATGAGCATGCCGAGTAAGTTGCCCACACCGTTGAGCAGCTCCTCGCGCGCACCCAGGCTCGACAGCATAAAGCCAACAGCCAGCGGCGTGCACGCCAGGGCAAACGTTGCCGCCAGCGCTAGGCACACGCGGCCCACGCCGACCTCGGCAACCGCGCTGGCAAAGCCCACGACGCCCATCATGCTCGACACGAGCCAGATGCAGACGGTGAGCACGGCGGCGGCCGCGAACACAGCGAGCGAGCGCTGGCGCTCAGAGACCGGGCTAGCATCCATGCGGCGCACGCGCTCGGGCTCGTTCATGCCCGAGAACACCAGCCCCACCGACACGATGACCGACGAGATAATCGCGTACGCGCCAAAGTTGAAGTACGACTCGAGCGTGGCGGCGGCAGTCGAGTAAACCTTAACCTGCTCGATCTGGACCTCCGCGCGTTTTGCGGCGGCATGCTCGGCCGCCTTGGCGACGTCACCGTTAGAGGCAGCGGGTTCAAGCGCCGCCGCAGCGCCCGCAAGCGAGATCCAGCGCGAGCCTCGGCAGACGAGAGCGCCGCCGCCATGGTGCCGGAACCGTAGGTCACGTCGAGCTTGGGCAGGGCCTCCCCCGCACGGGCGGCTGCAACAAGATCGTCCCCAAACCCCTCCGGGATAAAGAACACGCAATCGGCACTGCCCTTGGCGCTGTTGCTCTTGGCGAGCGCGTCCGCAAGGTCGTACGCGTCGTCGCCGATGCCCGTGACCAGGTCAAAGCGTGAGCCCAGGTGCTTGGTAAGCGCCCGCGAAAAGGTCGCTATTGTCGCGGTCGACCACGATCACGTTGGTGTCGTAGGGCTTGTACTCGGTGAGCTGCGACGAGTTCCAGCTCACCGAAGCCGCGATGAATACGCCCATGAGCGAAATGAACACCGTATAGATGAGCAGGTAGAACGGGTGCGCGAGTGCCATGCGAAGCGCGGTCTTAAAGGTGCTCATAGCGGCTCCTTCCAAAGATCAGCGTAGCGGCGGCGACAAACACCAGGGCCATCAGGACGAGCGCGCCGGCGCGAACAGCGAAGGGCCCCAGGTCCTCAAAGAAATACAGGCGATTGAACATGTCGCAGATGAGCTTGACGGGGTTGAGCCAGCACTCGACCGGACAAGCGCGGGCGACGTCGTCGGCAAGCGCCATCGCCGGCTCGCCGTAGAGGCCGGCGAACAGGGCGCACGTGGTGGCAAAGCCCGTGAGGATGCCCGACTTGGATGCCTTGCCGCCCTTAACGGGAAGCGTGCCCACAAAAAGCCCCAGGCCCGTGGCGGCAAGCGCGGATGCAGCCCCGCCCAGCAGGCACAACCCCTCGCGCCCGCCAAAGTCGACGCCCACGACCAGGCGCACGTAGCCGATCGCAACCGCCATCGATGCAAAGGAAACCAGCCACGAGCCGACAAAAATGCCGGCCAGCGACGCCGTCTTGGAAAGACCGCCCACGCAGCGGCGCGCGCCGAGGCCGGACAGATTGGGCTGCAAATCGACGACGCTCAAGGCGGCAAACTCGGCAGACATCATCGCGACCAGGCCAAAAAGCGCGTAATAGTAGATGACCGTGCCATCGGGCGTGGCACGAGTCAGGCTCACGCGGCGGGTTCCGCCCTCGAGCGACAGAGCGCGCGCAACCGCCTCCGGGTCGGCGAGCGCCGCCGGGTCATCTTGAGCAATCTGGGCCATGAGCTCGGCATTTTGCGTATACGAGCTTGCCACCGTTTCAAGGATGCTGCGGTCGGTAAGCACCGACGAGGCGCGCGAGCTGTCGTAACTCGATAGCAGCGTGAGCCTGGGCGTGCCCGCGGCATCAACCGTATAGATGCCCGCGACCTCGCCGGCCTTGAGCGCTTTGCGCGCGGCAGCCAAGTCTTCGTACTCGCTCACATCGAGCAGCTGATCGTCGCTTGCCTTGGCAAGCGAAGCTGCCACGTCCTTAAAGGTCGAGGCATCCCAGGCCTCGTCCGCCACGACGGCAACCGGCACCGGGTCGACCGTGCCGTCGGAGCTGAGGTTCGCAAACATAAACATGAACATCGTGGAAAGCGCAATAGGAAAGAGAGCGCCCCAGACCCACGTGCTCGGCCGGCGCAGCAGCGTCTTGACCGTGGTGATGATGGTGTTGAACATGGCCGCCCCCTAGTCGCGCAGCTCGCGGCCGGTGATCTCGAGGAACACGTCGTTGAGAGTCGGCGGCTCGCTCCACACGCGGCCGAGCGCCACGTCGGCAGCACGCAGCGTGTCGAGGATGTCGACCAGATTGTGCGGGCTCGCCTCGCAGGTGCAGACGAGCTCGCGCCGGACAGCTCGACCGAAAGCACGTGCTCGAGGGCGCGCAGTCGCTCGACCGTGGCGGCCTCGACGGCACCGACCTCAACAGTCACGCGCTCGCCCATCTGGATCATGCGCTTAAGCTCGTCGTTGGTGCCCTGCGCCAGCACGCGGCCGCCGTCCATGATCATGATGCGGCTGCAGATCTGCTCGACCTCCTCCATGTAATGGCTGGTATACACCACCGTAGCGCCCTCGTCGCGCAGGCGGCAGATGCCCTCCAGGATGGCGTTGCGGCTCTGGGGGTCGACCGCCACCGTGGGCTCGTCAAAGAAGATGAGCTCGGGCTTGTGTGCGATGCCGCAGGCAATGTTGAGGCGGCGCGCCAGTCCGCCCGAAAGCTTGCCGGGACGAAACTTGGTAAAGTCGCCCAGCCCGACAAAGTCGATCGCCTCGTCCACCAGCGCGCGGCGGCGCTTGCGGTCGTTAACGTAGAGGCTGCAGAAATAGTCGATGTTCTCGCGCACCGTGAGCTCGTCAAACACCGCCACCTGCTGCGGCACCACGCCGATGCGGCGCTTGAGGTCGTAGCGGGCGGGCGTCATGGGCTCGCCGAACAGCTCGATGGTGCCTTTGTCGTAGGCGAGCAGCTGCAGGATACAGTTGATGGACGTGGTCTTGCCCGAGCCGTTGGGGCCCAGCAGGCCAAAGATCTCGCCGGGGGCGATGCTCAGGTTAAAGTGGTCGAGCGCAATAAGATCGTCATAGCGCTTGACGAGGTTTTCGACATGGACGATGTCTGTCATGAGGCGGCCCTTCTGTTGGTCGTGGCCCGGTACGATTTCATCATCGCAGGAGCGGGCGGCGCGCACCAGTGAGCTTTGTCACGAGTGAGGGGGGGCGGAGGCGAAACCCCCGCTCGCGCGAGCGATCGACGCCGATTTGCCGCGCGGGAGGAATGTCACGGTTGCCCCGGGCGGCCCCTCCACCACGCGCGGCTTCGCGTACAATACCCGTATGAACAGGCTTTTCGACAAATCGATTGTGCTGGCGTGCTGTATCGCAGCCGCTCTGGGCCTTGCTGTGGACGCTCGCCTGGTCGCGGCGTTTTGCCTTGGCGTTATTGCCACCTCGCTGGCTGAGCTCGCGCAGGGGAAAAGCGCCCGGCGCGCGAGCGAGACCGCGAGCTGCGCTTACATCATCGCGGCTGTCTTCGTGCCGCCGTTTGTGCCGTTTGCGCCTCTCGCCCTCTATGACATCGCGCGGCGGGTGCGCCGTGAGCACGCCTGGGCCGCGCTGGGCATTGGCGCCACCTTTGTCTTTGCGCTTGTCGCGGGCCTTCGCACCGACGCGCTCACCGCCCGAACGCTCCTGCTGACTGCCATCCTTTCGGTTGCCGCTACCTTGCTATCGCTGCGCACCGCCCAGTTGGAACGCGAGCAGCAGCGCATGCGCCGCACCCGCGACGAGCTGCAGGAACGAGCCCTCGCGCTCGAAGCGCGCAACCGCGATCTTGCCGATCGCCAGGACTACGAAGTCGAGCTCGCGACGCTCGCCGAACGCGCCCGCATCGCGCGCGAGATCCACGATAACGTCGGGCACCAGCTCACGCGTACCTCGCTGCAGACCGAGGCCCTGTGCATAGTCCACGCCGATGAACCCGGCGTCGCCGCCGATTTCGCCGACGTCAAGCACACCGTTGACGAGGCGCTCCAGCTTGTGCGCACCAGCGTCCACGCGCTCAACGACAACGCCGTCGATCTTTCCGTGCAGCTCGAACGCATTGTTGAAGGCGCACGCTCGGACGGCGGCCCGCAGATTGAGCTTGAAGTTATGGCCGAACATGCGCCGCAAACGTCGCCAACTGCTTTGCGGCGGTCCTGCGCGAGGCGCTATCCAACACCATGCGCCACGCTCGCGCGCAAAACGTTGCTGTGCGATGCATGGAGCATCCATCGTTTTACCAGCTCATCGTTACCACGATGGCATGGGGCGGGGACCCCAGACGGGGCGGTCGCGGCGCCGCCGAGGGCATGGGGGCTCGGCTCCATGCGCGAGCGCGTCGAGGTTGACAGAGCGTTATCTGCAAAAACGGACAATCGTCCGTCGTTTTCAGCAGATGATTAAGGATAGTTCCAAAGGTCTGTTTGATGTTATCATCGTTTGGAAGCTTGACCGTTTTGCCCGTAACCGTTATGACTCGGCTCATTATAAA
>ENA-OPYV01000243-OPYV01000243.1-human-gut-metagenome-genome-assembly--contig:-NODE-243-length-17207-cov-1.884426_pt1 | contig 17207 bp, 25 predicted proteins | sample MGYA00242474_ERZ504485 | MGnify/ENA primary metagenome ERZ504485 (study PRJEB26092, sample SAMD00036263) | human gut metagenome | host: Homo sapiens | study: EMG produced TPA metagenomics assembly of...
CTAAGAATATTTTTAATTTATATAAACTAATGGAAAATATTTTTATCATGTTGTTACTGAAAACCTATGTATGTAGGTCAACATATAGTTTTTGACGAAAATCATCATAACGGAGTTTGGCAACGAGTAAATGAAAAAATTGATATTGTCTGCGATATTTATAATAATCCGAAAAAATACAAGGATATTGAACTTGAACACCACACCTCAGTAGCTTTGAGAGAGCTTGCATTGGAGCAAGTAAGAGTTGAAAATATCCAATTATCCGTCACGAATGGCTTGTTTATATGTGTCTAAAACATTAGAAGAGGCAGAAAAATGGTTTGATTATTTTGTTAGCTTAGGCAGACCGACATTTCAAATTGTAAAATTACAAGTCAACGGCAATATGTTTTACGGTGATGCCGAAAATTGCTTTGACGGAAAAATAAGTGAAAAAGAAAATCTTATCCTTGCAGAAAAATATTGGAAAACGAAGATTTTAATGAAAGCTCAATTATAGAAATGCTTGTTGACGGTGATATTGAGGTTGTAAAAATAGTAAAAGGATAATTGTAGTACTTTATGAAGAAAAATAGTTATACAAAAGGGAGTGTTATGTAATTGTTTGGTACAGTGATACTTGATGCTTATACAAAGGATGAAACAAAAGAACTAGCTGATGCAATAAATGATTTATGTTGTCCTAATGACAATTATGGATGGGCTTCTGCGGGAATATATTGTTTTTGGGATTATTATACACGCGAAGTTCTTTATATTGGTTTAGCAAGAGACCTATATGTACGATTTTGTCAACATAATGGTTTAATTCCGATGCAAGATAGCGGCTGCAAATACAAACAAATACAACAGTATTTTAATGAACACAAAAAATTAGGATACACAATATTCGTACAATCTCCTTTATCTCAACCTTTAGTATCAAGAAATAAGACAATGTACGAGAAAATGGCAAATGAAGATGGCTCTTCAATACAAGACTATATATCAGAGCAAGGAATAAATAATATAAAACTTTCCGAGGGAATTCTAATAGAAGCTTACAGACGAGCATATGGTCATTTCCCTCCTTGGAATAAGGTTGGTGGCTCCATTGAAGGACAAGAAAGGACTATGGAGAAAAATATTAATATTTGTAAAATGTTTTGCTAATCCTCAAAATTCAAAAAAGTCAGCCCTATCGTTTCACGATCAACTATTAGAGAATTATCTGAAAATCCAACATACGAATCTGTGAAAACTATTTGCACGCAATAAGAATGTTAGTATTAAATTTTGGTATGGACTATTATGATGCATTAGAATTCCAAAATAAAATTTGATAAGTATAATTGTTATAAACGAATTTGTGATTTGAAGTATTTAGACAAAGAACTAATAGTATAGAAAAAAGAGCTATCAGGCGTTTAAGTCTGATAGCTCTTAATCTTATATTGTTGCCAAAATGTTGCCATTTAGGATTACAAAACTCTTGAAATCCTTATAAATAGGGCATTTATCGAGGTTGCGGAGTTATTCCCACTCCACCGTACCGGGCGGTTTGGAAGTGATGTCGTAGACCACGCGGTTGACATGCTCTACCTCGTTGGTGATGCGGTTGCTGACAGTAGCCAGGATATCATAGGGGATGCGCGCCCAATCGGCAGTCATAAAGTCATCCGTGGTAACGGCACGAATGGCCACCAGGTGATCGTAGGTGCGATGATCGCCCATCACGCCCACCGTCTTGACACAGGGCAGCACGCAGAAGAACTGGGCCATCTCTTTCTCGTACCCATTCTTGGCCATCTCGTCCCGCAGGACCCAATCCGCCTCTTGCAGCACCCGGATCTTATCCGCGGTGATCTCGCCCAAGATTCGCACGCCCAGACCGGGGCCGGGGAACGGCTGGCGCCACACCAGCTCCTTGGGAATGCCCAACATGGTACCCACCTTACGCACCTCGTCCTTAAACAGGTCGCACAGCGGCTCTACCAAGCCCAGGAACTGCACATCCTCCGGCATCTTTACCTTATTATGATGGGTTTTGATGGTATCCGCATCCCCCTTGCCGGACTCAATGCAATCCGGATAAATGGTGCCCTGGGCAAAGTAGCCCAGCTCATCCTGGTGACGGATCTCATCCCAAAACACATTAAAGAACTCGGTGCCGATGATCTTGCGCTTTGCTCCGGGTCGGTGACGCCCTTCAGCGCCTGCAAAAGCGCTCCTGGCAGTTGACCCGCACAAAATTCATATCAAACAAGGAAGTAAAGGTCTTTTCTACAAAATCGCCCTCGTCCTTGCGCATTAAGCCCTGGTCCACAAACACGCAGGTAAGCTGCTTGCCCACCGCGCGAGACAGCAGGCCCGCTGCCACGGAGGAGTCTACACCGCCGGACAGGCCCAGAATCACCTTTTTGTCACCAATCTGCGCACGCAGCGCAGCTACGGTCTTTTCGATAAAATTATCCATCTGCCAGTCGCCGGAGCAACCGCAAACATCAAACAGGAAATGATGAAGCATTTCCTTGCCATAAGTGGTATGGGTCACCTCCGGGTGGAACTGCACTGCATACAGGCCACGCTCCGGGTTCTCCATCGCCGCACAGGGGCAGTCCGCCGTCTTACCGGTGACGGTAAAGCCCGCCGGGGGCTGGGCAATATAGTCCGTATGGCTCATCCAAACGGTGGAGTCCTGGGGCACATCTCGCAGCACACTGCCGCCCAGCACGGTCAACTTGATCTTGCCGTACTCGGACACCGGCGCCGTCTCTACCTTGCCGCCCAGCATCCATGCCATCAGCTGGCAGCCGTAGCAAATGCCCAGCACCGGCACGCCCAGCTCCAGCACCTCCGGGGTGTAATGGGGCGAGGCCGGGTCATACACGGAATTGGGACCGCCGGTAAAGATAATGCCCTTATAATTTCCCTGCCGAATGGTATCCAGCGAGGTGGTATAAGGCAGAATTTCGGCAAACACGCCGTGATCACGCACACGGCGGGCAATCAGCTGATTGTACTGACCGCCGAAATCCAAAACAAGAATTTTTTCCATACTATTCCTCCAAAGCGCAACGCGCGTTCATACGGGTCTATTATAGCGAAAAGCCCGCCGCTTTGCAAGGAAAATAGCGAAAAAGCGCCCCTTGGGTCTAAACATGCCCTATCCGGCAAATACCGGGGCAGCACCGGCGGCTGCTCCACCGGTCGCCCGGCCTGCTCCCGGGCGGTACACAGCCGCAAAAGCAGCATAGACAGGGTAGCGCACTGGCACACAGGCGCCAGTAAAGGCAGGCTGTCCGGAAACAAAAATACCTGCCGTGCGCCGGACAGCTGCCCTGCCAGGCTCTCTACCGTGCAAGCCACCGTACCCGCGCCCCGAATGGCCGCCAGTTGCAGGGCAGCGCAGGTTTTTCCGTCAGTTCCCGACTGCTGATCAGCGCCACCAGCGCCGTGTGACTGTCCACCGTAGGCAGCAAGGTGTGGCGCAGCTCCGCCGCAGGCACCGTCTCCACCGGCACGCCCAGAGTACGGCTCCACACGCCGGCCATGGCGCCCGCTGCCGCCAGGTCAATGTTTGGCCCACAAACAGCAGCCGATCATAGCCGGTTAGGTACGCCGCCAAAGCGTCCAGTTCGCTGCCGCTTTTTAAGATCAGCGCAGCTTATCCGGCAGGGTGGCGCACAGCTTTACCGCCATGCGGCCGAAGTAAGGGGGTAATGGTCTTTTGGCGCAGCCCCCAGTCCACCGCCACCAGCGCCAGCAGCACATAGCCCAGCACAAAGTGGGTCACCGGCGGCAACCCGCCGGGCAGGCTGCAAGGCAGGGACAGAAGTGTGCCCCCGGCACGAGCCAAGGGGCTGTCCGGGTCGCCGGTCAGCGACGCCGTGCGGGCGCCGAAGGTTGCTGCCTTTTGCAGCGCCTCCGCCACCTCTGCCGTTTGGCCGCTGGCAGAAATACCCACCACCAGCGCGCCTCGATCGCACACCACGCCACCGGCGCAGAACTCACCGGCAGAATAGGCAAAAGCAGGCACATCGCACACCGACTCAAAATTACAAGCCGCCGCTTGCGCCAGCTGATAGGAAGTGCCGCAGCCTACCAGCAGCACCCGACTGATGCCCCGAGGCCGCAGGCGGCTTTGCCCAACCGAGGTTGGTCCCCACGCACAAAGCGATGAAGCAGCAGCTCCAAATCTCCGGGCAGCGCCTGTAACGCCTCTCCCGGGTCTGCAAAGCCCGCTGCCGGCGGCCGTCGCAAAGTCACCGCGCGAGGGGGATTTTTTGATTTTCTTGCCCTTGGCGTTCCAAAACTGCAGCTTGCCCGGGCGTAGCTGCACGCACTCCCCGGCAGACAGGGCATAGATTTTCATTTGATCCGGTTCCAGTGCCGCCAAATCCGAAGAAACGCAAGCGCTACCGCCGCCCACTGCCGCGTACAGCGCGCCCCGTGAGCACAGGCGAACAGACATTCCTCGCCCCGACGCAGCACGGCCAAAGCATAGTTGCCCCGAGCCTCACGGCAGCACAGACGCAAAGCGGCAACAGTGCCGCTGTCTGCATACGCTTGCAAAAGCGCCGCCAGCACCGCGCCGTCGCTGTCCGGGTAGGGCAGCAGGTTCAGCGCGCTGCGCAAGGCAACGGCGTTCTCCACCGTGCCGTTCATTGCCAGGCAATAATCATCGGTCACAAAAGGGTGCACATTCTCTGCGGTGCGCCCGCCACAGGTGGCAAACCGGGCGTGTACCAATCCGCAGGGCGCTGCGCTCTCCGGCAGCTGCTGTGCCAATGCTGTCACGCTTTCTTTGCTTTTGGCGCACAGCAGCTCTCCCCCTTGCATTAGGGCAGCGCCGTAACCGTCCAGCCCCGGCTGGGTGCAGGCCTGCAACTTCTCCAGCAGCAGCCCGCCACAGGGGGCGTTGCCGACAAATCCGTATAGAAACATGGTATTCGCTCCTCCTTAATTTGGCAGCAACCGGGCCACGATCACGCTCATATCGTCTCGTCGATCCGCCGGGGTGTGGGCCTTGGCATAGGCCAGCACCGTATCTGCCAGCTCCTGCTGATCCTGGGATTGAAGCGGCAAAGCAGCGCCTCCAGCCCTACCGCCGTCCGCGTCTGTAATGCCGTCGCTGAGCAGCACCACCGTGTCCCCGGCGCCCAGCACCGCCGTGCGCTTGGCAAAGGTAATGCCCCGCAAAATGCCCGCCGGCATACTGGCCAGCTCGCACCGGGTCAGCCGCCCATGGCGCAGCACATAGGATCGGGGCGCGCCGGCTTTGTAAAAGGCGCACCGACCGGTAAACAGGTCTACGCAAGCACAGTCCAGGGTAGCCAGACTCTCCTCATTGCTCTTGACCAGCAGCGCAGAGTTGACTACTTTCAGCGCCGCGTCAAAGCCAAAGCCTGCACTGAGCAGACGGCTCAGCAGCCCGGCGCCCATAGCGCCGTCCAGCGCTGCCCGAGAGCCGCGACCCATACCGTCGCTGATAATCAGAATTTGGTGGCCACGGCCGTCCCGGGCGACCTTTACCGTGTCACCGCACAGCCGTCCCTCCGCTGCGTACTGGGCGTAACCCACAGATAGACAATACAGGGGCTTTTCGTTAAAGGTCAACAGACTTTCGCTGCCGTAGCGGGTCACCTGGCCTGCCTCCAACGAGCGCCCGCAGGTCTTGCTGATTCTGGCCTGGAGCACCGGACTGGACAATCCCGGTGCCGGATCGTCACAGGCGATCTCCACGCGCATACGGTCAAATTTGTCTAAAATCACAGAGATATTTTGGGATAAATTTCGCTCTCGCCCAGCAGCCGCCGCAGCTTTCCGGCTGTTTTGGCGTCAAAGCACTCCGCCTGATCAAACTCAAAGGCCAAATCGGACAGCATGTCGGAGATGGAATAAAACTGGTCCGCCGCCACCATGCGCATATCGCTTTTTTCCGGATCCGGAGGCAATCCCCTTTTGCCGTTAATGCGGTCGATCTTCTCCCGCACCTCCCGCACATTGTCGCTAACGCTGGCCATGGCGGAGGCGGCAAATCGCAGCCGCAGTACCAGGCTTTGGCGCAGAGAGCCCTCCGGGGCAATATCCGCACCGTTTTCAAAAAAGGCAGTGCACCGATCGCCCCAGGCGGCAGGCAGCAGAAGCAGTAGCACGCCGGCCACCGCACTCTCCACAAAGGTGCACACACTCAAATGCCCCAGGTTGGCCGCCACAGAGAAAAAGCCCATGGACAGCACAAACGCCCCGGCACAGCCCAGGGAGGCAAAACGATCAAACAGTGCCGCCAGCAGGGCGGAAAAGCCGTAGCGCCTAGCAAAAACATGGTGTCTTGCCCGGCCAGACCCAAGGCGAATCCCAAGCACAGCGCCAGGGTGACCCCCAGCCGAGAGGAGCCAAAGCGTAAGGTAATCAAAATCAGCAGCACGGCCGCAATCCGCGCCGGTGCAATGCCGAAAATCGTCAATCGAGACAGGCTCATCAGCAGCAGCGAACCACTAATGAGCACGCATACCAAGTCGCCGGTAGGTGCAGCCTTGCACCGCAGACGGCGATAATTGCAGTGCTCTGCGCGGAAGAAGAAATATCCGCCGCCACCGGCCAAAATGCTCTCGCCCAGCACCAGCGCATAATCTGCCGCACCGCCGCCCAACCGCAGTTGCAGCGCCGCCCCGGTCAGCCCCACTGCCAGACAAGACAGCGCCATGGGCAGCCGGGCGTCTCGCCGCGGGAGAAAGGCAGCCATTGCCAGCGCGCCTACCAAGGCGATCAGCACTGCCGCAAAGTACCGCACACGAGCCGTGCCGGCACCAAAGATCATATATCCCAACCCGGCACCCAAAGCGGAAAAGAGAAAATCCCGCGCCCGGACACCGCCACCAGTGCCACCGCAAAGGGGCTGCACCCGCCGGCTACCGCCCCGGCGGATAGTACAAACCCACCCAGCAAATGCCCGGCGCACCCCAGCAGCGCACGCTTGGTCCCGGCGCGGCTGTGGGCGGTGGTGAATTTTGGCTTTTCCAGTAGTTTCATAAGCTTGTCCTCAACGGTCTTTTTGAACCAGTATAACCTATAAAATTAGCAGATCCTGTCGCTCGCCGTCCGCGGCAAAAAAAACGCCCCCTTTCCCCACTATTTCCCCTGTTTTATTCCACGAAGGCAGCAATTTGCTCCCTCGTATAACACAAGAAAGCCACCGATCATCGGTGGCTTTCTGCTTTGCTATTCGTCGTAATCCTCGATTTCCTGTTCTTCCTCTTGTCTCTGTTTTTCCCGGGCTTCCTCTTGCTCGGCTTTGCGGGATTTGATGATCCCTGCAACCAATGCAATCACGGCTGCTGTGGCTAAGGCAATGGCAAGATAAATTAAAATATTCGCTACGGTGGAACGGTGCGTAGGCGCCACCGCTGCGGTGTATGTACCGTCGGTGAGCACGTCTGTGCCGCCGGTTTGTACTGGCAGTTCTTCTTCCGTATCACCGGTGCTTGTCCCGCCGGTGTACGCAAACTTACGCACCGTTTGGGCGCTGCTTTTCCGTGCGCTTTTGACCGTGTGGGGCACTGTGCCGGTGTAGGTAAATTTGGTGGTGGTCTCTTTTTTCTTTTTCGTTGTAGTTTGCCGGGTTGATTGCTTTGTCCCAGAGCGCGCATTGCGACTTTTGGTCGTCTTTTCCGGCAAAGTGTAATCAAAAGCAGCGTGCTTCAAAAGGCAAATGCCCCGCTCGCCGCAATTATAATCCAGCCGCACCGTCAACGACCCGCACAGGCTTTTATCCAGCGCAATGGCAAAGTAGGCATTGCCGTCTGCGATGCCGTAACCGCCGCTGTTTTCCAGTATTTCCACCTGCATATTGCAAGCGCTGGCAATGCCGTCGTAGCTTTGCAACGCCTTGTTTGCGCCGGTTGTAAATGTAAATTTCCTAGTGGAGAATTTGGCAGAGGACACTTGCAAATTCAGCGCAACGGCGGCGGTATTCGCCCCCGGGCTCCACCTCGCTGATCTTGCATACTCACCGCAAAATACAGACAATGATTGTCCGTGTCGGCATAGATTTGGTAATAGCCCATAGCACCATCGCCCGGAATTCTGTAACCGGCACATTCTGCCAAGGCTCCCGGGTCAGGTAGGCGCTGTCCACCGTCGCGAAGCTGCATAGGCCTGCACCGCTGCCCACAAAAGCACCAAAAGCGCCGCCAACACAGCCAAAATCCGCCGACCCATAGTCCATACCTCTTCTCTCTCTAAAAAACTTTCTAATCGGTTTCATTCTACCCATTTCTCCCTTTTTCGTCAAGGGATTTGGAGAATTTTTTCTGTTTTCCACCACACAAATGCACCTTTCCGGCAAAATACCTGAAAGAAAACAAATAATTGGTGGTTGGATAATGACAGAAGTCGTGGCGGCTCTTATATGGAATAAGGATGAATTTATGATTTGTCAACATCCGGCGCAAAAGTCAGCGGCCTTTTGTGGATACTCGTATTTTTTTGCTTGTGCGCTTTTCAAAATATCGATTTGCAGGGTCATTATAGCATAACGCAACCTGTCAACAATCAACAACAAAAAGCCACCGTAATTCTACCAAAATTACGGTGGTTTCTTGGTGCGAATGTTCATATAGGATTTGGCGAAATACAGTTTTACCGGTAGCCGAACATCATATTCAAACAATAATCCGCACATTCGCAATTTTACTTTGTTTTTCGTATAATAAACTTACTAAAATCAAGGAGGTTTTAATATGAAAACAATTTTTGAAAATAGCGGAGGCGCTTTATACGCAGGTTGGTGATTATTTATTGCCTAATCTTTCGTTATCGGCGGAAGAAAAAGAAACGAATATCGGTGTATGGGCAATGAGGCACAAACGATATTTGAAGCAAAATCATAAAGTGCGTTACTGCAATTTGCTGACAAGCGGTAAACTCGATTCATACCTTGCCGACATCGAAGAACAAGCAGAAAAGATGTTCTCTGAACTCGTTAAAGCACTTGCCAAAGAAGAAAAAATTACCGAAGAACTCAAAGCAACCGATATGATGTCATGGGTGCAAAAGATGAATAATATTCGCAATCGAGCAACGGAAATTGTAAATTCACAAATAATATTTAACTGAGAACAAGGCACAGCCGACGGAAACTTTCCCGAAAGCTGTGCCTTAATTTGTTTGCCAAGTTGCAATGCATAATCTTAGCAAGCAGACCATTTGGATATCCAAACGGTAGCTTGCCCGCTTTTTGCACAATCTCAGCAAGCCGTGTATTTGGATAGCAAAACCACCACTTAGACCTATAAGAAATATATTGAATTGTACTGACCATATGGACAATCAATACGTTAAATAGAAAATTATTGCAACTCTTTCTTTATTGAGTTTTTTACCTGAACTAATTCTTTATTAAGTTCTGCAATGTATTCTTTACAAACATCTTTATACAATCCTTTTGAATATCCTTCTTGAATTTCTAAGTCTAAATTAATATCGAATTCAATTAACTCTTCTAAAAGCTTTGAAAAAACATCTTTGATTTAATCTGACAAGAAGAATCGTTCAAATCAATTACATATTTCTCTGAATCGTTTTCATCAAGCAAAAAAACTAACACATCAGTTCTCCCATAACAGTTAATACTACTTTTACTATTTTATTCTCCACTCGTTTCATATATACTTTCCTTTCATAAAAAGCTTCTTTGCCGCCTTCAAGTGTATGTAAACTCTCTTTAGTCCAACTTTTTACATCTGTTTCATCTGAAATGTTTTTTAATTTATCATTGAACGGATTACCAATGTAAGTATTGTATTCGCCATTTTGATGAGTTCTAAAAATAGATAAATATGGTAGGGTTCGCACGGCGATATTAGCATTGTGCGTTGCTACGACTATAGTTTTATGTTGCTTTGCAAGAGAAGAAATAATTGGTCTGATATTTGTATCAATAAAAGAATTCCCCATTCCAAGTTCTGGTTCATCTAAAAAAATAGGCATCTGCATCTTCTGACAAGGTTCGTTGAAGTAACAGAATACCCTTTTTCTCCATTCGATGGCAAGTATTCTTCATTTGATTCTGTCACTATTTGTTTTGACAATCCTAAGAACGATTTTAATGATACTATATTCTCTTCGTTACAAAGGAGAACTAATTCATTAATTTTTGTGGAAATTGACGAAGATTCAAATTCATTTGCAATTTCATTTATCAAATCAACTATTTTATTTAATTTTGTTATGCCAACAGAAAATTCTGCCGTTTAGAATCTTGCAAGAAATCTGTATTTTTATTGATATAAATAGTCCCTTTTTCTTCTATTGTGCCTAAAATAGTTCGTTCGTTATATTCTGGTTTTGCAAGAACTTTTTTTATCACATTAATATCTCTTAATAAGGACAAACGATTATTTGCAAATTCTCTAAACCCTGTAGATGAAGGTTTTGAAACAGTATCAGAATTTCTATCAGCAATGTTTTTGATTTTTTCCAAACTATAATTTGTTATTTCCGTTGATTTTATGTCAATAATATCTCTTAATAATAATTTATAATTGTTTTGTTCGATTTTCGATATTGATTTGTTTAGACGAGAAATATCATTATCGTCCAAGTACAACTCGCAATTAATACTTTTTAATGTTTTGATTAACTGTTTAATACTCTTTCTATCGGAACTATATAACGTATATCGTTGTGGGTTATCAACCACCAACGCAGTAGAATCAGTAATTTTCATTCTGCTTTTAATTCTTGCTGTTATCTTTTGTAGAATACCAATTTATATAGCTTTGAAACATAGTTGGATTGGTATCGTTCCATTCAAAAATTCTTTTTTAATTCTTCATCACAACCATTTGCTTCAATTTTTGATAAGTCTCTATCCATATCTTGTGTTTTTAAGAGTGCCTTAAAATCATCGTCTTTTTCAGAACCAATATATTTTTTGCAATTCATTCCATTTGAAAGCATTTGATTATACAGTGATGATAAAATTTCACTTTTTCCAGTTCCTTTTTGACCGAATATTATATTTACGTCTTGATATATTGTGATTGGAATTTTCACAGACTTATGAGGACTTGCAATAAGATTATATGTTTCTCGCTTATTTAACAATGTATTTATAATTGTTTCATCACGTTTGGCTAACATACAAAACTGCTGAAAATTAGCTATGGGTAATCTAAGATCAGCAAATGTGGAAAGTTCATATTGATTCCAATCTTTAACATCACTTCCGATCATAACATTATATCCATAGTTTGCAAAGACACCTAATGTTCTGTTGTCGGAAGTTTCATCAAATACACGAGAAGAGTCATTAACAATATTAAATAAATCTTGCCTATCTTCTTCTGAAATTGCAGGTTTTTTATGGAAATGTGCAATATAAATAACGTCACATTTATTTAAACAATCATATACTTCCTTAATCGTGTGTGTACAAGTTTCTAAATTTTCTCCAGAAAACAATTTGTTTACCGAGTTTGAAAAAGTTTCTACATTATCAGGATTGGCTATTACAATTAAATGCCAACGAGAATGATTATACTGTTTAATATCAATTTCAACACCAGCCATAGCTGACAATTTTCTGAGACAGCGTCTTTAAAGTCACAGAATTGTTCTTTATCAAAGGAATTGTGATTTGTAATAGCTACAATTTTCACATCAGCATCAAATATTTTCCTACAGAACAGCTCTTTAGTAACATTTCTTCCTGAACCATCACCACTTTTAATTTGTTTTGTGTGGCAATGAAGGTCAATTTTCATCTAAACTCCCTCCTAATCAGTAATCCATTTATGATTTTATATATAGGAAATTAATCGTTTCCAAAAGCAGTTGCAATTCTTTTTACAATTGGCACAACCACTGTGTTCCCACATTGTTTATACATACTTTTCATCGGAATATCGGGAAAATCAAACGATTTAGGAAATCCCTGCAAGGCAAGACATTCTTGCGGTGTAATCGTTCTGATTCCAAAGTTGTCTTTTATAATCGGCACACGATTATACCAAGTCCCCATATTGGCTTAAGTGTAAAAGAAATACCGTCTTTGCTTTTTTGAATACCGTAATCAGAAAATCTATATATTTGATTTTCGTCCGTTATAGCGGCGTTCATCTTTTGATACTGTACAGAATTCTCATTAAGATAAAAGCTGTCATCTGCTTTTACGCTTCGGTCGATAATATCAAATATGTGCTTTTTGAGCGGTTGCTCTTTCGGAAATTGAAATTCATTACACATATCAAAATCCTTAAAAGCGACGATATATGTTCTCGTTCTGTGTTGCGGTATTCCGTAGTTGCAAGCATCCGCAATGAGATATCGTATATAATAATCCCTATCGGAAAGCTCATTGTGTATGCGGTTAAAGGTTTTGCCGTTATCGTGTTCGGTAAGATTAGCGACATTTTCAAGGAAAATAATTTTAGGCTTTTTAGCGTCTGCTATTCTCATTATTTCAAAGAAAAGATTACCTCTTTCATCGGCGAAACCTTTTTTGTTACCGCATACCGAGAACGATTGACACGGAAATCCTGCGGCGAGAATATCAAAATCCGGTATATCATCTGTGTTAACTTTTCTTATATCACATTCGGATAACAAGGTATCAGGGAAATTATGTCTGTAAGTTTTACAAGCATCTTTGTCAAATTCATTTGCCCATACCACTTCAAACCCGATTGTTTAAAAGTCAAATCAATTCCGCCGATACCTGCGAATAAACTGCAAATAACCATAATTATTTTTTACAAGCTGCTGCGATGTCATCACTTGTAATTGTTCTTGAGGCTTTAATTATTTCAACTGAACCGGGAGAAACAAACTTTTTCTTCTTTAATTCATCAATAAACTTGTCAAATTCATCGGATGTTGTAAGTATTGCTTGATTAAGTCCCAGTACATCTCCGTTTTTTATTTATTTGAAACCATACCGGCTTCTGTTGCATCCATAGTTAACAGATAGTTTTCGGCTTTTCTGTGTACATATTTCAACGCAATAGCCTCTAAGTCAGCTTGTTTGTATCTTTCTCTCAAACTTGTTTTTAAACTAAGACCAATCGGTCCTGTTTCGTTTGTATATAAAATTGCATCAAAATTTACATTAGGAACAAATGCAACTTGCGCTTGTAAATGCAGGGGTACCAATCCTTCTTTGACAAACAATGTTGCTATAATTAATTCAAAAATTGTACCGTTTAAAGAATTTGTTCTGGGCACACCGGAAGTTTCGTATTTTTCCAACAAAACTTAACATACTCGCTGGGAATCATACTATTATCTAAAAATCCGGAGCAATATGTTCCATAAATACTTTATATCCTTTTATTCTTTGTCTTTACTATTCCAAGTTTCTTTAACATATATATACCTCATTTTATAAATCTAACCTGCAAATTCAGTTTGATATAATATTTTCCGTTATCTTTGTATATACTTCCGAATTCGTGACGGGATGTACTTGCTGTTTCAAATTTAGTGTTATTTATCAAATAGGTTTCAAATTCGTTTCTGTTAAACAGATGATAACACAAAACCTCACCATCTTCTCTGACTATAATATATCCGCCTGTTGCGTCCGCAGTACCGTCCCAAACTTTTGACGGAAGCATGCCGAGTGCACATTCTGCAAGAAATTTTTTGAACTTATATTCATAAAACGGATGACCTTTTGATAAATCATATCCGATTGGATTATGTACATTTAAAGATTCAAGTGAATTTGTTACTGTGTTGACTCCCGACGAATAATATTCTTTAAGCATATAACCGCAAATCTTCGGCAAATCGCCGTCTATGAGTTGTAAATTGCTCTCAAAAACATCATTTTCCATTGAATCGTAACTTATATCACAACCGTTACGGTCAAGTACTTCAAATCTGTCCTTGAATTTCTTTGAACAAGTATTAAAATCTTGCACAACCGCATCATCAATATTGCCTGTCACTTCAAAAACAAAGTTTGTTGTTTTGCCAGCATTAACAAGAGTGGACGGACTGCCAAGTCTTGATTTTATGCTGAAGCCTTGAACTGTTTCGTATCCTGTATTTATATCGTGAATTTTTTATCCGAATATCGGCTTTGTCGGTTGACTTTGCTTTAAGCACACCGATGTTCAATGTATCAAGAAATTCTTCTGTATCCGGCAAAGCAAATGCAGAAGCGTTTGTTTCAATTATTTCGCAGTACAGTCTGTCTGCTGCATTTTTGAATTCGGAACAAGGAAGCGTTAATAATTCCGTGCTGTCGGAGGTATTAAAAACAGTTATTGTATCTTCTGTTCTGTTTATTCTGAATTCAAGTGTACCGATAGGCTCGGTACGGATGATATTGATTATGTTATAAAACATATCATCTTTTTTATTCAATTCGGCATCAGCAGCATACAATTTCTTTATTTCAAGCAAACGAAGAAACGCATATATTTCGCTCCATTCGCCTTTGTTTCCAGAAAGTTTAGGCATTATCAAGTACCTCCTTAATTTGTTTTGCAATAGCTTCAATAACATTTACGGTTACGCTGTTTCCGAATTGTTTATAAAGATGGACATCTGCAAGAGGCAGATTGAAAGTATTGGGAAATCCCTGTAAACGAGCCCATTCTCTCGGTGTCATTTTTCTGATACCTTCCTTATTGACTTCGCCTTTAATGTGTGTTGTCGGCGTCAAATCTTTCTGACGTTTATCAATCAGCAGATTGCGTTCTCTTCCCATTCCGCCGCATACAATAGCACCGGCAATGCCGTCCCATTCACGAATTTCGTATCCGAAACCATTACCTTTAGCCTCGTGACGAGCTTTGTGTCTTCTGAGGGTTTCAACATAAACATCACTTAAATAATATTTAGCCGGTACAGGCTTTTCTTCTATAATATCTTTCAGCCTTTTTGTATCATCCGTCGCCTTTGGAAATTCAATTTTTCGGGTGCAATATCATTTCTGAAAGCCACAATATATATTCTTTCTCTGTTCTGAGGGACTCCAAAATCTTTACTGTTAAGTACATCGCTGAAAACTTTATAACCCAAATCTTCAAAAGTTTTTTTAATTATTTCAAATGTTCTTCCTCTGTCGTGAATCTTTAATCCCTTGACATTCTCACAAAAAATAACCTTTGGTTTGTCTGCTTCGCAAATTCTCGCAACATCAAGAAACAAAGTGCCTCGGCAAAGACCTTTATAATTATCATCAAACCCTTGTCTTTTTCCCGCAAGACTGAATGCTTGGCAAGGAAACCCCGCAAGACATATATCAAATTGCGGAATATCGGTTTCGTTTATCTTGGTTATATCTCCCGCAATTTCAAAATCATCTTTGAAATTCGCCTTGTATGTTTCTGTGCATATTCATCCCACTCACTTACAAAAACCGTGTTTATTTCATCCCCAAAGGCTCGTTCAAATCCAAGACGAATGCCACCGATTCCCGCAAACAAATCAATAGATTTATATTTAGTCATTTTTACTTTTTACCGTCCTCTCAATTTCATCGGCACACGCCTGTAAATTCTTTTTTATATCATTGCCCCAAAATCTAAGTACTGTCCAACCCGAATTTTCAAGTGTTTCATTTACCAAATTATCTCGAGCAATGTTTTTTTCAATTTTAGGAATCCAAAACTCTTGATGTGATTTGAATTCCTTTTTCTTATTGTCCCAATCATAACCGTGCCAAAATTCACTGTCGCAAAACACGGCAACCTTTTTGCCAATAAAAACAATATCGGGCTTTCCGAACACTTTTTTACTGTTCTTTTGATAACGCAAACCTCTTGACCAAAGTTCTTTTCTGAGCATAACTTCTATCTTTGTGTCTTTGGATTTAACCTGTTGCATATTGTATGATATTTGTTCTTTTGTTTTATGCATTTTCGGTTTCTCCGTCATCCTTATAAAATTCGCATACATCGCCTATATCACAATCAAGGGTTTCGCATATTTTAAGCAAGACTTCCATACTGACAAATTCTCCCTTACTTAACTTTGCAACAGAATTGCTGCTTATGTGAGCTTGTTCTCTTAATTGATATTTTTTCATTTTTTTATCAATCAATATTTTCCATAATTTGTCATAGCTGACTTTCATAATTGACCTCCTTGCCTGTTTGAATCAATTATAACATTCAGAGCAGAAATATTCAACACAATAAGTTTGCGAACGCCAATTTTTTTGTATTTACAGCCCTAAATATTTATTCAAAATTATAGTTTTATTCAATTTTCGATATACGAAACAACCCGAAGGTATTTTTCTGTAATAATAAAACTGTTTTCAACGGGTCTTAGGGAGTCCCTAAATAGCAAAATTACCGTTTGGATATACAAACGGTCTGCTCGCTAAATTTGTGCATTGCAATTTACAATTTAATATTTTTACATACCCAGCTTTCGTTTTTTGAACTTTCAAGAAACGAAGGACTTTTATTTTTTTTTGCAAATTTTTCGCCGAAATAACCCTGACTTTTTTATTTACGGTTCAAACAAGTAGAGAAGTAAAAATATTTTTTTAAAAAATTTCCGTTAAATCGGCAATTTTTGGGTGTGCATTTCGTCACCCTTTGTCCAAATGAGTAGAGGAGCAAATGTTAAATGTTTATAAATTTTTTCAAAAGCACCCCCAAAAAAGCGTTCTCAGTTCTAACAAGTGAAGGGTAATAAAAAATTATTGATCAGAGGGTTAATTTTTGACCGTTTTCGTTGCCTACCAAGTGAGAGGGTAAATTTATTTGCAAATAGGGGGGTGCAAAATGCCTCTCCCGGTTCAAACAAGTGAAGGGAGTTTTTACAATGCCGAGATTATCAAAGAAAGCAAAACAAGAATGGGATTTTTTCATAAATCCCGAAACAGGCAGACGAACATACAACAGCCTTTGTCTTAAATGCAAAAACAAATGCAAGCAAAGCCACAAGGCAATCATTGTTTTCTGCCCGAAGTACAAATCTAAAAGAGGTGCAAAAAGCGTTAAAAATCGTCGTGAATATGACGATAGCGGTTAATTTAACATAGTGATACTTGTTTCAATAAAAAACCGATACAAAAGAAAAAAAATTACCGATTTCGGCACCAAATCAATACAGAAACAGAGGTGTAAAGCAAAGATAAATCGGTGATTAAAACCAAAACGGAGAGCAGCCGTATAAATAATATAAATAAATAATATAGCTTTTACCTTCCGATAAAAAGAATTATTAAGAAGGGATAATATTATGATTCA
>ENA-OPYV01000244-OPYV01000244.1-human-gut-metagenome-genome-assembly--contig:-NODE-244-length-17195-cov-2.990977_pt1 | contig 17195 bp, 16 predicted proteins | sample MGYA00242474_ERZ504485 | MGnify/ENA primary metagenome ERZ504485 (study PRJEB26092, sample SAMD00036263) | human gut metagenome | host: Homo sapiens | study: EMG produced TPA metagenomics assembly of...
CTCCTTTTGTGCATTTCACGTATAATCAATTATACATGAGAAAATGTTTTGTGCATAGTGCTTATTGATATTTTTTTGACGAATTACTTCAATAAGTATAACAAACTACCTGAATAAGAAAAAAGAAGACCCCAGAATTTACTCTGAGACTTCTCTTTAAGTTCATTGATTTTACAGATGTAATACTCTGTCCCGGATCTCCTGGGTCCTTCCTTGGTTCCAGAACTGTGTTCCAATATAACCGCAGGTTCTTCTTGCTACGAACATCTTATTCTGATCCTTGTTTCCACAATTTGGGCACTCCCAGATCAGTTTCCGGACTCTTCCTCTTTGATGACCATTTCACCATCGTAACCACAGCATTCGCAGTAATCGCTCTTCGTATTCAGCTCCGCATACATGATATTATTATAAATAAACTTCATCACAGATAAAACAGCCGGAATGTTGTTCTGCATATTTGGGACTTCCACATAGCTTACCGCACCGCCCGGCGACAGCTTCTGGAACTCTGCCTCAAATTTCAGCTTGCTGAATGCATCAATCTGCTCCGATACATGGACATGATAGCTGTTTTGTAATATAATTTTTTATCCGTTACGCCCGGAATGATTCCGAAACGCTTCTGCAGACATTTCGCAAACTTGTATGTGGTAGATTCCATCGGTGTTCCGTATACAGAATAGCTGATATTCTCTGCTTTTTCCACTCTTCACATTTATCATTTAACTTCTGCATTACCTGCATTGCAAATGGTCTTGCTGCGGGATCGGTATGTGATTTGCCAAGCATACGTACACACATCTCATAAAAGTCCTGCATATCCAAGCGAAATAGTGGAGTAACCATTAAATAATAATTTATCGATTCGTCTCACCCTTCTTCAGTCTTGCAAGTGCACCGTTCTGCCACAGAATCGGAGCAACATCGGAAACCGTTCCCAGGAGACGTTCATGTCTGCATCTCAGTGCTCTGTGACATAATTCCAAACGCTCATCCAGGATCTTCCAGAATTTCTCCATATCTCCTTCTGATGAACATGCAACATCAACTAAGTTGATCGTTACAACTCCCTGGTTAAAACGTCCATAGAACTTATGGCTTCCGTCCGGATTTCTCTGGCTGTCTTCTACCGTCAGGAACGAACGGCATCCCATACAAGGATATACTTCTCCATTCTTCATCTCTTTCATAATCTTGGCAGAGATGTAGTCCGGTACCATACGTTTTTGCGGTACATTTTGCTGCCAGTTCTGTCAGATGCCAATATTTGGAATCTTCTGTAATATTATCCTCATCCAGTACATAGATCAGTTTCGGGAATGCCCGGTGTGATCCATACACCTTTTTCATTCTTTACTCCCTGCATTCTCTGAATCATCACTTCTTCAATGATCATAGCCAGGTCATCACGGGTTCTGCCTTCTTCTACCTCATCCAGATACATGAACATCGTCACAAATGGTGCCTGACCGTTACATGTCATTAATGTGATAAGCTGATACTGAATTGTCTGGATACCACTCTTTACTTCTTCTCTTAAACGGCGCTCTGTCACCTTATTGATAATTGTCTCATCTAAAGCTTCTCCGCATTCTTCACGCTCTGCGATTACATTTCTGCGGATCTTCTTACGGCTGATATCGACAAACGGTGCCAGATGTGCCAGTGTAAATGACTGTCCACCGTACTGGTTACTTGCTACCTGGGCAACAATCTGTGTCGTTACATTACATGCTGCGTCAAGCTGCTGCCGGAAGCACTCGCGTTGATCGAGAAGTACCGTGACGATACCCGCACTACCCTCTTCCCGCCGCAGGACTACCACACGCTCAGGGCAAACATGAAATCCCTGCGCCTGATGGCGGGGCTGAGCCAGGACCTTGTCTACCACATGGGAAGGCATTCTTTCGCCTCATTGGTCACGCTCGAGGAAGGGGTGCCGATCGAGACCATCAGCAAGATGCTGGGACACTCCAACATAAAGACCACCCAGATATACGCGCGTGTAACCCCGAAGCGACTGTTCGAGGACATGGACAGGTTCGTCGAGGCAACCCGCGATTTGAAACTTATTCTTTAATCCTTAAACAATTATTATCATGCGCAGTACATTCAAGCTTTTATTCTACATCAACCGTAACAAGGTAAAATCGGACGGCACGACCGCCGTCCTCTGCCGGATCAGCATCGACGGAAAGAAATCGGCTGTCACGACAGGCATCTATTGCAAACCCGGAGACTGGGACAGCAAGAAGTGTGAAATCAAAACAGCCAGGGAGAACAACCGCCTTGCCGCCTTCCGAAGCCGGCTGGAAGAGGCGTACGGGAACCTGCTGAGGAACCAGGGAGTGGTCACGGCCGAGCTGCTCAAGACCACCGTATCCGGTGCCAATTCCGTGCCGGAATACCTCCTGCAGGCCGGAGAGGTGGAACGCGAACGGCTTAGGGTCCGCTCCAAGGAGATCAATTCCACCTCCACCTACCGCCAGTCGAAGACCACGCAGCTTAACCTCAGGCAGTTCATCGAATCCCGTGGGATGAAGGACATCGCCTTTTCGGACATCACCGAAGAGTTCGCCGAATCGTTCAAGGTCTTTCTCAAGAAGGAGCTGGGACACAGGAACGGACACGTGAACCACTGCCTGTGCTGGCTCAACCGGCTCATCTACATCGCCGTGGACCGGGAAGTATTGCGTGCCAACCCGATAGAGGACGTGGCATACGAGAGGAAAGAAGCACCTAAACTAAGGCATATCAGCCGCAGTGAACTGAAGCGGATGATGGAAACCCCGCTGCCCGACCCGATGATGGAGCTGGCGCGCAGGACGTTCATCTTCTCCTCGCTGACCGGTCTGGCTTACGCGGATACGAGGGCTCTCCATCCCCGTCACATCGGAACGACCTCGGAAGGAAGAAGGTATATCCGCATCCGCCGCGCCAAAACGGACGTGGAGGCGTTCATCCCGCTGCATCCCATAGCCGGACAGATACTGGATCTTTACAACACCACGGATGACGACAGGCCGGTATTCCCGCTGCCGGTCCGCGATGTCCTCTGGTACGAGGTACATGGAATGGGCGTGGCATTAGGCATGAAAGAGAACCTGTCCTACACATGGCCCGGCATTCGTTCGGGACCCTGACACTGACCGCGGGCATTCCGATAGAGAGCATCGCCAGGATAATGGGCCATACGAATATCGACAGCACGCAGGTCTACGCCCAGGTCACCGACCGGAAGATATCCTCGGACATGGACCGGCTGATGGAAAGAAGAAAGCCTGCGGCCGGCAAAGGAAGCCGCAGGCTAAATAAAAATGCCGCCCGGAATTGTATTTACGATTCCGGCGGCAATCCTTAAACTTGAATACGATATTATACCAATGCTGCGTGATAGTTCTCCTCCAACAGCTTCTCGATGTCCGACTGCCTGTACAGGATCTTCCCGCCAAGCTGGATATAGGGAATCCGCCCTTGGTCCCTGTAATCCTGCAGGCACCTGCGGCTGATCCTCAACGTTCCGGAAAGCTCTCTGTCAGTCAGGAACCGTTCCCCGTTGAAGGGAGGACGGTTGTCACGGGCAAGATGCTCCACTTTTTTCTCCATGTTGTCCAGCAGGGCAAAGAACCTGCGGACACGTTCGTTCTCCTTGTCGATAATGCCTTCCATCTCTTCCGCTCTTTAAAGGTTTCCGTTCTTCCTTCCTTCTCTCATTGCCTTCTCCTTGCGTCTGATGCCGACGTAGGCCATCAGCTTCTCCACATCCTCTGGCTTGTAATAGAACTTGCGCTGGAGGCGGGTGAACGCCAGCCGTCCGGTATCGCGGAGTGTCTGCAGGGTACGTGGCGAGATGTCAAGCGCAGGCAGACATCCTGGCCGTCCAGTCACTCTCCGGGTTCCTTACAGCGGTTTCTCTCATACAGTCTGTCCACATGTGCGGACAGGTTCTCGCGCGTGCCAGCATCCTCTCAAGGACACCGGCCTCGATGTAGCATATTTCCATATTTTTCAACTTGTTTAAATGTCAGTGCGAATATAAGGGAAGAAACCATGAGAGGCAAGTGCGACCGGTACACTGGCAGGAATAGTCATGGATAGTCGGTTTTTGTCATATGGGAAGGAAAAATACTCCGTAGCCGGTCGGTTTTCACGACCCCCTTTGGAAAACCTGAAGGACGGGTGCGTCACGGCGATGGAAAAAGAAAAATCCCCACCGGAAGTGAAGCGACCCCAAACCGGCAGGGAGTGTAATAATAAAGGAACGGACTGTTCAGCCCTTGATGTAACCGTACTTTTTCAGGTCGTCCATGAAATGCTCCGGCGTGTCGGTCCTCACCGTCACCCCGTGCAGTTCCCTGTACCGCCCGGAGAAATTCACCATGTACTCCCCGTCGGTGCACCCGCTGTCAAACCAGCTGCCCTCACGCAGGACGCGTACAAACTCGGAAGGGCCGGAGGCGGCAATCCTGCCGCCATCCGCCAAAATACCTGATCTCGTTTTTTTTATTATCGGTATTTCAAATGTCTCAAAAGCCTCTTTGACAGGTTACCATCCAGGATGATCGCCTGAATTCGCATGTACCGGATTTTCTATTTACCAGATTTCATAATGGTTCCTGCCATCCGTTTTTTCTCTGCGGCTGTCGCTTTTTTCCTCGTGGCATCATGGTCTGTTACCGGATAGGAAAAGCCATCTCCATCACAACCATGAATTATAGTGTAGCCATATTTGTATATAGCCGTATGATACGCTATCCGGATAATGCTATCACAGAATTGCGATATAGCCGGATATCAAATAGGGATAGCCGGGAGCGAAGGGAGCACGCATCCTTCCGGATATAGATATCTCAAAATCTCCATTTGCAGAAGTGTATAAATATCAATCCATTAATGGAGACGATGAAGAAAAACAATAAGGCGTATACGGCTACCTGTTATTCTCCATTTACAGATGTGTAGAAGTTTCAATCCATTAATGGAGACGATGAAAAAACAATAAGGCGTATACGGCTACCTGTTATTCTCCATTTGCAGAAGTGTAGAAGTAGCAATCCATTAATGGACAATAGGGCATGTAAAGGGCAGATTTTCCGTATATTCGCCTCCTTATCCCCGAATTATGGGCGTAAGTCACATGGTCATGGAGATATATCTATCCTTTAATGGGGAGAACAGCCGGCAAATATCTGATGGAAAAGCCCCACAAACCACAGGAAAATAGCCACACAATGGTCTGATACACAATAATTATTGGAGAAACATGGTCCGCTCCTGCGGACAGCAAGTTGTGTTTTCGTTTAACGAAAACAGGACGGTTTAACGGAGAATACACCGATAAACCGTTACTTATTTCAAGCTCCAGCGTCGCTTTTTACATATCTAATTATAATTCATTTGAAATCACAAAACAGATTGAACCGAATGTGGTTAGTTTGTCTGTTTATTTCATGTCCGAATCATTAGTATGCTATGTTGCAAAGTTCGTATTCATTATGAAAAAATCCGCTTACGAGAACAAGATATTCAGGTAATTTGCCATCCTTTCCCCAAAGAAGTTCGATGTTAAAAAGTTCAGAAAGCGTTTTGGCTATGTCAAATCCGAAGGCTTCGAGTGACGGACGCACTTTTTCCGGGTGTCGGCATGGTGTGCCGCAGTTACGCGTACACTCGTTATCTGAGCAGTGAAGACATTTTACCTATATAGGCAAATGAACGCCCTCCATATTTCCGTTCCATATCCAATAATTCGCTCTCGATTCGTATCCGTTCCGGTAAAATGAGTTTTTGTGTATATTCAATCGGAATATCTTTGTCTTCAGGGATTATCTTCGTTGCCATAAGATGTGCATACTTGTATTGTCGGAGAAACGATTCCGTATCAAAATCAAATGGAGGACACCCCCAACTTTTACCGTAATTGGTACATTGTTTGCAAAGTTCAAGAAAATGTGGTTCGTCACGGAATTCGGCGATGTATCCTTCAACAGTGATGTCTGAAGTAAAATTTTCTACAGTGTATATACTCATTGTTTCAAAATCATTGTACCGCATAAGGAGTCGAAACGGATGTTTTCATTTTGGAAAAGTCTGTCAATGTATCCGCTTTTCTGCATTTCAGACGCGGTCAAGCAACTTAAATTCGGGGTATCTAACAATGCTATCGAATCGCACATGGACAACGCGATGTCAAGTTCATGTGTCGAGAACATGATACATTTTTTCTCGTCGTGGACAAGCCTACGAAGCAACGCCACAAGTTCGTAGCGATTAGGCATGTCAAGAAAGGAAGTCGGTTCATCAAGGAGAATGATAGGAGTATCCTGTGCCAATGCACGAGCAATCATCACACGCTGGCATTCGCCATCCGACATTTTATCCATCGTGCGGTTTGCATAAGCCTCCATTCCCACCGAAATGAGCGATTGCATGACTATCTCCTTATCTGTTTCTTGCATCCTACCTATCCAGTTGGTATAAGGAGCACGGCCTATGGCTACGACATCCTTGCACCGCAGGTTGGCGATGCGCGTGCGCTCGGTCGTGACGACAGCCAGCGTTTTTTTTTTGCCATATCTTCGGTTTTCATGCAGGCGATGTCGTGCCCGTCGAGAATGATTTTTCCGGAATAACACCGGTTCAGACCGGCTATGGCGCGGAGCAACGTCGATTTTCCTGTCCCGTTTCTTCCGATAAGGGCTGTCAGTTGACCTTTTTTTTTATCGTGGCATTTACCTCGTGGAGCAACGAGTTTTCTTTGTAACCTATGGAAAAATGCTGTAATTCTATCATGCGGTGATGGATTTGTTGCGTAAAACCACCCATACGACGATTGGGATTCCCAATAGAGCTGTAATGGCGTTGATCGGCAAGGTGAATATTTTAGAAATGATGTCGCAAAGAAGCAATATCGATGCTCCCGAAAGAATTGTTCCGGGCAGAAGGACATGATGATCGCTATTTTGGAAAAGCATTCTTGTGACATGAGGCATAGCGAGACCTATGAAACCTATCGGACCGCAAAAAGCGGTTATCGTTCCGGCGAGCAGCGTTGTCGAGAGAAACAACAGGCTGCGTGAACGCCGAATATTCAGTCCCATTGTTACGGCATATTCCTCTCCGAACAGCAGGAGGTTAAGCGGTTTGATGGTCAGTACAGCCAACAGCAGTCCGGCAAACACCGATGGAACAAGAATCAGAAGTTGTCCGGAGGTGACGTCACCCAAAGCCCCCATCGTCCAAATGACAAAGGCTTTCAGCGATTCCTCTTTGCTGAGGTACTGCAATATCTGCACGACAGCACCTACGCCCGATGAGAACATCATGCCCAGAATCAGGATTACCATGATGTCTTTTATTCGCTGTCCGACGGCAGTTATCACGAGCAACACGACAGCCGCACCCACCCACGCTGCTCCGGCAATGCCTATTGATGAACCGATCCCGGCAAGTACCACAAGTGCCACACCGAGACTTGCACCGGAACTGATGCCAAGGACATAGGGACCGGCAAGAGGATTACGGAAGAGGGTCTGCATCTGAAGACCGCTGACCGATAAGGCAGCCCCGGCCAACAGTGCCACTATAGCTTTTATGAGGCGTATGTTGAGTACGATTTTTTCCGTGGCACGGGAACAATTTCCCCCGGTCAGTGCTGCCCATACATCGCGGATCGGAATGTTGACAGCTCCCACGGCCAAGTCCAGTAAAAAAAGACCGACCGTGAGCGTAATCAATATGGAGAATAATATAGTCGAACGGGAACGCATCTATTTCAGTTGCTTGTAATACACACACTCTTCCTGCACCAGTTCAGGATGGAATATCTTCACGAGGTCGCGGAGCACGATGTCAGGATTCACGACGGCAGACTCGTAATAGTCGTTACCCCCGGCTGTGTTGGTACGGGCGTGTTGTTATACACCTCTCCATTTTTGAAACATCGGGTATCGGTGAATTTCGGACATGATGCCTTCAAGTCGTCAAGGGAGTTCGCCATTCCCACGTTCAACCACATGTCCGCATCCGACGCGAGCAGATATGCTTCTTCTAAGTCAATGGGGATAGAAGCGTTTCCCGTGTTCTTCTGGTAGATATAGCGGCCTCCCGCATCAGTAATCAAGCGGGCTACATAACTTTGGGTTGAAGGCATGAACCACGAGTCGCCATAGGGAACATTAAGCATAACCGAAGGAGTGCCGAGGGTACTGTCGGCCACTTTCTTTTTCAAGGCGTTGTATCTGACCGGGATTGCGGCAAAGGCTTTTTCACCCTTCTCACGTTTTCCTGTGACTTCTGAAAGCACTACCATCCATTCGGCCTTGCCGAGAGGCGACTCTTCAAGATAATCGCCGACATACATGAACGGTATGTCGAGTTCTTCGAGTTTGCTTTCCATTGCGCTTGCGCCGTTCACCCCATAGAGCAGAACGAGGTCGGGATCGAGCGAGAGCAGCAACTCGTAGTTGATGTTCCCTTCATAGCCGACATCGCCAATACTGTCGCGGCGGGCTTGGATGTCTGGGTTGGAAATGTAGTCGATTCCCGAAACGCCGGTTATACACCGGACTTCACCGATTGCGTCAAGCATGGCGATATGAGTGGAAGACATCGCCACGATACGTTTGGCGTCTCCTTTGAGTACCTGTCCTGCAACCCTTCGGGAACCTCTTCACCGTTGCGGACGATAAACAGCCATGTGGTTACACTGTCCGCTCCCTGCCAGGGATTCCTGACGGTTATCAGTACGCTTTCCTTCCCGCCCGCCCCTTTGATGTCGAAGCCGGAGGCATATTCGGGAGCATAAAGCAACAGGTTGAAATCATTGATTTTTGAGCTTTTGTTGTGGCAGCCTGTAAATGCCAGAGAAAGCAACAAAATCAGGCTTAAATTCTTTAATGCGTTCATATTGATGCAGATTATCGTTTACTATTTTTGTTTTTTCCGAACTTGGGTGTTATGCCGATGAATATCTCGAAATTGATGCCCGGCATGGGACGGGACAATACGGAAAGGTATTCTTCATCGAACAGGTTGTTGATGCTGCCCTTTAGCGACAGATCGGCCCATCGGAAAGAGAGCTGTTTTTCCAGTGTCACGTTATTCATGAAGTAAGGGGGCAGATAGCCCGTCAGGGTATAGTCATTACTCGACATGGTATAACGCTGGCTGTAATAACACCATTTGTAAAGCAGGCTCCATGTCCGCCATGACAGACGTCCGGTCACCGTTGCGGAAAACTCCGGCACGTATGGCAACTGTTTGCCGACGGATTGGTCTGCCGGACTCATCGGTTCGCTCTCGTTGATCGAGGGAGTCCACGAGAAAGTTCCGTTCATATCCAGTTTCCAGTCCTTTCCGAGCATTATATCAAGGTGGGCGTTGGTCTCTGCCCCGTAAGCATGTACCTTTTTGAGGTTTCTGGGGGAGAAGAATCCCTTGGTTGTGGGTAGCCAGATGATCCAGTCGTCGATGTGCGAATCGAACCAGTTGATACCACCGCTCAAAGCATATACATTTTCTTTCCCCACCGAGAACGACAACCCCACGTCGTATGTGAAGCCGTGCTCGCTTTTCAGGTCGGGATTACCGCCCGGCAGAAAATAGAGGTCGTTCAGCGTGGGAAAACGGTAGTTCCGGGAGATGGATGCTTTCGCCACGATATTGCCTTTTTTCGACAGTACCCCGTCGATGAAGAAAGCCGGGATAACCGGGGCCCATTCCGTACCGAACATATCCTCGCGAAGGACAAGCGAGGCGGCAAAACGATCGACAGGCCGCCATTTCGCAGAAACGGAACCGGAAAACTCGACACGTCCCTTGTCATACCCGACAACAGCCTTGTTACCTTCCTGCGAGATGATATTTTTGTCCGCGCTTTCCACCAAATGCTGGTGTACGGAAACACCGGCCGTGAACAGCCATTTCTCTGAAGGAGCATAATCCCCGTCCGCACTTCCGTAGAACGTGTTAATCTTACTGCGTGAGCGGGTCATCGAAGCCATTTCGCCGTTTCCCTTGTCCCGCTTGTAATCATAGGCCATCCATGTGTGTATATAGCCGCCTTTTACACCGACCTTCCATTTCTCCCGCACGCGATCCCACGAGAGGACGCCGCGAAACGTCTGCTCCCTTTGGCGGTTCTCGAAGTCCATGTCGTTCCCGTAATCCGTGCTGAGCATCGCCAGTTCCCGGTTGGAATTGATATACCAGGCGTTTAGCCCGAACTTGTCGCCTTCGCCCGTGTTATAATAAATTTCCTGCAAGACGTGCAGATCCTTATAAGCCCCGCTGCGGTTGCGTTCCGTCGGGTAATAGGAACCGATGATGTTCTTGTCCTCGTCATAGATGTTTTCCTTCTTGTCCCGGTTTCGGTATTTGTAGTCGTTGGGGGAAGAGGAATACACCACACGGGTGGAGGACTGCCAGTGTTTGTCACCGTAGGTCAGGCGGAGAAACTCGTCGAACGTGCTGAACGACCCCACTCCCTGCACGTACTGCAACCCGAACCCTTCATGGTTGGCCGGAGAAGTGGAGAGCCTGACCAGACCACCCAAGCCGCCGCCCGTTTCGTTTACCGATGACGTTCCGTGCAGCAGCGAGGCATCATCGATAAAGTAAGAAGGGATGGTGGAAAAATCCGTCATGCCCAGCATCGGGTTGTTAATGCGCATACCATTCCACGTCACTTGGGTATGCGAGGGAGAGGTACCCCGGAAAGCCACGGTGGATAACGTGGCGCGTCCGTAGTTCTTGACAAAAACGGATGAGTTGAATGTCAGCACATCGGCCATAGACAAGGCGATGTTCTCTTTCATGGCGATGGAATCGAAACGGGTTCGTTGCACGCCTATATCCTTCATAGGTCGTTTGCCCACCACCGTAACCTCCGGAATACGTAGTACCCTTTTGGTAATGCTGACGGAATTTTTCTGCTGGGCGGCAAGCAGAAAGGGCAGGCTTACCCCCACGAACAATAGAATAAGATGTCTTTTCATTTTTGTCCTCCTTCCTCGTTATTTCCAGCAGAAAGCTCCCGGAATGATTCCCACGTAAAATTCATCGATCAGCTTGCCTTGCGGCGAATAGCGATACACGATACCTTGTTGCTGGTAATCAATAGCGTCGGCCACATATACCTCCCCGTTGTTGGGATTGACCGTAAGGCCGTAGTATTTGGTGTCCCGAAACTCCAGAAAAGGCCGGACGGGAACACGGTCGGCTTCCACCGGCATTCGCCAAATATCGTTGTTGATCCAGTAAAGTGTATCCCGTGTACCGTTGAGCTGGACTTCCGAAGGCCAGTCGCCCAGCTTAAACTTGAACTGTTTCTCTACGGTGAAAGTCTCGGCGTCTATACGATAGAGAGACGGTGCCTCGTAACCGTATGGGCTGCCCTCGTAACCGCCATCCGTGATGGTCCACATCTTGTTGTATTTGTCCATGACCAGCGAAGTAGGTTGTATGCCGATGGTCAGTTCGTCCACGACCTTGTCCGTCTCCGTGTCGATTTTCAGGATGCGGTTCTGGTACGACCAGCAGTTCACATAGACGTACTTGCCGTATTGTACCATTTGTTCGGTGGAACCCGATTCCATGTCCATGTCTGGACATTCGATATAGCCGGTAATCTCGTATGTCTTGGGGTTGATGATGAAGATACGGTAGTCCCATATCTGCGTCACATAGGCTTTCTCATCCGACAGAAAATGGATATACCGGGGTGAGGTGAAACCTGTGATACGGCCCACTTCCTTGAAAGTATTGATGTCGATGGCGAAAATCACATGCGAGTTGTTCACCACGATCCAGCCTATACCGTCCCGGATAACCATAGACTGGGCCACATCGCCCAACTTGAACCCGTTGGCACGGTAAAACACTTCATTCTCCACTTCGCACGTGGCGGGATCGTAGTAGGAAAGCGTGGCATTGCTGTACTGGAAATTCCCCTCGTTGGTAATGAAAAGACCAGAGGCCGATACAGAGAAATCTTCCATCTCTCCGTAATCCCATTTCATGCAACTGCCGAAAACTGGCAGGCAGAAAAGAAAAAGGCAAATCCGTTGTATTGTTCTGCTCATTGTCATTCGGATAAAAAAGAGTACCCGAATCATTACGGGTACTCTGGTTAAGGTATAAGGTTTAATCCTGCTGCGTATATTGTTTGTCCTTCATATTTTGGAAGGTTGGGTTATACCCACATTTCGTCACGCTCCAACTTTCCCCCGTAATCATTCCGTTTTCTATAAACTTGCCGAAGAAAGTGTAGTCGGTAAATTTCGTCAAACCGTCAAAAACAACCCCATGCAAGGTCTCCAACTTCTCCATGGAAAGTGTTTCCTGAGAAAGAGAAGTCGCACTTTTTATCTGTAGCGTACCATCTATAGTCTGTAATTTATCACAAGTAATGCCTGTTGCTTTATTAACGAACAACCCTTCACCTCCTACGTGAAGCAATTCCGGAATACCCAGCGATTTACTTTGTAAAGATATTGCTAACGAACCCTCTCCCTCTTTATAATATACAGGAGAAGCTGAACAACAAACTTTGGATAGTAAGGGCAAGTTACAACTGGTAAAATTTCCAGATAAATAGAACTGTCCTCCCACTTCTTTCAAGACTGGCATTGTGATTGAAGCAAACATGGGTATTTGGATATATCCATATCCATCTATGATTTCCAAGTCGGGAAATTTGGCATTGCTTTGCATTTGGCCTGTCACATTTAGATTTCCATATACATGTTGAATTGTCGATATGGTATAATCGGTATTGTTGGTGGTTGGCTTACAAGTGAAGTCTTTGATGTTCTTGAACGTGATTTCAGGGAACTTATTATTCGTGAGACTGGTGATGACAAAATTTACATTTGACAAATCTTCGGCTGTTTCAATTTTGGAGAGCTGCACCTTGTTTATAATTTCAATCTGGGGCGCTGTTTCTCCGAAGGTTTCAAATCGGGCGTTCGGCAACAGCAGTGTTCCGCTCACATCTTCAAGATAATCCAGCGTGATGCTTCCAAGTGTGGTGATCTTGCTCCAGTCGGGAAGTTGTTTGAGTGCCGTGAAATTCTTTATCTTTATCTGTCCCTTTATCGTTGTCAGTTTGTCCATTCCACCGAAAGCCTGAAGCACGTCATTTCGTTGGGGAACAAAACTACCGGTAGGAGGAGCTTCCATATTGGCTTCCATAATAATACTTCCGTTTACTGTTTCGATTTCCGGAAGGTTGATGGTTTCCAACATCACGGGGACGGTATGGAAATCAAGGCCACCGGTCTCTTTCAGCTTAAGGAAGCTCATGGAAGTCAGCTTGGCAAGATTGTTTACGGACAAGACCCCTCCGACACTTGTCAGTTCCGGTATTTCCAAAGACGCAATCGAACCGGCTGCTGTGTTCTCTTCATTGAGTCCTTGAAGATTCAGATCCTGACCTACAGTAGTCAGAACCGGAAACTCAAAACTCTGTAACGACGACGCATTGAACATCACGCTTCCTTCAATAGTTGCCAGTTTCTCGAATAGGACATACGTCACTTGGTCGTTATATACCGATATGTCTCCGGAGAGCGTTTCCAATGCTTTCATGGAAATCATGTGAAGTTCCGTAGCTTTCGAGGCGACATCGGTCGAACCTACCTGTAAACCTCCGGCAGAAACGATATTATCCAACCCTGTCAAGTCTGCACCGTTGTAACTGTTACGAATGACAATGTTGCCAGTAACCTCTTTCAAAGATGCCAATGCAGATATGTCAGTGATTTTTTCTGCCTCTTCCGCATCAGAGCCGATAATCAGGTTCCCTTTGACAACGGTTGTTTTGGTTGCGGCAAAAGAAGCTACCTCCTCGGTGGTCTTCAACTCCACATCTCCGTCAGATTCTATCTCGCTTTTCACGACCTTATAGGTATATTCGCGGGCATCTCCGTTATAGGATGTCACCCGGAAGGTTCGTTCGTTATCCCAGTCCGTTACCGTTTCAGGATCAGGTATGATTGTTGCAGAAGTTGTGTACTTGAATTCCACTTCGGCGTTGTTCAGCGATACCGTATAGGGAACGGTTATTGTTACTGTATTGTCCGTAATGTCGGCCGTGTACGATTTCCCGTCCACGGTCATCACGACCGATGTGATGAAATTTTCATCTGCATCTTCAGGTATTAATTTCATCGTTTTTGTCACACGCTCCCAAAAAGAACAAGGATAGGAGCATGGGAAGAAAATAAATTTTCATACTTGTAATTTTTATTATTTGGTTAGATCCTCAAAAGAAAATACCTCCGTAGAAACTTCGCCCAGCCAGCCGCTTTTGGCCAGAACACCGCATTGTATTTTGATAAAGTCAATATATTGCAGATTGGCTTCCGTTCCATCGGCATGGATGGCATTGGAAATTTTGAAACCGTTCCTTTGTCCGCTTCCATCCACCGTACTGCCGCCTTCTATCTGGTCGTTTCCGAAATTATCCACGTACCCCCAGTCATAACTCTGATTATCCCAATAACCGGTTTGAGAATCTTGGGTGTTGCGGGCGGCCAGACAAGTGCCTGTCAGGGTATAACTGTTTTCCGAAATCCAAGCCGGATAATAATAGTCTTGTGTATGATAAGCGGACAGATAGTCTACCCAGCCGTTTCTACCGTCGGAACTGATCCATTGGACATCCATTTTTTTGCCTTCCGGACGGTAATAGGTCACTTCAAAATTCTGTATTGTTTCTTCCTTGCCTGCTTCAGATCCTTTCAGTTCGTACCACTCGTCATCCGGCAATCCGTTTCCGTTTATATCTTGCATGACCCATACGATACCCGGTTCGGAACTGCCGTCAAAGGCGTTCCCCTGAACACAGAAATCATATTGGTTACCCGAATTGGGAATACTGTGGTCGAAGCCGACGATGATATAACCCCCGAAAGAACCTAAAGAGACGTGCAGTTTGTCTTTCAAACGCTGTGTTGCCCATGCGACAGCCGCTTCAGGGGATGTTTCGTTGCCGGTCATACCGCCTATCGTGCTCGTCTCGTTGATAAATTGGCCGGGAGCTGGGGTATATTCATAGACTTTATTCCAGAGCTTGGAACTTCCCGAAGCCCGGAAGCCGTCTTGTTCCTTTTTGTCCACACAAACGACTTTTACGGTGGCAGTGACAGCCGTTTTCCCTTTGTCGATATTCCTGCTTATTTTTCCGTCGGTGTGTCTTCCGACACAGTACAGGAGACGGTGTATTCTCCGGGTGCGGACGGCGTGAACTTGAACATGCGTTCCACTTCTCCTTCCATGACCTGACCGTCCACACTCCACTCAAAACGGGGATTGTCGAAATACTCCAACAACGGACGCAGGAAAACAGGACGGTCGGCAAAAGTGTACCTATCCGTGGATGTTTGCAGGTAAGACGGGGTCGGGAATTTGACAACGTAGGGCATCGTTTCCACGACCTCTACGCTTACGTCTTTCGTTGTTGTCCCATCTATATTGGAAGCGTTGATTGTCACCGTATAAACACCGAGTTCTTTTTCATTGAAGTATAAGTATTCTCGGTGGAAACGATTTTTCCTTCCCGTACCCATTCGATTTTGAACCCTTCGACATCCGAATGCTGAATATCGGGAGTAAATGTGTAATCGGTATTCCGGACGACTTTTAGCCCCTGCGAAGGTAGTGCCAGTGAGATGACCGGAGGGGTGAGTTCTTTCACTTCTACTTTCAGTTCCTCTTCGGCATAGCCTTCCGCATTGTCTACTCTTAGTTTGACATAAAAATCCCCGCATTCATTCCATGTACGTTGAAGAGACGGACCCGAAGAAACCAGCGTACCGTCTATCGTCCAAGCAAAAAGAGCATCTTCAACATTCTGGTATGTCGGGGCGATAGTCAATTCGTGATCGACCTTGACCGTGTAAATACCGGTCTCGCTGTCAAGTTCTATTATAGGTTGTCCTCCTACTTCTTCGGTAATGACTTCATCCTTGTTGCAGGAGGTGAACAGCATACAGGCAGAAATAATAAAAATAGTGAAAACGATGCATGATGTGTGGATTTTAGAAAAATAACAGGGATACCCCCGACAGAAGGGATATCCTTGTATTCTTTTTATTGTATGGTGATATCATCAATACAGATATAAGCCGGAGTATTCAAACCGTATGCTCCCGAATCCGAACCCTCGAAGTTGAATTTCACACTTTGCACCCCTTCGGCATTGATTTCCCAATAATCCCATGTCGTGATAGGATCAACCTGTTGTTGGCCGTTACGATAATCGGCTAAAAGACGTTTGTAAGTGCGGATCAGACCGCCATTCGCATCATAACATTCCAGATTCACTTGGAAATACCCTTTCATCTCTTTCAGAGGAGTCGCTACCCCCGTAGAACCGAACTGATTACCATAAGTAATGACACCATAAGTGTATGAGGTGTTGCAGATCCACAGGCCGACCAATTTCCGGGGAACATTGAAATAAAATTCTGGTTTAGCCATCCATGCCTGATTGTAAGCATCCACATATCCGTAAACGACACCGAAATTGGAACCGCTGTGCCCGGCTTCCTTATTCTGTCCTTCCGCTTCCACCGCAGTGTTATAGACAGAACATTGGTTTAGATAAGAATACCACCAGTCTCCGGTATTTCCCGACTGATTGGAGCGGATGTTCCAGTTGGAAAGTGCGATGCCGCCGCTGGAATACTCTGTGCTTCCACCTACAGTATTAAACATTGAAAGGAAGAGATATTCTTCCGGAGTATTGTCGTAAATGGTGGTTACTTGAGGATACCCTTGGTACGAATAAAGATTTTCTCCGGCCGAGGTAGGTCCTGCTAACATGCCGGGATCGAAATCATCGAAAGTGATAGTTAAAGTACCGTCCGAATTTGTCACAGCACGGGTTTGCGAAGTTCCGGAATCAACCGGGTCCATCAAAAAGTCATCGTCCGAGCTACAGCCAGAGAACAAGGCGGTTGCGGTAAATAGACAGGCACCTGCCAGAAAGCGTAATTTTCTTTCATAGGTCACTCATTTAATGTAAAACATATTATTAACAAACACAAAAAATTCCCGTTCGTGCGGACTTACACGAACGGGAATAATGTCTGTCTTCAAATATTGAATGGACCGATGAGCTATTCCTTATTTGATTTACGACCCGTATATCCGCAGGTGTAAATCTCATTCCGGTCATGGCAGGT
>ENA-OPYV01000245-OPYV01000245.1-human-gut-metagenome-genome-assembly--contig:-NODE-245-length-17138-cov-8.660925_pt1 | contig 17138 bp, 17 predicted proteins | sample MGYA00242474_ERZ504485 | MGnify/ENA primary metagenome ERZ504485 (study PRJEB26092, sample SAMD00036263) | human gut metagenome | host: Homo sapiens | study: EMG produced TPA metagenomics assembly of...
CAACCCGCGTTCACGCCGCCCGACGAGAACTGACCGACGAGTACCGTGCCGATCGCAGAGCGCTCCGAGCGTCCGCGTCGCCGCGTGCGCCGCGACTTTGATCCGTTCGAAGACTGACGTCTTCTCACGGATCCTTCGCAGCGAAGCTGCTCACTTCACCTACGAGAAGCCCACTGGGCTTCTCGCTTGACGGCTCAGCATTCGAAGATTGACGTCTTCTCACGGATCCTTCGCAGCGAAGCCGATAGGTAATCTAACGAAAAACCCACTCCGTAAGGGGTGGGTTTTTCGTACGTTCGACATGCTGTGCGAATATTGGCATCAATCGATTTACGGGTGCATGGAAAAACCGACAATACAACGAAATGTGTAGCCCTCATGCGAAAATTAGACAAATAAACAAGCAAAGAAGCAAGGATTTTCACATGATATTCGGCATTATTGCACTCATTGTCATCGTCCTGATAGTGCTGTGGGGAGTGTCCGCCTACAACGGTCTGGTCACATTGCGCAATCGCGTCAAAAACGGCTGGGCGCAGATCGACGTGCAGCTCAAGCAGCGCGCCGACCTCATCCCGAATCTCGTGGAGACCGTCAAGGGGTACGCTGCCCATGAATCGCAGGTGTTCACACAGGTGACCCAGGCCCGCGCCAGCGCACTCCAGGCGGCGCAGTCCGGTGATGTGGCACAGCGCATCCAAGCCGAAAACCAGCTGAGCCGCGCGATCATGAACCTCCAGGCCGTGGCCGAAGCGTATCCGCAGCTGCAGGCCAACCAGAACTTCTTGGACCTGCAGGCCCAGCTCAAGGCGCTCGAGGAGAAAATCGCCTACGCCCGTCAGTTCTATAACGATGTGGTACAGAAGTACAACACCAAGATCGAGGTCGTGCCGACCAACATCATCGCCGGACTGTTCCATTTCGAGCAGGCTGCCTACTTCCAAATCAATGAGGCGGACCGCCAGGTACCGCAGGTCCAGTTCTGAGCGTTTCCATACAGCATTTCCATACAAAAGAAGGGGAGCGCTGACGGGGTGGATGCTTCGCCGGTACTCCCTTTTCGTCTATACGGTATGTCGGCTTCTCGCGGACTGCCTGCATAGAGAGTCAAGAGAGAACTTATGAATATCAGACGTGCGCTGATCGGTATGCTGTCTGCGGTGGTCGCGGCCGCGCTGCTGTTGGGCGTCACTTTTCTGGATGTGAATTTGCGTCCGATGTCGAACCGGATTTGAGCTATCGTACGCTCGATTACGATGTTATGGTGCTTAAGAATGGCGACCTCAAAGTCACGCAGCATATTGATATGAAGCTGAATGACCGTGGCTTTGATTGGAAACAGATGTACCAGCAGTACACGCTAAAAGCCAATAATCTGACGAATATCAGTGATGTCAGCGTGAAGGATGTCACCAACAACGAAACGTACGTCCAAGGTAGATTTGTGAATCCCAATGATGTCACCGATTGGAACGCTGAATACGCAGGTCAGTGGTATATCGCGGATGTCAGCGTACTCAGAGATCCCCAACCGTTCAATCCTGAAACAGATGGTTTGAAAGCTGACTCCTCATCCGATAAGACTTTGGAAATCGGCTGGAACATTCCGGAAACTGCGTCCGCTGACAGCCTCAAATTCGACGTGTCCATGACCATGCATGGCGTAAGCACCGCCTATGACGACGTCGTCTCTTTCCAATGGGAGCCATTCGGCACGACAAACCAGATTCCGATTGGCAAGGTGGCCGGCAAGGTCACGTTCCCAGACGGCGTCACCAAGAAGAATTCTTGGGCATGGCTGCATACCAAGAACACGTCCACCGCGAAACGCGACAAGAACGGGTCGCTGCTCTTCTCGGCCGATGACGTGCGTGCAGGCGACTATCTGGACGTCGTGGCCATGTTCGATGTCTCGAAATCGCAAGGTGTGGAACGCAAGATAAGCGGCAACCACAAGCAAGAGCTCATCGATAGCGAAACTCAGAAAGAGGAGGAATGGCGCGATAAGCAGCATGATCAAGCGGTCAAGCGAGTGACCGGTTGGGCTGTTTCGGCCCTGATCGGCCTGGCGTTCATTATGGGATCGCTGTACCTCGGTATCACCAGCTTCCGTAAGTCGCAATACAAAGGCGATGTCGAATATTACCGCGATTTGCCCTACATGAGTCCGGCCGCCGCGGCACGGATGAATGATGTCATGAGCGCGTCATCTTCGATTCTCGGTTCAGGCAAATAAAAAACGGCGACAAACTAGTCAATCGGCAAATGTCCTCCACTGTGATGTCGCTCGCGTCAAAAGGGGCAATCGCCATCTATCCCGGACCGGCGAAACTGTATGACGGCATCGACCTGACCACGACCAACGCGGCATCAGTGGCGGGCAGGCTCGGCTCCGACGCCGCAACCGCACGCAAGATGAAGAAGACCAGCACCATCGTCATCATGCCGGTGGCGCGCAATGACATCGGTTCGCTGCTGCTGAGCTCATCCGAACATGCGGCGCTTGACATCCTGCTCAAAGCGTCTTCCCGGTTGAGGGATACGCAGGTATTCGATCTCAAACAGATGAACAAGGCGTTCAAACACTACAAAAAGGGCTACAAGTTGCTACAGGATTTCGATACCGCCTGCTCCACGGAATTCGACAATCTGCGCGCCGTTGATTCATCGAGGGGATTCCTGAATAATCTGGTCGGCATTCTTGGTCTTGTTTTCGCGTTCTATAAGGGCGTGCAGTACGCGGAGAGAGGTGAGATCGCAGTGACGATGAGCATCTGTGTGCCTGTCGTGCTGGCCTGCGCATTCGCGTTGGTGTATGGCAAATATCATGCATTGACCGACAATGGTCAGAAATATGGTGGCCAAGTGGCTGGGCTGAAGCGCTATCTGCTTGATTTCAGTGATTTCAGTGACCGTGGCGTGCTTGATATGACATTGTGGGGCCGATATATGGTGTATGCCACCGCATTCGGCATTTCCGACAAGGTGATGGCGCAGCTGACCAAAGCATATCCGGAAGTGGCCGATCCTCAGTGGTTGGATGAGCATGCCGCTTCGTCGTACATGTACATGCCGTTGCATTCTAGCAGCGTTATGGGCGCGTCCACTGGCGCTGCGGTGGGTGCAAGTGTTGCCGCCGCGTCGGTGTTCAGTGCGAATTATGGCGATTTCGGCGCGCAGCTCAGCTCCAGTTTCGCCGACGTGCGCAACACGATTTCCATGGCGGCACCGTCCTCCGGTGGCTCGGGTTTCGGTGGCGGTGGTTCCGGCGGTTCCTTCTCCGGTGGCGGTTTCGACGGCGGTGGCGGTGGTTCCGGCGGCGGTTCGTTCGGAGGACGCTGACATGTGCGATACGCATATACGAGTGGCACACGGTATACGCAGGAAGAAAGGGTGATGGTATATGGATGCGAAACGTGTCCGTGGAGGACTGCTCGCGGCGGGTGCCGCATTTGTTGCGGTGCTCGTTGTAGCGCTCCTGCTGTTCTTCGTCTCCGGCGACGAAGCCGATCTAAGCTACCGTTCCGTCGATTTTGACGCGCAGCTGCAAAGCAACGGCGACATCCGTTTCACGGAACATCTGGATTACCAGTGAAGGAGCGCGAGAATGATGACGGCGACACGAAACCGTGGAAGCAACTGTATCTGACGTTCAAACTGCGCAACCAGGATCTGACGAACATCACCGACATCTCCGTGACGAACGCGTCCACCGGCGAGCAATACACGCAGATCGCGCCGCAGTTGCCGAGCGATGTATCCGACAGTGATGGGAATCGGAATATGCCGGACATTGGTATATCGCCGACACCACAATCGGCTCCAACTATCCGGAACCATTCGACTCTGCCACCGGCGGGCTTGACCCCAACGGTTCGGACAATGACAAACAAATCGAAATAGGCTGGAACATTCCCGCCACCGTCAAACAGAGCAGTCTCAAATTCGACGTGACCATGACGTTTCATAACATGGGCACGCAGCATAGTGACGTGACGAATCTCATGTGGGAGATGTTCCCCGAAGACAACCAGGTGCCGGCTGGCAAAGTCACCGGCACCGTGCGCTTCCCCAAAGGCATCGGTTCCGACGATTCGTGGGCATGGCTGCACACTGAGGCCACATCTCAAACGTCTCGCGACACGGACGGCACGTTGCATTTCACCGTCAGTGACCTGCGCACGAACCAGTACGTCGACCTCGTCGCCGCATTCGACAATGCCGGGGCAAGTGGCGTCGAACGTGTGCGTTCCGGCGACTATCTGGACGAATTGAAATCCACGGAAGCAAACAAGGAGCAGCAATGGCGTGACGGCCAGCGGCACAAAGCCCAGCTTACGGTCGCAGGTTGGCTGGTATGTCTGATTTTGGGCGGACTGTGCTGCGTACTGGCGATTCGTGGCGTGGTCTCTTCGAACCGTGAAGCCACCTATCGCGGTGGCATCGAATACTGGCGTGAGTCACCTCAAGTCAGCCCTGCCTGCGCCGCGCATCTGATCGATGTGGTGGACGATTCCAAGGGTGAACAGTCCTCGCGTGCCATGACGGCGACGGTGCTGGCATTGGTGGTCAAGAAAGCGCTCGCCGTATATCCGGGACCTGCCGACATGTATCGTGGCATCGACCTGAGCAGGGCGAACGCGGCCGATATGGCGCGCATGATTTCCTCCGATCCATCCCGTGCCTCTGCCGCGTCAAGTACTAGTACGTTGGTGATTCTGCCTCAGGCGCTATCCCATCGGGAAACCCTTGGTCTGAGTCGCTCCGAGGAAGCCTGCCTGCAACTGCTGATTCGTATTTCCGCACGCGTGGGTTCGCCGGTATTCGACTTTAACCAGATGAAGGAGGCTTGCTCCAGCTGGGAGAACGGCTATCAGGAGATGAACCATTTCACCAATGCCTGCGATATTGAATTCCTGCAATTGAACGCGGTCAGGGATGTCAGCGGACGTTGGATAGCGCCCACCATCTTCGCCATGGTCTTTGGCGTGATTGGAATGCTGGTCAATATTGGAAGCAATATCGCGGTGGCGTTGTGCTTCGGCGGCGCGTTCGCATGCGTCGGCACGTTCTGTTTAGCTACCGGACGCAAGGAAGGCCTCACCGAATCCGGACAGACCTATGCCGGCGAATGCTTGGGACTCAAACGCTATATGGAGGATTTCTCCAATTTCTCCGACCGTGGTGCGCTCGATTTGGTGATGTGGAACTGGTATATGGTCTATGCGGCCGCCTTCGGCATTTCCGACAAGGTGGCAAAGGAATTCGCCAAGGCGTACCCCGAAGTCAACGATCCGCAATGGCTTGACGCGTATGGGTACGATTCCCTCGGCTATTGGACGTATCGCTCCCACGCGTGGAACGGTATGTCCACTATGAGAGGCATGTCGACCGGTGCGTTTGGCGGATCGCAGTTCATGGGCGGCATTGGCGATATCGGTTCGCAGCTGAGTTCCGGTTTCGCTTCGGTTAGTTCCACGATTTCCGCGGCGGCACCATCGTCTTCGTCCGGTGGCTCTGGCGGCTCCTTCTCCGGTGGCGGCTTCGGCGGCGGTGGCGGAGCGGCGGCGGTGGAGGCGGCGGTGGCCGCTGATCCACGACATGACGCCCGCCGTCGGACAACGTGACGCCCTATGACATTGCGATTGTCGGCATTGTGTTTGCCTACGCCCGGTCCGGCTTGAAAAGCCTACCTTTCGCCCATGGCGATTGGTAGGCTTTTCCATTGGCAGAACCTGAACGAGATGCCGTCCGACTTGGTTCCGACCCGGCTCCAACCGGCTCGCGCCTGCCGGAAGACACCACTTTCGAAGGAGAAGACATGACGTTGTTCCGTAATCTCGGACCGTTCCACACCACCGCCATCGGCCACGGCGAAATGCCGCTGACCATCGAAAACAACCGCGGCCACGACGTCGGCATCGAAACCCTGCACGCCTCGCTTGACGCCGGCTGCCGCCACATCGACACGGCATGGGCCTACTACACGCCGGGCGAAGAGGAACAGACCGGCGAAAAAGCTGGTCCGCGAAGCGTTGGACACATGGAAGGGGCCGCGTGAGGAAGTCACCGTGGCCACCAAGGTCGGTCTGCGCCGCGCGTGGGATGGCGACAAGCCGATCTGGCCGCGCGACGGCAAGCCGGAACACCTCATCGAATACGGCAAGCAGTCCGCGCAGGCGCTCGGCGTCGACTCGATCGACCTGCTCTACCTGCATCGCCACGATCCGGAAGTGCCGTACAACGAGTCCTGCGAAGGTATCAAGGCGCTGCTCGACCAGGGCGTTGCCCAGTGGGCGGGTGTGTCCAACGTGAGCATCGAACAGCTCAAAATCGCACAGGAGATTCTCGGCGACAAGCTCGTTGCCGTGCAGAACCAGTATTCGCCGATCCATCTGGAAACCCAGGACACGTTGGAATACTGCGCGAAGGAAGGTCTCGCCTTCGTGTGCTGGAGTCCGCTCGGCGGCTACCGCCACCCGTACGACGAGCATCTGTTCGACCCGTTCCGCGAAGTGGCCGCCAAGCATGGCGTGAGCTACCAGCGCGTGGTGCTGGCTTGGGAGCTGGCCAAGGGCGACCACATGTTCGTGATTCCGGGCGCGCACCGTCCCGAAACCATCCTCGACTCCCTGAAGGCCGACGAGCTCGAACTCACTGACGAGGAGCTCGCCTTCCTCGGCTGAAAAAGCACTGCCCGTCCGCATTTTGTTAACCCAACCACTCAGCTCGGGCAGCAAAACACGGACGGGCATACGTTTTGCGGAACCGGACGGCTATCGGGGATTACAGCACGGCCATCACGAAATCAGCTAGTAGTTTGACGCCGTACAGCACCACCACCGCGCCACACACGCGGTTCATCGCGGTGACGATTCGCGGGCTGAACCTGTGGCTGAACAGCGACACCAGCAGGGTGATGCCGAAGAACCACAGTGCCGACGCGGTTTCCACGCCGGTGATGAACGGCGTGGACTGACCGACGGTAAGCGTCGCGCTGAACGCGCCGAGCATCAGCGTGCCGTCGATGATGGCCTGCGGATTGCACCACGTCACCACACCGGCGGTGACGATGGTGTGCAGCAGCTCGCTGTCGCCGCCGAATTTCGAAGTGACGCGTTGCGCAAAGCCCTGCGATTGCGAGGTCCGCGACTGCGGCGTTTGCGCGGCGCCATCATCGCCACCCTTGCCGGGAAACAGCAGACCCGCGCCGATACGGATGACCACCAAGCCGCCGATCGCCAGAATGGCCAGCTTCAGCCATGCGTAATCCTGCATCAGCCTGCCGATGCCGAAAAAGCAGGACAGCGACAACGACACGTCGAAAAACAGCACGATCAGCGCGGTCAGCAGCGCGCGGCGGCGCGGCTTGGTCAGCGCCGAATCGATGACGAACAGATTCTGCATACCGATCGGCGCGACATACGCCAATCCCAACGTCAGCCCTTGGAAAAAGAATCCCATACTCGCCTCTTATCCATCCAAACATATTTGGTTGGTTGTAATCAACCCAGCCAAAACCAACCAAATCGCTCATTTTGTAATCGCAGGAAAAACCTCTATCTGCGAAAAACAACGTAACCAGTGTCATATTGTATAGGTGTTGCTACAATAGGCAACCAGCCAAAAGCTGAGGTTTGGCTCAGCCAATCGCAGGACGGTCCACTGTCAGAAAGCAGATGCGCCGACCGCGGAAAACGCCGAACCATACCGACACCACCAATGTGAAGGAGCGTCATGGCACGCATCGCGCCGCTGAACATCGATTGGAAACCGGACCGTACCACCGGCGAACCCGTCACCGAACAAATCGTCGGATACATGTGCGAACAGGTGCACAGCGGCAACTGGCCGATTGGCTCGCGTCTGCCGTCGCAACGCGCGCTCGCCGAATGGTTCGGCGTGAACCGGTCCACCGTCATCGCAGCCATCAACGAGCTGTCCGACTACGGCATCGTCGAAGGGCAGCATGGAGCGGGCACGCGAATCGTCAGCAACACGTGGTCGCTGATGCTGCCGGGCGCGCCCGACTGGGCCGATTACGTGGATTCCGGCTTCTTCAAAGCCAACAACGACACCATCCAAGCCATCAACCGGTACGAGTTCACGCCGAACATGACGCGCATCGGCACCGGCGAGCTCGACCCGCGGCTCTTTCCGAAAGCCATGTGGCGGCAGGTGCTCGGCGAGGCGGCGGACGAGATCGAAACGCTCGGCTACCCGCCGCCCGAAGGCCTGCCCGAACTGCGCGAGGCCATCGCGGCGCACATGCGCGCCACCGGCGTCGACTGCACGGCAAGCCAGGTGCTGGTCACATCCGGCGCGTTGCAGGCGCTGCAGATGATTTCGGTGAGCCTGCTGCCGGCCGGCACCACCGTATACGCGGAATCGCCGAGCTACATCAAGTCGCTGCAGGTGTTCCAGTCGGCCGGCATGCATCTGGAAGGCGTGCCGATGGACGACGACGGCCTCAACGTGCAGGCATTGCGCGGCCTGCTGGCGGAAGGGGAGCTTGACGCCGGCCGTCCGGCGCCGCTCACGCGCGCAACCGCAAAGGCAATGCGATCCTGTACACGATTCCGACCAATCACAATCCGACAGGCGTCACCATGAGCGACAAACGCCGGCATGAACTGGTCGAGCTTTCCGTGGACAGCCGACTGCCGATCATCGAGGACGGCGCCTACCGCGACCTGTATTTCGAGGATGATGCCCCGCTGCCGTCGCTGAAGGCCCTCGATGAGACCGGCATGGTCATCACGCTCGGCAGCGCGTCCAAGTCGCTGGCTCCCGGCTTGCGCATCGGATGGCTGGTCGCCGCCGAACCGATCGTGCAGCGGCTCGCCGACGTGAAAATGCAGATGGACTACGGTGCGAGCGTGCTGAGCCAGTGGACGTTCGCGCGATTCCTCACGAACGGCATGTACGACGAATACGTGGCCGGCCTGAAACGGGAGCTGCGGCACCGCCGCGACCGCGCGCTCGTTACGCTGCAGGAGAAAATGGACGGGCTCGCCCACTGGAACGTGCCGTCCGGCGGCTTCTACATTTGGATGACCTTCGACCGGCCGATACGCATGAACCGCCTGTTCCAGCTGGCCGCCGAACGTGGCGTGCTGCTCAACCCCGGCGACATCTACGATTTCGCCGCCGACAACTCCCTGCGCCTGAGCTACTCCTACACCACGCCGGAAGAGTTCGCCGACGCAGTGGACGTACTCGCCGCCGTCGCACGCGAGCTGGCGTAGCGCCTGGCGTAGCCCGAGCTTGCGTAACGGCTGGACGGGCTTTGCCTGTCCCGTGAATCTACGACAATATCTGATGGTCTTTTACGAGTAAGAGGAACATCCGTGCAAAGAAGAAACAAGCCAGAAGTGTTGGCCCCCGCAGGCAATTTGAGGGGACTGAAAACCGCGGTCGATTACGGTGCGGACGCCGTCTACTGCGGCGGCAAGGCGTTCGGCATGCGCAGCGCGCCGAAAAACCTGAGCCTCGAGGATTTCGAGGAAGGCGCACGCTACGCCCACGAGCGTGGGGCCCGCGTGTACGTCACCTTCAACGTGCTGCCGCGCAACAACGAGGTGGAAGCCATGCGCGAATACCTCGGCAAGCTGAAGGACACCGGCGTGGACGCGCTGATCGTCTCCGACATCGGCGTGATGCTCATGGCCAAGCAGGTGGCTCCGAACCTCGAACTGCATGTGAGCACGCAGGCCGGCGTCACCAACTACCAGGCCGCCAACGCGTTCTACGAACTGGGCGCACGCCGCGTGGTGCTGGCCCGCGAAATGGACCTGCAGGCCGTGCGCGACATCCGCGCCCGCATCCCCGACGACCTCGACATCGAATGCTTCGTGCACGGCGCGATGTGCATGGCCTTCTCCGGACGCTGCCTGTTCTCCAACTATCTGACCGGCCGCGACGGCAACCACGGCGAATGCGCGCAGCCGTGCCGCTGGAAGTATTCGATCGTCGAAGAGAAACGCCCCGGTCGGTATTTTCCGATCGAACAGACCGCGGAAGGCGCGTACCTGTTCAATTCGCAGGACATGAACATGCTCGCCCACATCGACGATCTGCTCGATTCGGGCGCGACGAGCCTCAAGATCGAAGGCCGTTCCAAGAGCGCCTACTACATCGCCGCCATGACGAACGCCTACAAGACGGCCGTCAACGAATACATGGTCCAGCGTGGCTTCGAAGATGCCGACGGCAATGTGCTGAAGCCGTTCCGCGACCGCGTGATCCGTCCCGGTGACCCGGAATACGGCAAGCCGGACACCGAGGATGCGATCATGGCCAACGCCGATGGCGCGTTCGCAGGCAAGCCCGACATCGACGCCATTCCCGTTGGGGGCGTGCCGTCCGGCAACGTTTCGGCTGGCAACGTTTCGTCCGGCAATATCGCGATTGGCGAGCCGGACAATCTGAGCTACCACGCACGCAGCACCCGACGCAAGTCGAACACCGCCGCCGAAATACTGCCGGAAGGCTGGCATCACGCCGGTGTACGGCCGGCACCGCATGTCACCCTGCCGGATTGGCTGCTCGACGAGCCCGACAAAGTGGCGCACCGCGACTACTCCACCGGCTTCTACTATCCGGAACACAAAGTGCAGCAAAGCACCGACCGTTCCGCATACTTCCGCGCATGGCTCGTCGTCGGCGAAGTGCTGTCATGGAGTCCGGAAGACGGAGGACGTGTGACCATCATGAGCCGCAACAAGATCGAAGCCGGCCAGGAAGTCGAATTCGTGCTGCCCGGCGCAGCCCCCTTCGCCTACACCGTGCCTGCCGGCGGTTCCGTGACGCCGACGGCCACTGGGTCGAAGCCATCAACAACCCCGCGCACGTCTCTCCATGCCGTGCCCACAGGAGGTGCCCGTCAACGCGGCCATCCGCTCGCGCACGAAAAAGCCGACGCTGAAAGCCGAATAGAAGACGGCAATCGCAAGCAGGCCTTCCAATCGCAAAAACCAAGGAAAAACAAGACATGAGCAGCACACAATACGATGACGCGATCCTCGATTCCAACGCCATCGACCCCACTGACAAAAACGGCAACCCGATTCCCGTGACCATTCCGATCATGCTGGCCCCCGGCATCAAAGTCGTCTACACCACGCGACTCGGCGGCACCAGCGAAGGCGATTTCGCGCACTTCAACCTCGGCGGCAAATCCGGCGACAAACCGGAACACGTGCTCGCCAACCGCAAGGCGCTCGCCGACGTGCTCGGCGCGAAAATCAGCCTCATCAGCCAGGTGCATTCCGGCGACGCGGTGGACGTGGACGAATCATTCGTCATCAACCAGCCGTTCGGATTCGACGTGTCCGGCACGAAGAAGCCGGAAGACGAGACGGACGGCGAAAACAACGCGACGGGGAATGACGGTGAGCCGACCGTCATCGAAGCCGACGGCCAAGTGACGTCCCGGAAGAACGTGGCGCTCGGCATGTTCGCCGCCGACTGCCTGCCGGTGCTCATGGCCGATCCCGAAGCCGGCGTGATCGGCGCAGCGCACTGCGGCCGTCGCGGTCTGCAGAAAGGCGTGATCGGCGCGACCATCGAGAAGATGGTGTCCAAGGGCGCCCAGCCGGAACGTATCGTCGCCACGCTCGGCCCCTGCATCTGCGGCGACTGCTACGAGGTCGGTGGCGACATCGCCGACGAATTCGATGCGCAGTTCCCGGGAACCTTCACGTTGAGCCGATTTGGCCAGCCGGGCATCGACATCGCCGCGGCCGCCCTGCAGGAGCTTGCCAAAGCGGGCGTGCCGGCCGACAACATCGTCTCATCCCGTCCACGCGTCAACGCGGCCACGCAGTACCTGTCCGAAGACGAGGAACTGGCCGGCATCTGCGCCGCCGATGGCGAAGGCGATCCGAAGCTTTCCGAACGGTTCAACAAGATCCGCCGCAGCCTGTGCACGCTCGAAAACCCGTTGTGGTTCTCGCATCGCCGCGCGTCGCTCGCCAAAAAACAGCATGAAGGACGCATGCTGGCGCTGATCGTACGCGAATAATCACCATACGAGTCATACAAGCCACGCGATTCGTGCGATTCGAGTGATTCGCGTGGCCACTGTTGCGGATTGCGTGCAGAACCCGCCGCGGAACGGGGTGACATGCGGCCGCGGCTTTACGGTGGAGCATATGAGTAAGGGAGAGCAGATGCAGGAACAGAAGATGCCGGTCGTGGCCGTGGTGCTGGCAGCGGGATTCGGCACCCGATTCGACGAGAACAACCCCAAGCAGCTGGTGTCGGTGGGTGGCAAGCCAATCGTCTGCTGGAGCATCGAGGCATTCGAAAACAACGACCGCATCAGCGACATCATCGTGGTGGTCAACGAACGTGTCGAAGAGACGGTGAACGAGCTTATCGACGAAGCCGGCTACGCCAAAGTGCGGGCCATCGTTCCCGGCGGCGCCGAACGCGTGGACAGCACGCTCGCCGCCTTGGACCTGCTCAAACAGGCCGGCATTCCCTCCGCGCGAAAATCCTCATCCACGACGGCGTGCGTCCGTTCGTCGAGGAGCGGTCCATCGACGGCTGCATCGACAGCCTGGACCAGTTCAATGCCGCCACCGTGGCCTACGCCTCCACCGACACGATTCTGCTCACAGAGGATCTGGGCGACCGCAAGGTGGTCAAATCCGTGCCGGAACGTCCGAACACCTTCCGCGCGCAGACCCCGCAGGCGTTCCGTTTCGGTACCATCGTCAAAGCCTACGAACTGGCCGCCGCCGACCCCGACTTCCATCCGACCGACGACACGCGCGTGGTGGTGGACTACCTGCCCGACGAGCCGGTCGCCATCGTGGACGGTTCCGAAACGAACCTCAAAATCACCACGCCATCCGACATGCCGATCGCCGAAGGCATCGCCCGCAGCCTCGACCCCGAACACGCCAAGGAGGAAGCCAAGGCGCGCATGCACGCCGTGTTCGCCGAAGCGTTCTCCCAGATGCACAGCCGTTGATTTTCATCGAACGTTAAGTCCGTCGACGTGTCGGCAGACTTAACGTTCAACACATTCACCACGTACACTGGAAACCATGCAGCAGATCAACATCGTCATCTCCGGTTTCACGCCCTACGAAGGCATCGACGTCAATCCGGCCGTGCTCGTGCCGGCGGCGGTAGCCAAGCAATGGGCCGATCCGGCGCAATCGCAGGCGATCTCCGAAGAACTGCTGCAGGACATCGCCGTCACCGTCACCAACGTCACGCTTCCGGTGAGCTTCGCCAAAGCCTGGCCCACACTGCTGGAAGCCATCGAACAGGCCAAGCCGGACATCGTCATCGCCACAGGGCTCAAGCGCACCTCCCGTGGCATTCTGCTGGAACGATGCGCCACAAATCTCATGGATGCAGCCAAGCCGGATGCCGACAACGTGATTCCGCCCCGCCGCCCGATCGACCCGGAAGGTCCGGCCGCGTACTGGACGCGCCTGCCGTTGCGGTCGATACTGCACGATTTCGCCAAACACGAGATTCCCGCCGCGTTGAGTTCCGACGCCGGTACGTTCGTATGCAATTCGCTGTTCTACCATCTGCTCAACTGGTCGGCGGGCCAGGAACGTCGCATTCTGTCGGGGTTCGTCAGCCTGCCGATCGTCAACGGTCGGCCGCACGAACGTGGACTGTCGATCGAACAGCAGACCGCTGCGGTCGATGACGTGCTGCGTGAATCGGTACGATACTTCCTGCAACCCTCGTCAAGCGACATTCTGCTTGGCTGAGGACGGCTCCGCTTTCTACGGCACGATTTTCTGCGACATGTGAGTCATGCGGTTTCGACACGTGGTCGCGGACATACCGCCATACCCCCGACAGACTTTTTCGAACGATTTCTGTGCTCTCTGTGAGAATAATGCATTTCGTTCTGCGTGCCGCCTGCTGACTGAGATAGAGTACTGAACGAGTGCGCGCTGGCAGATGCGCAAAGTGTAGGGAATTCGTGAAAGGAAAAGGGCATGGTTGAGCAGTTCCCAATCGTGTTGAGGGGGTACGACAAGGACCGAGTCGACGAGGCGTTCGCTTCGGCTCAGGAGACGGTGAACCGTCTGCGTGAGCAGGTCAAGGCCGACGACCAGACCATCCTTGAGCTGCAGGCGCAGCTGCAGGAGGAAAAGAACAAGAAGGCCGCTCCGAAGTCCTTCGCGTCACTGGGCGCCAACGCCCAGCAGATGCTCGCCAGCGCGGAACAGACCAGCGCCGAGCTGCTTGAACGAGCCAAGAAGGACGCTTCCGCGGCCCGCGCCACGGTGCAGCTGCAGGCTGAAACGCTGCTGAACAACGCCAAAATCGACGCCAAGCGCATCATGGACGACGCCAACGCCAAGGCGGCCAAGGTGCTCGGTGACGCCAAGGACGAATCCGAAGCCATGAGGCCAATGCCCAGCATGAGGTCGACCAGATGCGCAGCGAGGCCCAGAAGGCCGTGGTGGCGCAGCGTCAGACCGTCGATCTGGAACTGACCAACTCCCGTGAGGAACACGGCAAGCGTCTTGCCGCCGACGCGCCACGCAGGAACGTGAGATTTCCGACATGCGCACCGAGGCGACCAGCAAGATCGCCGAACAGCGCAAGAACGCCAATGAGGAGATCTCCCGCCTGAAGAGCGAGACCAACGACCAGATCGAATCCGCGCTTGCCGAAGCCAACAAGAAGCTGGCGGACGTGCGCGAGCAGGTGTCCAAGATGATGACCGACGCGCAGCGCCGTGCCGCCGAAATCACCGACACCGCCAAGGCGAAGGCCCAGGAGATCACCGACGAGGCGGAGGTGCACCGCACCAAGACCATCAGCCAGGTCAACGCCGAAGTGGAGCAGATCCGCGCCGACATCTCCGCCCAGCAGGAGGAGGCCACGAAGAAGGTCAATGAGCTGCTCACCGACCTGAACGAGCGTCGCGAGGCCGCCAACAAGCAGGCCAGCGAGTTGATTTCCTCCGCGCAGAAGACCCGTGACGAGGCTGAGGCGTACGCTTCCAGCAAGCGTGACGAGGCGGACGCGAACGCGGCGAGCATCCTCAAGCAGGCCACCGAAGACGCCGACGAGCAGATCAACGAGCGTCGTGAGGCCGCGAAGAAGGAACTGGACGGCGTGCAGCAGCGCATCGCCGACCTGCAGAGCCGTGAGGCCCAGATCACGCAGCGCGTCAGCGAACTGCGTGCCATGTTCTCCAACGCGTTCTCCGGTTTCGGCATGAACGACCTGTCCGTGGTCAACGCCGTCGATGAAGGCGAGCCTTCCGACGCGCAATCTGATGACGACGCGCAGCACGACGATGAGACCGCCGCACCGGCAGACGCCGACACGCAGGATGCCGTCGAGAACGATTCCGCAGCCGAGACCGAGCCGGAAGGCGACGCCGAATCCGCAGACGCTTCGCAGAACAACTGAAACCATAGAAAGGGAATGGATAATGACCGACATCACGCCATTGAGCGGTGATGAACTGAACAAGCTCGTCGACGATTTCGAAGCAAGCGAGCACAATCGCATGGCCATGAACGCCGTCACGGCGGCCGGCATCGACAAGGTGGCGCGCAACTACGATCGCGCCCGTCTGATGCAGCGTCGTTTCTCCACCGTCGTGGACAACGGCACCGTCACCCATCAGGACCGTTCCGGCCGTTGCTGGCTGTTCAGCTCGCTGAACGTGGCCCGTTTCGTGGCCAAGCAGAACATGGGTCTCAAGGAGTTCGAGTTCTCCCAGAACTACGCCATGTACTACGACAAGCTCGAACGCGTCAACTACTTCCTGAGGACGTGGCCAAGCTGGTGCGTGCCGGCGAGCCTGCCGATTCGCGTCTGATGCAGCATCTGCTGTCCGACGTGATGGGCGACGGCGGCCAGTGGACCATGGCCATGAACGTGTACAAGAAGTATGGCGCGGTGCCGAAGGACCTGTTCCCGGAGACTGAATCCTCCAAGAACACCGGTGAGATGAACGTGCAGCTGCGCCGCATGCTGCACACCGCGGTTGCGCATATGTACGCTGATCCGTCCGCGATTGATGCGATCATCGCCGATGCGGTCGCCGCCGGTCATCGTATTCTGACGATTCACTTGGGCGAGCCGCCGAAGAGCTTCGATTGGGAGTGGACCGACAAGGATGGCAAGTTCCACCGCGATGGCGAGATCACGCCTGTCGAGTTCTGGAAGAAATATGTGGGTTCCGCCGATTTGGAAAGCTATGTCTGCCTGGTGGACGATCCGCGTCAGGAGCACGTCAAGGGCAAGAAGATCGGCATCGAGCATTTGGGCAACGTGGCCGGGGGAGACCCGACCGAGTACCTCAACGTGCCGAACCAGTTCATGAAGGACTGCGTGCGTCAGATTCTTCAGGAACAGGGCATTCCGGTATGGTTCGGCGCTGATTGCCATCCGATGATGGACCGTGAGAACGCGCGTGGGCCACCGACCTGTTCGAGTATGGCCGCGTGTATGGCGTCGATTTCGATCTGGACAAGGAACAGCGTGTCCGTTTCGGCGATTCCGCGATGAATCACGCGATGGCGTTCGTCGGTGTGGATGTGGACGAGGATGGCCACACCACCCGCCGTTGGCGTGTGGAGAACTCGTGGGGAGACAAGATCGCCGACAAGGGCTACTTCACCATGAGCGACGACTGGTTCACCGAATACGTCTACGAGGTCGCCGTCCCCAAGGCCCTCCTTCCCGCTGAATACCTCAAGGCCCTAGAAGAACCCGCCACCATGCTCCCCGCGTGGGATCCGATGGGAGCGCTGGCCTAAGGCCAGCGCTCCCTGAGCCGACGCGCCGTTAAGCAAACAGTCCTGTGGACTGTTTGTAGGCGCGGCTGAGGCCGTCAGGCCGAAGGCACGGCGAAGGTAGTATTGAGTCCACGCGGAGCGTGGTCCGTAATTGCAGGGCCGAAGGCGCATTGGCCAAATAGCGCGCGGAGCGCGCGCTGGCCAATACGCGCCGAGCGAATAGCGGAAGCCCGGTGGGCTTCCGCCGCGAGGGAAAACGCCGACAGGCGTTTTTCGAGGCTGCAGGCCTCATCGCCTCAGCCCGGCAGGCCCCATGACGCACGTTCCCCCAAAAAAGACCCAACCCGGACCTCTCCGTCCGCGTTGGGTCTTTCCTATATCGCTTTCTTC
>ENA-OPYV01000246-OPYV01000246.1-human-gut-metagenome-genome-assembly--contig:-NODE-246-length-17133-cov-2.178878_pt1 | contig 17133 bp, 20 predicted proteins | sample MGYA00242474_ERZ504485 | MGnify/ENA primary metagenome ERZ504485 (study PRJEB26092, sample SAMD00036263) | human gut metagenome | host: Homo sapiens | study: EMG produced TPA metagenomics assembly of...
TTATCGTAACCGAGCTGATCGAAGGCAAGAATTTGCGTGAGGACGTGCGCACCAACGGCCGGTATGTGGGCGATGATCTGGAGCGGTTGGGACGCAAGCTGATCGAGGCGGTGAAGGCTGTGCATGCAGCGGGATGAAGTGAAAGAGCGGCTGCCATGGCCGGAAAAACATGGACTATCCTGAAAAGTGAGACTACCGCGTTCGTCATCGGACTGCTCTGCGTCATCTTCGGCGTGTACTTGCTGCTGGCTTTCAGCTCGTTCTTCTTTACGGGAGGAAACGACCAAAGCATTCTGTCGCATCCCAACCCGTCGGAACTGCTGGAAACGGGCAACCGCATACAGAACTATGCCGGAGCACGGGGAGCGCAGCTGGCGCAGTTCCTGATTAATGACTGCTTCGGGTTTTCAGCTTACTGTATCATTATCTTCTTAGTGGTGACCGGCATGAAGCTGATGAAGGCGTACGAGTTCCGCATCCGTTACTGGTTCTTAGGCTGTGCCACGGTGATGGTGTGGCTCTCTGTAACCTTAGGATTTGCATTCGGAGGACTGCTGGAAGATTCTTATATTTATCCGGGGGGACTGCACGGCTACAACGTGAGCCTGTGGATTCGCTCGCAAATCGGTGCGCCGGGATTGATTCTGGTGCTGCTGGCTACGGCCATATTGTTCGGCGTGGCACTGACCCGACAGACCATGGGCGTAGTGAGAAAGGCACTGCATCCGCAAAAGGGAAATAACGCAGCCATGGCAGAGGAGGTAACTCCCCAGCCGGAACCGACCTACCGGAAGCCGGTAGTGGACGAACCGGAAGTGACCGCTGCGGAGGATGAATCGGAGAAGAAGGAAAAGAAAAGAAAGTTTCTGGAAGAGCTGGACGCACCGGAAACCGAAACAGAAAAAAGAGGAAGAGACTCCGCAGGAAGAACCGGAGAAGGCGGCTGAACCTGTCAAGGAGGAACCGGAGAAGGTGGTCGTGAAAGAGGAACCGGCACCGGAGCGTGTCATCGACCTGCCCATTGATACTGAGGAAGAGGATGAGAAGAAGCACCCTTTTGAGGTGAAGCCGGCCCTGGAGGAAGACTTCGACAAGGAAGAAGAGGAGCCGGCATTTTGAGGTCAGCAACGATACCAAGGAAGAGGATCAGGCTTACCGGGGAGACGTGTCGCAGCCGTACAACCCGCGCCTGGACCTGGAGTTTACCGCTTCCCTACCCTCGACTTGCTGAATACGTATCAGAACGACGATCCGGACATCGACATGGAAGAACAGAATGCCAACAAGAACCGCATCATCAAGGTGCTGCGCAGCTTCGGCATTGAAATCAGTTCCATCAAGGCCAGTGTGGGTCCGACCATTACCTTATATGAGATTACGCCGGCGGAAGGGGTACGTATCTCGAAAATCCGTAACCTGGAGGACGACATCGCCCTGAGTCTTTCGGCACTGGGTATCCGTATCATCGCACCGATTCCGGGCAAGGGTACCATCGGTATCGAAGTGCCAAACGCGAACCCGCACATCGTACCCATGAGTTCTATCCTGACCAGCAAGAAGTTCCAGGAAACAACCTTCGACCTGCCGGTGGCACTCGGAAAGACCATTACCAACGAGGTGTTCATGGTGGATCTGGCCAAGGCGCCCCACATGCTGGTGGCCGGTGCGACAGGTCAAGGTAAGTCTGTGGGACTGAATGCCATCGTGACTTCCCTGCTCTACAAGAAGCACCCCAGTGAACTGAAGTTCGTCATCATCGACCCGAAGAAGGTGGAATTTGCCATCTATGCGCCGATTGAACGCCATTTCCTGGCCAAGTTGCCCGACGGAGAGGATGCCATCATCACCGACGTGACGAAGGTAGTACAGACACTGAACTCGCTGTGTGTGGAAATGGACAACCGTTACAAGCTCTTGCAGAACGCAGGATGCCGTAACATCAAGGAATATAACGCGAAGTTTATCAACCGCCAGCTGAACCCGGAGAACGGTCACCGCTTCCTGCCTTACATCGTCATCATCATTGATGAGTTCGGCGACCTGATTATGACAGCCGGCAAGGAGGTAGAACTGCCTATCTGCCGTATCGCCCAGCTGGCCCGTGCGGTGGGTATCCATGCCATCATCGCTACCCAGCGTCCGACCACGAACATCATTACGGGTACCATCAAGGCCAACTTCCCGGCGCGTGTGGCTTTCCGTGTGGCTTCCATGATGGACTCACGTACCATTTTGGACCGTCCGGGTGCACAGCAGCTCATCGGTAAGGGTGACATGCTGTACCTGCAAGGAAACGACCCCGTGCGCGTGCAGTGTGCGTTTGTCGATACGCCGGAAGTGGAACGCATCGCAGAATTCATCGGCAAGCAACAGGGCTATCCTACAGCCTTCATGCTGCCGGAATACGTGGATGAGAATGCAGAACCCAGCAGTGCAGCCGACGTGGACATGAACCGTCTGGACCCGCTCTTTGAAGAAGCGGCCCGTCTGGTCATCTACCATCAGCAGGGTTCCACTTCGCTGATTCAGCGTAAATTCTCCATCGGCTACAACCGTGCGGGACGCATCATGGACCAGCTGGAAAAGGCGGGCATCGTAGGTCCGGCCAACGGTAGCAAGGCGCGCGACGTGCTTTGTCTGGATGAAAACGATTTACAAATGAGAATGAGCAGCCTGAAGGATTAAACGGACTGCCCTCTAACCCATAAAAACGATTGTGACAGGTATGAAAAAGATTTTTTCTTCTCGTCCTGCTGATGGGAGTCGCCTTGTGTCAGGCTGTGGCCCAACAGGACGCAAAAGCTGAAAGCATATTAAGCAAGATGGCGGACAGCTACCGGAAAGCCGGCGGCATCAGTCTGACTTTTGGAGGTACACAACAAGGAAAGCTGTTGCTGAAAGGCAACAAGTTCTGCCTGGAGAGCGGAGGCATCAAGACCTGGTTCGACGGAAAGACGCAGTGGAGTTACGTGGAGCAAAATGAAGAGGTGAACGTGTCATCCCCCACCCCGGAGGAGATACAGAGCGTTAACCCGTATGCGTTGCTGACATCTTACAAGAAGGGCTTCAACTACCGTTACGTGGGCGAAAAGACCCGTCAGGGGAAGCGGGGACATGAAATCATTCTGACCCCGAAGACCTCGCAGGACATTAAAAGCATCACACTGAACGTAAAGGAAAACAGCTCACCCGTGTACATTGCCATCCAGCTGCAGAACGGAGAGAAACAAGAGTTTCAGATTTCGTCGTACCGCACGGGAGTGAACCTGCCCGACGCGGTGTTCCGTTTCGACAAAAGCAAGTATCCGGGAGCGGAAATCATTGATTTAAGATGACATCATCCGATGTATCGAGAATAGAACTTTGAGCCAAGTAAGAGGGGGTTTCGGCATAGATATACATGACGCTGCCCCCTTTTATTGCATCTATAATGGGGCGCGACACGGAAGTGGGCAATGCCGGACATCCGAAGCTCCGTCCCAACCGTCCGCCACGATTGGCCACGGAGGGGTCTGCGTATGAGGCCCCGTGCACCACAATGGCACGTTCGCGAGCCCGGTCGTTAATCCCTTTCTCCAGCCCGTCGAGAATGAGCGAATAGCCGTTTCGTCCCTGATAGGTGGAAGCCGTCAGGTAAAAGCCCAGTGAGCTCTTGTAGGAGCCGTATTCGTTGGAAAAAGAGGTAGCATAGTTTCCGCCGCTGTTCTTGCCGTGCGACACTACCGAGGAATACAGCATCCGGCGGTGCTTCATGTCGAACACGTACAGACGCTTTTCCGTGGAAGGCTTGGAAAAGTCAATCAGGGTCAGTACATCGCGCTTGCGGTTCTTGATGCGGTTGTAACCCGTCACCGCCTGCTTGAGGCCCGCCAGTTGACCACTCCCTCCAGCTGCATGGAATGATAGAGCGACACGACCTCATCGGCCGCCTTGACCGCTGCTGCAGGGGATTCAGTAGGAACAGACTCTCCTTCCGCCGTGAAATACGCACAGGGGAAAGACAGGAACATGGCAGAAAGAAAAAATTTGATGATATGATTTTGCATGACTTTTTACGACCTGAAAAATATTCGGCCGCAAAGTTACGGATTTTCTGCCCTTCTTCTTCCGTAAAGAGAGTTAATTTTATAGAAATCACTCGATTACAATCACCAGCGAACGTTCCGTCGGTGCCCAGTCGTACACAAACTTGGCATGCGAGGTAGCATTTCGCACACACATGTGCGAACGGGGCGTAGTGCCCAACGACCAGCTGTATTCAATCATTGCCGTGCGAGGCACGTTGACCGGCACCCCGTGAATGTAGGCTCCGTTGGTGAAGCGGCTGGCATACGGTGCATAGCCTCCGGTGGCCGCAGAACCGTCTTTCAGGAACACCATGCGCGACTTTTTTCTGCTGCACCACAAACATGCCGAGCGGGGTTCCTGCGCGTACGGCGGACGGTGCATGCCCGTAGTGGCCGGATTCATGCTGCGGATGGCCCAGGTACCTTCTTCCAGACGTTCCAGGGTGGCAATGTTCTGGTCGCCCCGGTCCACCACTACCACGTGGTTAAACTGTGTACTGTCGGACAAGAGCTTGACGTAGCGGCGCGGCACCCACCATCTCCCTCGATGGAGACCGGTGACAAGCGATAGAAACTGCCCGTCTCGCCCAGGAAAGACACCAGCGCCCCGTCGCGTCCGTAGCGTTCGGGCACCAGCGTATCCGAAGGAGATACAGCGGCACCGACTGATAACGTTCCACTCCCAGCGTATCGGCAATGCGCCGGTACACATTCTGCGTGTATTTCCGCACCAGCGGAGCTTCACGGTTCACATTCTTGTAATTCTGGAATATCGCCCAGCGGTTGGCATCGTACTGAAGGTTCTCGATAAAGGCCAGGCATTTGCGTATGTCGTCCCATTTGAATGAACGGACGGTGTCCTTATACGGATACTCATCCTTCAAGGTGTATTTGTCAAAAAGAAGCTCCTTCACCAAGATGATGTCGGCAGCGGTCAGCGGTTTACGCTCAAACGGCAGAATCTCTTCCACCTCCATGCTGTCGGGAGATGCCGTCTCCGACACGATGGGTTGCGACATCGGTTGTTCCACCCCACGGCCTGCTTCCTCCCGGCAACCGCAAAGGAGACACAAGAAGCATATTAAGCCTGTCAGTCGTTTCATAATGAAGGGTTATAAGGTTGGAACAAAGATAATAATTTTGCTAAAGAACCGCAGGAAAATGCAAAAATCAGCGACTTTCTGTAAAGAAAGACACGTACGTCCGGCTCTTTCTCCAATTACTCGTCCAGGATGCGGGCGGTCTCCACTTTTTCCAGTCGTGCACGCAGCTTTCCCATCATCGACTTGCGGATGCGCAGACGCATCAGGCAGTCCATGTCGTACGACTGTTCCAGTATCTCGGGCGACTCTTCCTTGACGATGCGCATGATGTCGTTCATGAAAGGATATTCGAACGCCACGGCCACGTCTTCGTCCACCGTCTTCTCAATGACCGGGGCTTCATCCAGTGCCAGCGAAGCCGCCATGCGGTAGGCCACAATCAGACCGCTCGTCCCCAGCTTGATACCGCCGAAATAACGCACCACGATGACCAGCACATCGGTCAGCTCGCGCGAGTTAATCTGTCCGAGGATGGGCTTTCCCGGCCGTGCCCGAAGGCTCCCCGTTGTCGTTGGCCCGGAAATCCTTCCGTTCCGCGCCCAGCATATAGGCATAACACACGTGGCGGGCATCGTAATATTTCTTCTGGTACTCTTCCAGAAGGGACTTCACTTCGGAGAGCGTACGCACCGGCAGCGCAATGGCAATGAACTTGCTGCGCTTCTCGGTATAGATGGCTTCCGCGCTTTCCTGAATGGTCTTATAGGTATCTTCTTGCATCGTTTTTCTTCTTTCAGGTGGCAAATTTTAATGATTTTTCTCGCATTTTTAAAACCGGAAAGCGTATCTTTGCTCCTGCATTAATCCCTTAAGAAACTAATGGCATGAAAAAATTACAAAAACTAACCTACTGTATGGGACTGGTTGCCGTGGCTGCACCTCATGCACAAGCTGCAACGCCCGATTCTGAAAAACCCAACATCTTGTTCATTCTCTGCGACGACATGGGATACGGCGACCTGGGATGCTACGGTCAGCCTTTCATCCAGACACCCTGCATCGACCAGATGGCACAGGAGGGCATGCGATTTACGCAGGCATACGCCGGAAGCCCCGTCAGTGCCCCGTCGCGCGCCACCATCATGACCGGACAGCACAGCGGACACGGACACGTGAGAGGCAACAAGGAATACTGGCTGGGCGAGGTGTGGTACGGACAGAACAAGGAATATGCCGTCACGGGACAGGAGCCGTATGACCCGCAGCACATCATCCTGCCGGAAATCATGAAGAAGAACGGCTATACCACCGGCATGTTCGGTAAATGGGCCGGCGGCTACGAGGGTTCGACCTCTACTCCCCGACAAGCGGGGCGTAGACGAATACTTCGGCTACATGTGCCAGTTTCAGGCGCACCTCTACTACCCGAACTTCCTGAACTCCTACAGTCGTGCCGCAGGGCGATACGGCCGTCAGCCGTGTGGTTCTGGAAGACAACATCCGCTACTCGATGAGCGGCGACGACTATTTCAAGCGTACGCAGTATTCGGCCGACCTGATTCACCAGAAGGCACTGGAATGGCTCGACAAGCAGGACGGCAAACAGCCTTTCTACGGTTCCTGACGTACACCCTGCCGCATGCCGAACTGGTACAGCCCAACGACTCTATCCTGAAGAAATACAAGAAACAGTTCTTTCATGACAAGACCTGGGGCGGAGATGCAGGTTCCCGCTACAACGAGAGCGTGCACACACATGCCCAGTTTGCCGGCATGATCAGCCGACTGGATGCCTACGTGGGCGAAATCCTGGCCAAGCTGAAAGAAAAAGGACTCGACGAGAATACCATCGTCATCTTCAGCAGTGACAACGGTCCTCACGAAGAAGGCGGTGCCGACCCGACTTTCTTCGGACGCGACGGTAAGTTGCGCGGCCTGAAGCGCCAGTGCTACGAAGGAGGTATCCGCATCCCGTTCATCGTGCGCTGGCCGGGAAAGGTGAAAGCCGGTGAGGTGAACGACCATCAGCTGGCTTTCTACGATATCATGCCTACCTTCTGCGACTGGTGGGCGACAAGCGCTTCCCCAAGAAGTACCTGAACAAGAAACTGGAAGGTGACTGTTTCGACGGTATCTCTTTCGCTCCTACCCTGTTAGGCAACGACGAGGCACAGAAGGCACACGACTTCCTCTACTGGGAGTTCCACGAAACCGACCAGATTGGTCTCCGCATGGGCGACTGGAAGATGGTGGTAAAGAAGGGGGTTCCTCACCTCTACAATCTGGCAGAAGACATCCACGAAGACCACGACGTGGCTGCCCAGCATCCGGACCTCGTGAACCAGATGAAGCAGGTAATTCTGCGCGAACACCGCCCGAATGACCTCTTCCCCGTGACCTTGCCGAAATAAGATATTTCACTGGAAAAACGCACTTACGTTTCAAACCAAACGCCAAAGAGTTTTAAAGAAAAACGCACTTACGTTTTACATTAAACGCAAGTGCGTTTTCTTTTCAGATAGTTTTCCCCATATCCGTTCCGCAAGTATATCCACACAAAAAAGGCCCTCCCAAATGTAACTTTGAGAAGGCCCTGTATCGCTCAGAAAAAATCTTATTCCAATTTGTGAATCACCAGCCCGAACGCAGTTTCGGTTCAACCACGTGGTTTTCGGCGGCATGATGTTGCCCGTATCGGCAATGTCCATCAGCTGCTTCATGGAAACCGGATAGAGTGCCAGCGCCATCTTCATTTCGCCGCTGTCCACACGTTTCTTCAGTTCACCCAGTCCGCGGATACCGCCCACAAAGTCGATACGCTTGTCCGAGCGCAAGTCCTTGATGCCGAGAATCTCGTCCAGAATCAGGTTGGAAGAAATCGTGACATCCAGCACCCCAATCGGGTCGTTATCGTCGTAAGTGCCGGTTTAGCCGTCAGACTGTACCATTTGCCCTCCAGGTAAAGCGAGAAGTTGTGCAAGGCTGCCGGCTTGTAGATGTCCGCACCCTTTCTTCCACTACGAAGTTCTTCTTCAGCGCTTCCAGGAACGCCTGTGGAGTCAGTCCGTTCAAATCCTTCACCACCCGGTTGTAGTCGATGATAGTAAGCTGCTCGGCCGGGAAACATACCGCCATGAAGTAGTTGTATTCCTCGTCGCCCCGATGGTTCGGATTCTGAGCCGCCTTTTCAGCACCCACCAGTGCCGCTGCCGCACTACGGTGATGACCGTCGGCAATGTAAAGCGAAGGCATTTCCTTGAACGCCTCTGTCACTGCCTCAATGTCCTTGTCGTCGTCAATCACCCAGAACTGATGGCCGAAGCCGTCATCCGGTGCCACAAAGTCGTACACCGGCTTCTGAGCCGTATATTTCGCCACTACGGCATCCAGCGTCTTGTTTTCCGGATAAGCAAAGAACACCGGTTCGATGTTCGCATTGTTCACCCGTACATGCTTCATGCGGTCCTCCTCCTTGTCACGGCGCGTAAGCTCATGCTTCTTGATCACCCCGTTCATGTAGTCGGGCACGTAAGCTCCTACCACCAGTCCATACTGCGTCTTACCGTTCATGGTCTGGGCATAAATATAGTAACACGGTTTGTCGTCCTGCACCAGCCAGCCCTTTTCCTGGAACATCCGGAAATTCGCTACCGCCTTGTCGTACACACGCGGGTCGTGCTCATCCGTACCCTCCGGAAAGTCAATCTCCGGCTTGATGATGTGATACAAAGATTTCTCGTTGCCTTTCGCCTCTTCGCGGGCCTCAGCCGAGTTTAACACGTCGTAAGGGCGGGAAGCTACCTGCTCCACCAAGTCCTGCGGCGGACGAACACCCTTGAAAGGTTTAACTATTGCCATAATGCTTGGGGGAATCAGAAGTTATTTCTTGTTTACACGGAATTTCTCACAACCATCTTTCAGGAAGCCCACAATCTGACGGGCCGCTGCGATGCCGGCATTGATATTTGCCTCAGCCGTCTGTGCACCCATCTTCTTCGGAGTAGAGAAATACGTCCCGGGAAATGATCGGCAAATTCCTCATGATGAGCCGGCATGATGTCGGTCACATACTTCAAGTCCGGACGGTCATTCATCAGGCGAAGCAAATCTGCTTCGTTAATCACCTCCTTACGGGCAGTATTCACCAGCAAACCGTTTTCGGCATACGGTTCACCAGATCATAATCAATGGAGTTTTGGTTTCGGCAGTAGCCGGAATGTGCAATGACACCACGTTGCAAGTAGCATACAGTTCTTCTGCAGAATCCACCGGTTTCACGCCGTCGGCCACCATGGCTTCCTTCGGGCAATACGCATCGTAGGCATAAATGTCCATACCGATGCCCTTTGCGATACGAGCCACATTGCGCCCTACGTTACCGTATGCATGGATACCCAGTTTCTTGCCCATCAGTTCCGTACCCGATTTGCCGTCGTAGAAATTACGAACCGCCATAATCATCATACCGAAAGCCAGTTCGGCCACCGCATTCGAGTTCTGTCCCGGCGTATTCATCACGCAAACTCCGTGAGCCGTAGCCGCCTCCAGGTCCACATTGTCATATCCCGCACCGGCACGTACCACGATTTTCAGTTCCTTTGCCGCATCCAGCACTTCCTTGTCAATGATATCACTTCGGATAATCACTGCATTCGCATCCTTCACTGCATCGAGCAACTGCTGTTTTTCTGTATATTTCTCCAGCAAAGCCAGTTCATAGCCCGCAGCTTCTATCTCTTTCCGAATACCGTCGATAGCTACTTTAGCAAACGGTTTCTCTGTCGCAACCAATACTTTCATAATACTTGATTTTAAAAAGAAAACAAGGACGTGTTATCGAAATTCCACGCCCTTATCTTCGGGTATAACAACAATTAATGCATTTTCTCAAATTCCTGCATGCAGTCAATCAGTGCCTGCACACTTTCTACCGGCATGGCATTGTAGCAAGAAGCACGGAAACCACCCACAGAACGGTGACCCTTGATGCCCACCATACCTTTTTCGGTAGCGAACTTCAGGAAGTCGGCTTCCAGGTCCTTGTATTCATCGGCCATGACGAAGCAGATGTTCATGTACGAACGGTCTTCCTTGGCCGTTACGGTGCCACGGAACAGCTTGTTGCGGTCAATTTCGGCATACAGCATGTCGGCACGCTGTTTGGCACGGCGCTGCATTTCTTCCACGCCACCCTGTGCCTTAATCCAGCGCAAAGTCTGGAGAGCCGCATAAATAGGCACTACCGGCGGAGTATTGAACATAGAACCCTTGTCCACGTGTGTCTGATAATTCAGCATGGTCGGGATGTGACGGGAAACCTTACCCAGCGCATCGTTCTTCACGATAACGAAAGTCACACCTGCAGGAGCCAGGTTCTTCTGTGCACCTCCGTAAATACAGATATATTTGGAAACGTCTACCGGACGAGAGAAAATGTCCGAAGACATATCGGCCACCATCGGCACATTGACATCCAGGTCGGCATGCAATTCCGTACCGTAGATGGTATTGTTGGTCGTAATATGGAAATAATCCACGTCGGCCGGCACTTCATAATCTTTCGGGATATAAGTGTAGCCTTCTTTTTCAGAAGAAGCCACCTCTACTGTTTCGCCGAATGCTTTCGCTTCTTTCAGCGCTTTCTTGGCCCAAGTACCTGTATTCAGGTAAGCCGCCTTCTTTTCCAGGAAATTATAGGGAACCATACAGAACTCCATGCTTGCACCTCCACCCAGGAACAATACCGAGTATCCTTCCGGAATGTTCAGCAATTCCTTGAACAAGGCTACTGCTTCATCTACCACCGGCTGGAAGTCTTTAGCGCGGTGACTGATTTCCATCAACGAAAGTCCTGAACCATTATAATCAAGAATAGCCTGAGCTGTCTTTTCTATCACTTCGCGAGGCAAAATAGACGGTCCCGCATTAAAATTATGTTTCTTCATTGGAAGTTTGTTTTGGTTAAACAATCATTTTAGCTAACACTTGCGAATTTAGTGATTATTTTTAGACTTCCAAAAGTTTTCGTGATAATTTTACAGCCTTATTGAATTTTATCTTTCAAATTACATACACAAACGCCATTTTAGTGACATATTGACACGAGAATAGTTAGCTATGGCATGGGGATGCTCACGAGTCATAGCAAATGCGAGACAGCCTTCACCGCCGGAAGGCTGTCATGACACAAAGTTATTATTTTGCCAGTTCTATCAAAGTTTTTACCCCCTTTATCTTTTCATTTTGTATGAGTTTTAACGTTTGTTTTGCCTTTTTCCGAGAAATTGCCGCAAACGCATAGTGGTCTTTCACGTCCACACGTCCCACATCGTCCCGGCCCAGTCCGCCTTTCTTCGACAAAAAGCCCACGATGTCAATCTTGTTGATTTTGTCTTTCTTGCCCTTCCCTATATATAAGGTAACAAACTCCGGCAAGGCAGGCTGCGGCGTCGGCTCCGGCAGTTCAAACTCTTCCAGCGGACGGGGCACATAGTCGGGGATACGCTCCTCATCGTGCAGAATCAGAAAGGCATTACCCTCGGCCTCCCAGCGCGCCGTACGTCCGTTGCGGTGAATGAACCCGTCCTCGGCCACCGGCAAGTGATAATGCACCACGTGGCGGATGTCCGGAATATCCAGTCCGCGGGCTGCCAGGTCGGTTGAGATAAAGATGTGGCAGCTTCCGTTACGGAACTTATACAGCGCCCGTTCACGGTCGTCCTGCTCCATTCCGCCGTGGAACGTCTCGCAATACACCTTCATGGAGTGCAGGTACTTCCCTACCCGGTCCACACTCTCGCGATGGTTGCAGAACACCAGCGTCGATTCGTTGCCCAACGTACACAACAGCTTGTAGAGCGTTTCCAGCTTGTCCTTCACCGGCGAAGTGACTCGATACACTGACAAGCGCTGCGACACCGTTTCTTCCGGATTCAGGAAATCCAGTTTCAGTGTGCGGTTCATGCCCGTAAAGCGCGGAATCTCCTCCGCATCGGTAGCCGACAGCAGGAAGCGGCGACGCAATGCCGGCAGTTTCCCGATGACCTCGGCCATCTCATCCTGAAAGCCGAACTCCAGACACTTGTCGAACTCATCGATGACCAGCGTACGCACGGTTCCCGCCTCGAAATTCTGCTTGTTCAGGTGGTCGTTCATACGTCCCGGAGTACCGATAATCACCGCCGGCGAAATGCCCTTCATAGTGCGGTGTTCCTCCAGGCCGGACGTCCGCCGTAACAGCTCATCACCGGAAAGCCCGTCGCCATGGCCTTGAACACCTGCTCAATCTGCAAAGCCAGCTCGCGCGAAGGTACCAGTACCACAGCCTGCACGCCTTCCACTCCCTTTTTCAGTGAGCTCACCAGCGGCAGCAGGTAGGCCAGCGTCTTTCCGGAACCCGTGGGCGAAAGCAGTATCAAATCGCTGCCCTCCTTCCACGCATCGATGGAAGCCTCCTGCATGGCGTTCAACTGGTCAATCTTCAGGTTTAATAGTATCGTTTGTATGTCCATAATTCTTGGTTTTTTTGTGGGTTAGTTAGCAAAGGTAACGAAAAATAAATCACAAGCACAACACCAGATCGGGCAGCAACACCGCCGTTTCCGCTTCCTCTTTCGGCGCATCCTTCGGTTTCCACGCCACCACGAAGCGCACGGAAGCCGACTTCACCTCATAGCCACGCTCCCTCCACTCGGCCAACTTCTTCTGCATATTCTGCGACAAGCGGGCCACCGGCTTTTGCGCCTGATTATACAATGTGTAGTCTTTATAGAACAACGTATCACCCCCTTTCAACGATAGCACCTCCCGTTTGAGTTCCTTGAAGAATCCCAAGAACACATCCTTGTGCGAAAGCTGCAACACAATCTCACCGGGCATTGCATACTCCCGCGAATCTACCAGATACTGGTCTGCTTTCAGATTCGCAAAGCAATCTCCGTTTGTATGCACAAACAACCGTTTCTTAGCACGGGTAATGCCCACATAATATCGGCGCATCTGATGCACATCTTTTGGGAACCCGTCCGAAACAAGCATATACACGTCGTCAAACTCACGGCCCTTTGCCTTGTGAATGGTCGACACCACCACATCAGCCCCCGACACGTCACAAAAATCTTCCATCGAAGACTCAAACACAAACTCCTTGAAATCCGTGAAATACTTCATCCGGTTGATTTCCTCAAACAACTCCACGCAACGCCTCACGTAAGGCAAGCCCAAACTCCCTTCATAAGCCGCAAACGTAGCACCCTTCGCCTTCTCCCAGAGTTCATCCGGAATCAAAGGCGTACTCACCTGCTTGCCTATATACTTCAGGAAATACCTCATCTCGGCCATATTCCAGAACAGCAAGCCCTCCATCGACTGAATCAGCTTGCTGCGCACACCACGCTTCCGCAACAGCGCCACCAGAATGACCGCCTCTTCATTGGTCTGGGTAAGCACACATGCGGTACCCTCTCCTCTATTCCGTAGCAGTTCCTCCACCAGCGGCTGATACATGCAGGCAGACTGATGGCGAGTCACCCCTACCCATCCGTCTTCCTTGCGCATCGATACAATCGGCATGCTTTTCAGCCTTCCGCCAATACCTTTCACAAAATCATTGGCCGCTGCCACCACATGACGTGCACTCCGGTAATTCTCCGTCATCTCCACAAAGCGGCTTCCAGCCTCCTGTGTCAGTTGCCACATGTAACCGGAATCCGAGCCACGGAACTCATAAATATTCTGGTCATCGTCGCCCACAGCTATCACCCGCATCTCCTCATTGTGGTGCATCAACGCCCTTACCAGCGCATGCTCTTCCACGCCCATGTCCTGCGCCTCATCAATCACCAGCACCGTCTTGCCAATCCGGTTGGGCTCCACTTCCCCCTGTTCAATCATCTCCGCAGCCTTCCCCACCACGTTCTTTACTTCCTCCAGGTTACCAATCAAGCCCAACAAGTCAAACAATAGGCATGAAAAGTCTTGATTCCACGTAGTGCGCCGCATTGCCAATCAGTTCCATCAGCGCTGCTTGAATTCCGTGGCAGCCGCCCGGGAGAAAGTCAGCATCAGCAACTGCTCGTGCTTCACATCCTCCAGCAACAGCAGTGAGGCCAGCTTGTGTACCAGCACACGGGTTTTCCGCTGCCCGGACCAGCCGCCACCACAATGCAGCGCGACTCCTTGTCCGAAATAATCTCCATCTGCCGATGAGACAACTGCCCGAACAACTGCTTGTACTTTTCCGGCGTGAGGTTACGCTGAATCTCGTTCACCCGCTCACCCTTGAAGTATTTGGCAATAAATTTCCTGTAATCCATCTGGAAATAATCCTGCACATACTGCAAAGCCTCCTGATAATCCTTCACCATCAGGTTGGCATATTCTCCCACGATGTGCACCTGCTGAATCTTCTGCTTGTAGAACTCGTTCAGCATCCGGTAATCCTCCTGTTTGTAGCGCGACTTATTATCCTTTATCCGCTTGATGTCCATCGCATTGTAAAGCACCAGGAAACCACCTTCCAGCTTGAGAGCCCCAATCTTCGACAGATACAGAAGTGCTTCTTCCACATCTTCCAGCTGCAAATCTTCCATTCTGCCAAAAAGAGACTGAGGACTCGCTTTCAACTGATTCAAGAGTTCCACCACCGAGAACTGCACGGCCGCCTTTTCCGTTGCGGTTTCCTTACCCTCTCGCTCCTCCACCAGCTTATACAGCCACTCCACGGCAAAACGACTGATCTCCAGCCGTTTCTCAAACCGTTTGATAGTAGTCTCCAGGTCTGCCCGGCGAGTAAGCTCCATGTTACGTGCAGCGTCCTCCTTCTTGTGCGTATACCCTTTTATGGTAAGAAAATACAACAACGTGCGGATGTCCTTTTCCTTCGACGTGACAACTCCGTCGTGCACCGCATTGTCGTTCAGCTGCTTGCATGAAATCCGCAGCGACTCATCCGGGATATGGTTGAGAATATACTGTTCCAGTTTCGCAAAACGCTCCAGCAGCATCCGCGACTTCCGTTCCGAGTCGCCCGCATCCTGCAAATAGGCCGAAATATCCCTGCTGTCGGCCAATATACCCTCCTGCCGCATCCGCTCTACCACCGACACCACTTCCTTCTTGGTCAGTCCCAGAATATCGGCCAGGTAATCAATCCGCGATTCTGCCCCCCGAGTCCTGTGCCTTGGCAATGTACTTCTGCGAAATCAAGGACGTAATGATTCTCACCGCCTTCTCTATCTCGTCAATACCAAACAACACCGATGCCGTGATACGCTTCCGTGCCTCGTCCATGTTCTTTACCGTGATACCGGTGGCATACACATGCGGCACATTGTTTCCTCGCTCCAGATAACCGCTCTGCTCCAATGCCGCCAGAGCCGTCCGCACACGTGTCTCAATATCCGCCACCGAGTCATCCCATCCCGCATTCCGGGCAATCTCCAGTGCCGAACAGCACACCCTCATGCGTTTCCTCGTCATATCCTTCACCGCCTTCCACACCTGCTGGATTTCACTGATACTCAACTTCGTCTGATTCAACAGAATAAAAATGCTTATCCAGGTCATTGTCACTGTAAAGCACGTAACAGCGTGCGTTAAGATGCGGGTCACGCCCGGCCCTGCCGGCTTCCTGCACATAGTTCTCCAGCGAATCGGAAATATCGTAATGCACCACCAGTCCCACATCCTTCTTGTCCACTCCCATTCCGAAAGCCGACGTCGCCACGATGATGCGCACCTGGTCGCTCATGAACGCATCCTGGTTGGCAATCTTCTCGTCGGCATCCATCTTTCCGTTGAAAGGCAACGCCTTATAGCCGTCGCGCGTCAATTTTGCAGCCAGTTCCTTGGTACGCCGTGTACGCGACACGTACACAATGGTCGGACAGCTGGACTCTGCCACCAGCTCCCTCAACTTGGTATACTTATCCTCGTCCGTCTCGGCATGCACCACCGAATAGTGCAGATTCGTTCGCGAAGCCGTAGAGGCAAACAACTCCAAATCCAGGTTCACGTCCGCTTGAATAATCACAAATATCCTGTACCACCTTCTGTTTGGCCGTCGCCGTGAAACAGGATACCGGTATCGAGTTACGGCATCCCTTCTTCTGCTGGTACTCCTGAATAAACTTGCCGATATACAGATAATCCACCCGGAAGTCCTGCCCCCAGGAAGACAAACAATGCGCCTCATCGATAACGAATCGCACCACGTGGCGCACCATCAGAATCCGCTCGATGGTTTTCGAGCGCAACATCTCCGGGGCGATATACAACAGGGAAGCATCTCCCTCCTGCACCCTCTGAATGGAAAGCGCCCTCGTAATAGGATCCAGCAGTCCGTTGATGGTCACGGCATCCGTAATTCCCTTGTCAGCCAGATTGTCCACCTGGTCTTTCATGAGTGACTGCAACGGCGAAATAACCACCGTAAGTCCATGCACCGCCCGTGCCTCCATAAAGTGCCGGAAGCTGGAAAGTCAGCGACTTTCCTCCTCCTGTAGGAAAGATAGCCAGCAAAGACTTTCCCTCTCCGCCGCCCGGGCTGCCCGTTCCTGAAGCGGTTCACCCCCGTAGGTACGGAACTGGTCATAGCCAAAGAAAGCTTTCAGGTTACGCAATACATCCAGCTGGCTATTGCAATAGGCACAGCCTTCCGCGCAACGTGTACGCCGCAACAGTTTCATCACATATTCCACTTCAGGATAATTGCGAAGCACCCCATCCCGGGCGTCACGGAACGATGGTCAGTCGTATCAACCAATGCCAGCGCATAAGCCAGCTCACACGGATAACGCTCAATCAGCATCTCCACATCGGCATGAGCACATATCTTTCCCTCATAAAACCGGCGTATCAGACGGGTAATCCCCAGCTCACCCGTTCGGCTTTCACCAGGCTGAGAAACCCGTCGAACTCTTCCTTCCCCCTTCAGCAACGAAGCAAACACCTTTTCGTTGCTCATCGGGCAATGAATTCCACCGGGTAATCTCATCCAGCAACAAATCGCGCGCCTTCTCACA
>ENA-OPYV01000247-OPYV01000247.1-human-gut-metagenome-genome-assembly--contig:-NODE-247-length-16946-cov-2.178489_pt1 | contig 16946 bp, 28 predicted proteins | sample MGYA00242474_ERZ504485 | MGnify/ENA primary metagenome ERZ504485 (study PRJEB26092, sample SAMD00036263) | human gut metagenome | host: Homo sapiens | study: EMG produced TPA metagenomics assembly of...
CAAAGATTGGTGCAAGAATTGCGGCGCATACATTTACTACCACAAACCTTTAAGTATGGAAAGAACGAATGCCCATTTAACTGAAGCCATGGCGCTTAATGCACTTGAACAAAATATGTTAATTCCCGCAAAAAGAAAACCAATAAAATATATTCTAAGTCCTACTCTTGCAAGGCTTAAAAGCCTATCACTGCCCTGACTGTTAAACACACCAACTATTGTATCTGTAAAGCCCCATATCATTATCACAATAATTACTGCAAGTCCCACGCCGTTGCCACGCCTAATTTTCAATTAACTTAATATCCTTTATGTTATGCTTGCCATAACTTTCGCTGATTAACGGTTGTGAACCAAGTGCTACACCGTTAAAAACTGCAACTGCCACCAGTGCTGTATTTGCCACAACCCCGTATGCTGCTACACCAATATTTCCAGTTAGTCTTAATATTATAAAATTAAAAACCATAACTATAACAGCTCCTGACATTTCCCCAACGAAAGCTGACATTCCAACCTGGCAGCAATGGAAAAGTCGTGTCAGGGATGTTTTAAACCATTTGAACTTTACTGTATTTTTCTTAGATAGGAAATGAATCATACAAATCATAACTCCAACTACAGGAGAAAGTGCTGTTGCAAGGGCAGCACCCGGCATTCCCATTCCAAGTGGAAACATCAAAATATAGTCAAAAACAATATTAAAAAGACTACTTATTAATGTAGCTGCCATACTTACCGACGGATTACCATCATTTCTGACAAAAGCATTACATGTATAATTAAAAAATAAAAAATGGCGAAAATGAACATAAATATTCTAAAATAATGGAACTCCAATTGCTACAATTGTTTCGTCTCCACCCATTATTTCTACGATTTTGTCTGGGAAAACCAGGCCCAAAACGGCAAAAATCACACCTATAATAAGCCCCCAAAACAAAGCGCCTGAGAAATATTTGTCGCATTCATTACTACCATCCTTATTAGAATTCCTGTACTGTTCTTTTACTATTGAATATCTAATTGCTGAACCTACACCTACCATCTGTCCCAATGCAAATATAACCCCATACACAGGCAATGCCATATTTAGCGCAGTTATGCCGTTGGCACCTACTGCTTTAGAAATAAAATAAGTGTCTGCCAAAATGTATAATGACAATCCTATCATTGCCAAAATATTCTGAGATACGTAACTTAAAAAATCTATTTTTCATTTTATTGTCAACTTTCTAAACCTTTTCTATTTAAATTTTTCTTCTCCGGTAATAGTAACAATACTATTCTTAATTCCTATAATTTTCAATGCATAAGAAAAAAAGAGCAACTATTAAGCTGCTCCTTTATCATAACAAACTTTATTATCTTATTCTAGTAATTTTTCAGCATGTACTTCAAAAATAGCTCTGTGGATGATTACATACCGGACATACTTCAGGCGCCTTAGTTCCTACCACAATATGTCCGCAGTTACGGCATTCCCATACCTTAACTTCGCTCTTTTCAAATACCTGTGAAGTTTCAATATTCTTAAGAAGTGCACGATATCTTTCCTCATGGTGCTTCTCAATCTCACCTACTGCCCTGAATTTTGCTGCAAGCTCAGGGAATCCTTCTTCCTCAGCTGTTTTAGCAAAGCCATCATACATATCTGTCCACTCGTAGTTCTCTCCTTCTGCAGCAGCAGCTAAGTTTTCTTTTGTATCACCAATTCCTGCTAATTCCTTGAACCACATCTTTGCATGTTCTTTCTCATTATCTGCAGTCTTTAAAAACAATGCTGACATCTGCTCGTAACCTTCCTTTTTCGCTACAGAAGCAAAATAGGTATACTTATTTCTTGCCTGTGATTCCCCTGCAAATGCCTCCTGTAAATTCTTCTCTGTCTGTGTTCCTGCATATTTGTTTGCTGCCATCTCTTTTACCTCCGTTTTCTTTACTACTTTTTCAAAATCTGATGCCGGGTGCTTGCACAAAGGACATATAAAGTCATCTGGTAATTCCTCGCCTACATATTCATATCCGCAAATTCTGCAACGCCATATTGTCTGACTGTCCTCTGTTTTTCCAACCTCCTGTGGCTTAGGCTTAATATTATTCTGATAATAATCATATGTTACTGAAGGAACATTGCTTAAAAACTTCCATATCGGTTATCTCACCGATAAACATCGTATGTGAACCCAAGTCCTCTGTTTTAGTAACTGTCACAGAAATGTATGCATTTGTACCTTCTGTAATATAATAAATACCATTCGTGCCCCTGACACACTGCTCAAATGCTTCAAACTTATTGGTATCTCTTCCTGATTGGAAGCCAAAATGTTTGAACAATTCAAATTGTGCCTTCTGACTTAAGACTGATACAGTAAATTTTCCGGTTCTTTGAATCATATCATGCGTATAATTTGCCTTATTTACACAGATACTTAACTGGTTTGGTTCCGAAGCTGCCTGAATGGCTGTATTAATGATGCATCCGTTATCTTTTTCTGCTTCTTTAGCGGTCAATATAAACAGTCCATAACTCAACTTATACATTGCTTTCCTATCCATGCTGTTCCTCCTTTACCTTCTCCCTGCATTTCGGGCAAATGCCTTTAAATGAAATATCATAATCCACAAATTCAATTCCATGAGTGTTATGAATTCTTTCCAGCAAATTTATTTGCGTTCAAATACATATTCTGAATCTGAAGATAAATCAGACCTAAACGAATATCCGAGTCTGTCAAATTTCTGAATCTCCACCGGATTTCAATATTATTTTCCGCTATGAATCTGACCATTTCACCACGAGCCATCTTGGCATAGGTACCTTTTGTTACCAATTTATCTCCGGATAACTCACAAAATACAATCGTAATATATCTGTCCTGTGGTGTCAGATACTTTTCTATACATTTTGAGTATTCTTTTGATGCAAGATTAATGATAATCCTACTGTCATCGATTACTGAGCGGTATAACAATTCTCCCCAGTACTCATACAGATTTTTTGCATCTCCAATTCCAACCTTTGCCTGCATTTCAAGACGATAAGGAGTCACACCATCCATTGGTTTTAAAATGCCCATAAAAACGAGACAAGATTCTTAAAATGATTTTGCAAATACTCAAAACTGCTGGATTTCAAACACAGATGGTGCCATATATTGAAATGCAATCCCTTCATATGCTAAAACAGCCGGAGTAAGCCTGTTATAAAGATCCATATTTTCCAATCTGTTAAAGTTCTGCTCTGCAATCTTGTCATTACATTTCCAGATAGCTTTCAGTTCTTCTTTTGATTTGCTTTTCATCCAGTTTAATACTTCTGCTGTCTTATCAATATAGACAGGCAGTTCAACCGGTGCTAAGTTATCGGTATCTACAATCATCTTTTTTGCAGGTGATAAAATAATCTTCATTATGCCAATTCCTTAAGCATATTTTCAGGATCATCTGCCGCCTTGACTTTATCATTTGCCTTTATAATGATTCCCTGCTCATCAATAAGATATGTAGTTCTTACTACACCCATAGATACTTTTCCATAATTTTTCTTTTCTTTCCAGACATCATATGCTTCAATAACTTTACGCTCCGGATCTGCTAATAGCGTAAATGCCAGTCCGTATTTTTCTTCAAATCTCTTGTGAGACGCTACAGAGTCCTTGCTTACTCCGAGAATAACAGCTCCCTTCTCAGTAAACTGTGGATAACGCTCAGAAAAGCCACATGCCTGCTTCGTACATCCTGGTGTATTATCCTTTGGATAAAAATATAAGATCACTTTTTTTCCTGCATAATCGCTTAATTTTATGCATTTCTCCGTTCTGATCCGGCAATTCAAAATCCGGTGCTTTTTATTCCTAACTCTAACATTTACTATTCCTCCGCTTTTTGTATTTTCCACCTGTTTTCTTGTTCTTTTTATTATATGAAATCATTTTTATGACCAGAATAGACTGCCATAATCATGCATATTAGAGAGCCAAATGCAAAGCATTTGTGTGCTGCTTTTAACCCTTTATATCCTGTATAAAAAAAGTTCCAATCATTGTAACTATTGCTCCGATTGACCAATATTTTATGTGCTTTTCATTTTTATACCTCCAAAATTGATTAAGCTGTTTCCAAAATAAATATCTCTGGATCATTAACAATATTATACATTCTATCCATCACTTTCGACAAGCAGAGAAAGAAAAATAATCAATCCATCCGGATTATACTCAAGTGTTTCATTGATAAAAGCATGTAAAATTTCTTTTACATAGCTTAATTGCGGTCTATTTAGCTTGTTTCTTGACTACTCAGGAAAAATATTTCTACCCTCGCCCCACCTGTATTTTCAGAATTTGAAAGTTTAATACCTCCACCATATTTTTCAGCCACAGTTTTTGCAAAAATAGTCCCATCCCATAATGGCTTCGCCATTTCTACTTGTGTCATCCATAAAAAACTGCTCTGTGCCATGCAATAATGCTTCTTTTGTAAATCCTGATCCGCTATCCTCCACAATGAATGTCAGCCGGCCATCCTGCTCCTTTGCGTCAATATAAATGATTCCATTTTCTTTTGTATGCTCCACTGCATTCTGAATCATATTCATTACAGCCCGGAACATTGGATCATAAGCAATCGTTACCTTTTTATCACTTTGTCCCGCCTTCCAATCTATTTTCTGGTGATAGATTTCTACCAGTCCGAGTGCCTGTTCCTTTATATCTGCGAAAAAATCTTCTAACCTCACCGTTGTATAGGTAACATCACTGCAATTCCATGATTTTGTGACATCTATCAACTGTTTTACATAACTTTGTATCTGTGTTGTGCCGTTCAAAACATAAGTGATATTATTCTTCTGTTCTGTGGTCAGTTCAGTCTCTGAAAGTAGTTCTGCATTTCCCCGTACAATCGTAAGAGGTGTTTAATATCATGCGCCAAAGCAGACATCTGTTGTTTCTTTTCCTGCTCTGTTTTCCACTGCTTTTCTAAAGATTCTCGCAATGCATCTCGCATATCATCGATTGCCGATAAACAGTCATCAAACTCTTTGATACCGGAACAGGATGTCTCATATTCCAGATTTTGATCCTTTATTTGTCCGATTGCGTCTAATACAGGCTGCATCTGCTTTTTGATTCTTTTTCCAAAACGTATGGACGGAATGATGATAATCGCTACCGCTCCAATCACAGACATAATACTCATCACATTCTGTGGTCCTATAAAATGCTCCCTCAAAAAAGCTGAATGATATTGAGGTGTCAGGCGATATTGCAATACAACATATTCATTTTCCCTTACAATTACTTTATAAAAATATTTCCCGGATGCGTTTCCGTACTTTGCAACATTCCATGCTATCTGTTCGTATTGTTCTGACAGATCTCCGCCTATTTTCTCTCCATTCTCTGAAAAGATTACATAATCACAAAGTGCGGGAATCATCTCAGCAGTCACTTTATCTGCACGTAGAATCGTATCATATGCTTCATTAATCTTTTGCTCTGCATAATTTGCCGGATAAATACAGCCCACACTAATCAAAAGGTACAGCAGCAGATAAGCAACAATCACCAAACCAACTAATGATCCAAGCATGACCAGTACATATCTCATAAAAATCCTGCTGAGTGCATTGCTTCTCTTTATTCTTCCCATTTATATCCAATCCCCCAGACTGTTTTTATCGGTATATAATCATAATCCGCAAATTTTGCTCTTATATTTTTGATATGCGTGATAATAGTACTGTCATTACTCTCATTGTCAAAACCAAAGACCGCTTCCAATATCTGTTCCTTCGAGAAAACCTGTCCTCTGTTTTAGCCAGGAATTCACAAATTTCGTACTCCGCTTCGTAAGAGGAAGTTCCTTATCATCAACCAATAGTTTCTTTTGAGATATTTGAATACAGACCCTCCCAAAAACCATCCGGACAGAATGTTCCCTGTACTCTCTTCTAAGATGTGCATTGATCCTTGCCCGAAGTTCCATCACTCCAAATGGCTTTGAAATATAATCATCTGCTCCTAAAGAAAGTCCGTTTACCAGACTGCTTTCCTCCGTTTTTGCCGTAAGAAACAAAATCGGACAATCCACAAGTATCCTGATTCTTTTGCATAATTCGAAGCCATCAATTCCAGGCATCATAATGTCCAGTAAAATCAGGTCATAACGATGTAATTCTTCCATATTAAGTTTCAGTGGATTACTTACTTTAGTAACCAGATGTCCATCCTTATTCAAAATGCTTTCTATCATTTCCAGAATTGCCAGTTCATCATCAACTGCCAGTATTTTTGCCATAGTTTCCCTCGATTCTATTCCGATATTCTGTTTCCTTCCCAGTGGTTTACCCACCAAAAATAGTATACCATACTAATCCCTGTAAATATTAAGCAACCTGGTATGAATGACAACCATTCACCTACACTAGTTTCTCCCAATACAGATTGCAGATAAGTATATGGTACTCTACCCGTCCAGCAGACAAATACATATTTCCACACATAATCTCCAAGTCCGGTAAGCATCAATGCACTAATTAGTCCTGATATAATCCCTGCTCCAATGGATACCCCTTTTCCAAACTGAAAAGCCAGAATCAGCTGCCACAGATAAAGTGGAACACTGCTTCCCCACAGCAGCAATGCTGCAAATATACATCCTTTCATGATTTCGATATCGCTTGATGCGATTCTTCCAAATCCAATTCCGAATATGATTGCTGTCAATAGGATAGAGCACAGACACAAAACCAGTAGCATCAACAGTTTCGATAAAAAATGCTGCAGGTTTATCCGGTAAAGACAACAGATTTTGAAAATCACCTGCATTTTGTTCCTGTTCCATCACACTTGCTGTAAAAATTCCAATAAGTACCGGAAGTCCTGCTCCTATTGCCTGATAAAATGCAATCACTTTCATATTTTCATTCCATGGTGAAAAAAGTAATATATTAAAAATATAACGCTGGTTATAATCGGAATCAGTAAGTGTGCCAGAATCACAGATGTTCCTTTCATCTTTCGCAAGTCTGCATTAAGAGATCTTCCAATCATCTTATTTCACCTCTCTTCTCTCAAACCATTTCAAAAACAGAACCGTTACAAAAACAAACCAGATGATTGAGAGACACATTCCCGGAACAATGACTCCCGTATCCAAAAGAGGATTCCCTGCTTCTGCGGCAAGTCCATTTGGTAAAACATGAAGCAACGGGCACATCATTCGCATAGGGATTGCAGAAACAAGTACATACCAGATTCTGGTTTGTGATATTACCACACCGCTGACAGTAATAAATAGGCAGACGAACAAGTTTACAATCATTCCAAATCGTTCACTTAAAAATAAAGCTACCGGAATCTCCCATAACTCAGAAACCGTCAGAAACAATACTGCAATCAACGCTCCTCCAACTGGAACATGTGTCGTTAGAAGAAAGCCTCCAAGCGTTGCTCCTGCAAACACAATCACATTAGAAAACAAAATCATGTACCCAATATAAATAATTTTCCCCAGCAACAATTTTCTTCTGTCTGTGGGAATAGTCATTAAATGATAGTATTTTATCTTTTTCTCCTGCGCCACAGAAAGATAACAAAATAGAGCAATCATCCCCGGCAGCAAAAGTGTATACCACCAGTTCCAAACACTTTCTGCATAAGCATTTGTCATCCCAAGAGTAAATATAAATGCCATGACAAATGTAAGAAGAGGAAATCCCCAGATAAACTTTTTTTCGCATGGTTCTTTTGGCTTTTTGATGTTCTGCTTTTATAATATTAACCATGGATTTCACCTGCTTTCTGGTTTTTCTTACCACATTCATAAACAAATCTTCAAGATTATCTCCCTGCTTTAATGCTCCTTCGTATCCTAAGATTCCACCTGAAATAATCCCGACTTTATCTGCAAGTAACTGTACCTCTGAGAGAATATGACTGGAGAGAATTACAGTGATTCCCTGTTCCGGAAAAGACCGGATCAGCTCTCGTAATTCCTCGATGCCTATTGGATCTAATCCATTCGTAGGTTCATCCAATATCAAAAGTTCCGGTTCTCCAAGCAATGCCATTGCAATGCCTAGTCTTTGCTTCATCCCCAAAGAAAACTGTCCTGCTTTCTTCTTTCCGGTGTTTGTAAGTGATACAATCTGCAAGACCTCATCAATTCTGTTTTCATCTGTACCAAGCAATAATTGTCTTACCTTCAAATTCTCTCTGGCGGAAAGATTTTCATAAATAGGCGGATTTTCAATTAACGCTCCTATTTTTGATAAATCTTTCCTATCCAAAAGTTTTCCATCAAAGTAAATCTTTCCTGCAGTTGGTTTCATCATACCAGTCAACATTTTCAATGTGGTAGATTTTCCCGCACCATTCGGTCCAAGCAGTCCATAAATCTGTTCCTTTTCTATATTAAATGAAACATTATTTACCGCTTTCTGCTTTCTAAAATATTTACACAAATTTTGTGTCTGCAACATCATTTCCATCTTTACTATCCTTCCTTCCATATTTCATTTCTTACTGAAATATAACCTAACAGAAAAAATAAAGATTTGATGAAGATTGCTAAATAATTCGTCTACTCTATTTTTATACTCGTATGGAATAAACCATCAATTGAATATCATTATCAGAACTCGGCTTTCCACTGAAATCAGCAAAGCTGTTACAAATACGAAGTCCTAATTTACAGAATATCTCCGTGATTTCATCCAAACTATATAACCTTATAGGATTTCCTTCTTTCATTTCAGGCTTATAAAGTGCTTCTCCATACATATAGTCTACCTGCCCATATATCAGCGTTTTCTATCCTTCTCCCATTCAAAGCAGATAATGTAAGTCCCTTTCTCCTGCATCCCATAACTTGCAAGGGAAATGTGTTTGGGCATAGCTTCCATTCATGATATCCATAAAGTGCTTTCCACCATTTTTTAATGCTTTCGCAATGACAGAAAAAATCTTTATGATTTTCCCCATCGTCTTCAAGATATCCTATTGCTCCATCCGCCATATTCAGCACAACATCAAATTCCTCATCAAATGTGATCGTGCGAATGTCCTGACAAATGAACTTTGCATTCAAATTTTCTTTTTTGCCTGCTCGTTTGCATAATCTATGTACGCCGGTGTAATATCAATACCGGTAACATCATACCCACGTCTGGCAAACTCCAGTGAGTGCCGACCAAATCCACATGCAAGATCAAGTATCTTTTCCGTTCCTTTTAAATGTAACTGCTTGATTAGAAAATCTACTTGTCTGTTGGCGTCTTCTACCCATGACATATTCTGAATATCCAGCGTTCAATTTTTCTGATACCAGTCTTTTTCCATTGCTTTCATCTAAATTTACCTCCTGCTTTTCATCATTCAAAAATTCTGTCCCAGAAGTTTTTTTTTCTTCTCCATATACGGGAACTCTCTATCAAATGCCTCTGCTTCCTTTTCATTTACCAGATACCCTGCCGGAGGTGCATACTCTCCTGTAATTCTATTAAGATATCCCGGCATCAGTTCTTCGCACAGAAAGAAAGATGCATCCTCGCCTTCCGGCAATCCATGATAGCGGATGCCAAACTCACTCGCCTGTCTGAATCCGCTTTTTCCATAAAAATCAATATTCCCTTCAAAACATAGTGCTCCGCATCCAAGCTCTTTTGCTTTTTCCAGAGAATAATCCAGTAAAATCTTTCCATACCCCTTCCTTTTAAGCTCCGGTGCAATACAGATCGGTCCCATGGTCATAATCGGAATACTTCTGCCATCATCGGCTGCAATCACAGCCTTCATAAACATGTTCTGTCCAATCAACTGTCCATCTAATGTCATGACAAAATCCAATTCTGGAACAAATGCCGGATCGTTGCGAAGCTGATGGAGTACATAATGCTCCAGACAACCTGGGCGATACACATTCCAGAAACTCTCCCTTACCAGATTTTCTACCTCATGGTATTCATTTTCTCTTTCCAATCGAATGATAATATTTTCCTTCATTTTCTTTTTCTTCCATTTCTTTTTAACTCTATGGTATACATTCATGGTATTGCAAGATAATCAACTGCATTTTTATTGTATGTATTCTCTCTAATACGTTCCCTATATAAGACCGCTAATACTTTTTTCAAACTGCTCTTCTATTCTTGTTTTATCCTTTGCTCCATCATACAGACTATAAATAGAAAAACATGATGGAATAAAATCATGGTTGCTTTTTTATCTGCCTCCACAACACCCATGCTCTTGAATAAATCCTTCACATATCCTGCCGGACCGGACACAAGATATTGCTGATACAATGCCTGCATCTCCTCATTCCGAAACTGCTCTAACGTAAGCATCTTTCGAAATGACGATGCAAAATCATTTTCTGTCCAATACGAAAACATAGATTTACTGTATTCCATGAAATTGTCCGCAGAAATCTCTTCATACTGTTCAGGTTCATTTTCCTTTTATCAGCAGGCATATCATGTGATTCTGCCTGTTCGCCATCCCCCTGCTCCATCCTTTTTACAATATGGTCAAAAACATCTCTCTTACTCTCATAATGCCTATACAATGCACCTTTTGTCATGCCAAGCTCACCCGCAATCTGACTGACAGAAACTGCTTCAGATCCATCTCCTTATAGAAATAGCATGCTTTCATCTGTTCTCCTGCTGCTGTTGCCAGCATCTGTGTTTTCCTTGTTGCAGAGCTTTCGTCCACAGATGGGTCATATTGTCCATTCCAATCCCCCTCGTATTACCCAAATAGTATTTTTGCCGCTGACTCTAACTGTCTTCTTTCCTCAGTATCATCATATCCATTCCTTCGGTCATCAATCCCTTTCACTACATCCAGATAAAACAGTCCACTCCGATTGCAGTATAAATAGATTTTCTTCACACCATTCATTTTAAATCTCGCCTCTGCATTGCCCTGTGGATACAGCTTCACCATCTGTATCCTGTCTGCGGAAACAGCCGCAAATAATGATAATATAATGCTGCTTTGTCATATCGTGCTCAATCTGCACATAAAAAAATGTGAACGCAGCATATTGGCTGATACATTGGAATTAACTATTGTATTGCCAGAAATAAGCTCTGTCACCGACACCGATAATGCATTGGCAATGGATTCTAATAGTGTGATATCCGGATATCCTTTCGCTGTTTCCCATTTTGGAAATTGTCTTTGCACTGACTGACAACTTATCTGCCAGTTGCTGTTGTGTCATGTTTTTTTCCTCACGCAGTCTCTTTATAACTGCACCTGTTACATACTGATTCATGTTCGTTACCTCCATGACACCATTCTATTTCAGCGTATGAATATCCTCAACCTACGGAGAGTAGAGTTCGAATTTGCTCATTTATTTTTCCATCCCATCCAGAAGCTTTATAAATCTTTTATCATTCATCTGCTCATTCGTGACATATTCTCCGTTATAAAACAATGCATAGGTTGTAACCGGTGTCGGAGCATTCTGCGCTTCTTCTTTCGTTTCCAGTCTGATTGCCTGAAACGGAACCTCTCTTTCCTTGGCAATTTCAATAAGCATCGGAACATATTTTGCATTAAACGGACATTGATCGGTATAGTACAATACATAGCCTGCCTGCTCAATGTGTGGATGCTTCGCACACTCCTTAAATTCAGGCTTAGCCGCATCCAAAGAAAAAGGCAGATACCAGAGCTGAATACCATTATCTGCTTCATCACAGACTGTAAAGTTCTTATATTTCAGGAACTTCGGGTCTTCCAGAAAAGGCTTTTTCTTAGCAACTGACAGAATACAGATTCCCTTTTTCCCCTTCGCTTTACTGTCTTCTATACAGGCATTCAGTAAATCAGTCGAATAACCATTGCCTTTGAAAGAACCAGCCACCCACAAACAGTCAATATACATATAACCCTCTGCTATGATTGGATTCCATGCATTTTCTGTCGGAATATACTCGATAAAGCATTTTCCACGCTCTGCACTCTTAAGAAATACCAATCCATCATCAAATCGCTCTTTCAGCCAGTTTTTTCTTTGATATTACCTGTATATCCCTGTTGCTTGAAATCGCACAGCAGATATGCTCTTTTTTCAATATTTTTCTTTTCGTCACTTCTTATATATTCCATGCATTTCCTCCTAAATAATTGTTGAACAAAGAATGGACAACCCAATGCTGCTATTTTAAATCCAAAATGAAATCTGGTTCGATTTTTACCATGCGTTGGAATTTTATCTACATGATATCTTCTTCGCAGAAGAGAAGGAATTGCTTACACTCCGATGGCATGCATCCATTGATACATTCAAATAAAAAAAATGTCCATCATCGGAAAATTTAAAGTCAAGCATATATTTCCTCCGGCTTTCGGCCAGTAAAATTTGTTGTTATCAGTTTAAGGTTATGAGGTGCTGGTATTCACTGGTATCATCAAGATCAGCTGTTTTATCACAAAGTTCGATAAGTTTTTCAGCATCATGCTCCGTTTCATACGCTAATACTCTTGCCCGAAATCCGCTTAATGTACGATCACTGAGAGGCTGTTCTTCAAAACTCGTTTTCTCTTGTGTGAGATTAAGAGTGCTGTCTGTCAGAGTTAATTGTTGATTATCATTCGCTACAAAAGCCATTTGTTTCACCTCGATATTTGATACTTATATTTTTACCAGATATCGATATGATTTCATATATCATGTTAAGTTTTCAAGATACAACTATATATCAAAGGTCAGTGACCTTTTGACACCCTAATCCTATAAACTAAAAATAGATAGTTTCAATAAAAACTGCCCATTTTTATACTATTATTTACTTCTATATTGCAATTTTACAATTCAATAGAATCTACAATCTTCTTCAATGCATCCGCTGATTCCTTCAACTTCAATGCTTCTTCCCCATTTAAATTCAGTGGAATGTCGGATTCTACTCCATTTGCACCTACGATCGCAGGCATACTTAGTGAAACTCCATCAATATCATAAACACCGTGCATCATATGTGACACTGGAAGAATGATTTCTCGTCTCTCATGATCACTTCACAGATTCTTTTACTGACATTGTCGATTCCATAACATGTTGCATGTTTTTTATTAATAATCTCATATGCACTGTTCTTCACTGCTGCAGCAATCTCTTCTGTATTTTCTTTGTGTTTATAATGGCCACGCATTTCGCACATTTCACTTAATGGAACTCCTGATACATTGACCGATGACCATGCCACAACTTCACTATCCCCATGTTCTCCTATGATAAATGCATGAACACTTCGACTATCTACAGACAAATGTTTTCCTAACTCATATCTTAATCTTGCACTATCTAAAACAGTTCCTGATCCAATGACTCTGTTTTCTGGAAGTCCTGATAATTTGATTGCTACCTGAGTCAGGATATCCACTGGATTTGCTACTACAAGCAAAATTCCTGCAAATTTCTTTGGCTATTTCAGGAATGATGGATTTAAAGATGCTACATTTTTTATTGACAAGATCAAGCCTTGTCTCGCCTGTTTTGTCCTGCACCGGCAGATATGATGACGATCGCAGCATCTTTAACATCATCATAATCACCTGCATATATTTTCATTGGACTGGTAAACGGAATTCCATGACTGATATCCATGGCTTCTCCCTCTGCCTTATTCTTATCTGCGTCAATTAGGACGATTTCTGTAAATAATCCACTCTGCATGAGTGCAAATACAGATGCTGAACCAACAAAGCCACATCCTACCATGACTGCTTTTTTCGAATTGATCACTTGCTTTTTCGTAATGATCTCCTCCTTCTCAGATTAATAATTTTCTGCATGTACTTCAAAATAACTCTGTGGATGTGCACATACTGGACATACTTCTGGAGCTTTCATTCCAACGACAATGTGTCCACAGTTACGGCATTCCCATACTTTTACTTCACTCTTTTCAAATACCTGTGCAGTTTCAATATTCTTAAGAAGTGCACGATATCTTTCTTCATGATGCTTCTCAATTTCTCCTACAGCCCTGAATTTCGCTGCTAACTCTGGAAATCCCTCTTCCTCAGCTGTTTTTGCAAATCCTTCATACATTGTCTGTCCATTCGTAATTCTCACCTTCTGCTGCTGCAGCTAAGTTTTCTTTTGTATCTCCAATTCCTGCTAATTCTTTAAACCACATTTTGGCATGCTCTTTTTCATTTTCTGCTGTCTTTAAGAATAAGGCTGACATCTGCTCGTATCCTTCCTTCTTTGCAACCATGCAAAATACGTATATTTATTTCTTGCCTGTGATTCTCCTGAAAATGCTTCTTGTAAAATTTTTCTCTGTCTGTGTTCCTTCATATTTTGTTTGCTGCCATCTTCTTTTCCTCCTTTTTCTCGATTACTTTTTCAAAATCTGATGCTGGATGTTTGCATAAAGGACATACAAAATCCTCTGGTAACTCTTCTCCTACATATTCATAACCGCAGATTCTGCAACGCCAGATGGTTTGTCCTTCCTGCGTTTCTCCGACCGCTTGTGGTTTTGGTTTGATATGCTCTTGATAGTACTCATATGTTACAGAAGGTATATCACTTAAACTTCCATGTCCATGATCTTTCCGATAAACATTGTATGGGAACCTAAGTCTTCCGTCTTCGTAACTTCCACTGAAATATATGCATTGGCTCCTTCTGTTATATAGAATATACCATTGTTACCTCGTGCACACGTTTCAAATGACTCAAATTTGTTTACATCTCTCCCAGATTGGAATCCAAAAATGTTGAAATAAGTCAAAACGTTGCTTCTTGACTTAACACTGATACGGTAAACTTTCCGGTTCTTTGAATCATATTATGTGTGTAATTTGCTTTATTTATGCAAATACTTAATTGATTCGGTTCTGATGCTGCTTGAATTGCTGTGTTAATGATACAGCCATTATCTTTATTCTCTTCTTTCGCTGTCAGCACGAACAGCCATAACTTAATTTATACATCGCTTTTTTATTCATCTTGGAACCTCCTTTTGTTTTGTGTTTATCTTTTATGATTATTATACATGAAGTTCTTTTATGTGTCAATAACAGTAATCATTCTTATTTTAAAAGTGCTTGAAAAATAGTCTTTCGGTAGTCTTATTCTTCTCATTTACTCACGAATCGCCCTGTTTTGCCCCATTACACGACGAATTGCGGGTAGTCCCTCTGTCCTGCCGTGGCAGATGAATAACACTTTTATCTTACTAGTAATTTTCTTGTTGCCTTATTACTTCTGATAATATCGACAACATCTTGTCAACCTGGATTGGCTTTGCTATATGTCCATTCATTCCGGCTGCAATAGCATCTCTCTTATCTTCTTCAAATGCATTTGCTGTCATTGCAACAATCGGTATACTCGCTTTATCCTCATCTGGTAAATTTCTGATTGCCTGTGTTGCTTTATAACCATCCATTTGAGGCATCTGGATATCCATAAGGATCATATCATATGTGTCTGCTGGCATCTTTTCTATCCTGTTTACACACTGAATGCCATCCTCCACACGCTCTATCTTAAGACCTGCACTCTCAAGAATTGCCTCTGCAATCTCTGCATTTAAATCATTATCCTCCGCCAAAAGGATATTCCTGCCTTCAAGGATTTCACTTCCTGTTCCAGACTCTTCAATATACTTTTTTACATAATAGCTTTCGTCCGCTATCCTGTGCTTTAATGTAACTGTAAAGGTGCTGCCTTTTCCAAGTTCACTTTCTACATTTATTGTTCCTCCCAACAGATCAACATATTTCTTGACGATTGACATCCCAAGTCCGGTTCCTGCGATTTTGCTCTTTGTGGTGTTCTGCTCACGTGTGAATGCCTCAAAAATATTTGTCAGATACTCCTGACTCATACCAATTCCTGTATCACTCACCCTGGTCCTTACCATCATATACCCATCCTCATCACATGGCAATTCATCTACGCTTACCTTAACAGAACCACCCGATGAAGTATACTTTATGGCATTACTCAGGATGTTGACAAATATTTCTTTTACCTTGGTAGTATCTGTCAGTATATTTTCATGTTCTACGTTTATTGTGTATTGAAGTACAAGATTCTTTTTCTTTGCTTCATCACCAAATATTTCAAATAAGGTCTGTCGGATGTCTTCAATCCGACCATAGTTCTCATCAATTTCCATCCTTCCACTTTCAATCTGAGCCATATCAAGTACATTATTTATGATTGACAAAAGAAGATTTCCTGACTGTTGTAGTTTTTTTAAGTATTCTGAAATTTTCAGGCAGATTCTTTCCTTTTTAGCTCATTCACCATAAGCTGTGCATAACCCAGAATCGCATTCATAGGAGTACGAATATCATGAGACATATTGTTAAGAAAACGAGTCTTTGCGAGACTGGCATCCTCTGCTTTTTTTCAGAGCGATTTCCAATTTGTCATTAGTTTTTGTGTATCATTTGCTGCAAGCTTTGCGACAGCTTCTGCTTTTCTTGCCTTCCGTAAAAGTACAAGGATAATTCCAATGATAATGAGTACAAAACTCCTGCCGTGACAAAAAAAATCAAGCATATTGTCTTTTACAAAATCATAAAAAGTCACCTTATCTGTAGTACTATCATAGATAGCAAGTGCACTTGTAAGCATATCAGATGGCATGTCCTTCAAAGTTTTATTCAGTATCGACAAAAGGATTCCCTCGCCCTCTCTTACTGCAAAGCATGCCTCCATTGTTTTTGTAAGTGGAACACTCTTGAAATCTCGTTCGTTATCATATTTCAGAGCCTGACTGGTTCCCATGAGAAAACAGTCTGCTTTTTCATTCATAACCATATCTGCCGCATCAGCAAATGAATCATAATCTACCAGCTTCCATCGGGGATAACTAAAAGCAATATGCTGTTTTTAAGGCTTCTTGTTCTTTTGGCACAGCTACTGTATACGACTTGTCCTCATTGAAA
>ENA-OPYV01000248-OPYV01000248.1-human-gut-metagenome-genome-assembly--contig:-NODE-248-length-16911-cov-2.124345_pt1 | contig 16911 bp, 26 predicted proteins | sample MGYA00242474_ERZ504485 | MGnify/ENA primary metagenome ERZ504485 (study PRJEB26092, sample SAMD00036263) | human gut metagenome | host: Homo sapiens | study: EMG produced TPA metagenomics assembly of...
ATAAAAAAAGAGCAGCGCCGGAACGCCCACCTTACCGGATAGGCGCTGAAACAAAACGCAGCCCAAAATAACAACGGCCGTCAGCCATAAAATCGTGGTCATGGCGGTCAAAAGAAGCTCTCCTTTACTTATGAATAAAAAAAGGCGGAGCACCCGCATAGATGGGAGTGCTCCGTTGCCGTTTTTTACGGATTGTCATTTGCAGAGGTATTTCTGTGCTGACTGTTCATAATGTTCTGACGAATACGGCGCACATCGCTCAGGGCTTTGTACAGAGAGTCGTCGATCTCCAGCAGGGTGTCGTCTGCATAATTGTTTACGGCGGTGAGCATCTCACGGCTCTTATTCTGTGCCGTGGTCACCATCTCGTTGGCCTGGGTAGTGGCTTTGCCCAGCAACTCGGAGGCCTGGTTCTGCGCCTGCTTTACATAAGCCTCACCCTCGCTGTGGGCCTTGGCAATAATCTCCGTCGCCTCTTTCTGGGCGTTCTGGGTGATCTGATCGCGAGCCACCAGTTCCCGTGCCTGGGCCTGCGCCTCGCTGATGATCTTGGCTGCCTCCTTCTTGGCCTCGTCCAAAATATTGTTTCTGGAGTCCACAATGGCCTTAGCCTGCTTGGTCTCCTGGGGGGTATTCAGTCGAATATCCTCAATAATGGTCTTGATCTTGTCCACATCTACCAAAGATTTTTTGGTCATGGGCATAGAGGTGGCATCGTCCAGCACATCCTCCAGGTCTTCCAGCAAAATATCCGTATTGGTCATATTTAACGCTCTCCTTTACATCTTGCAATAATGTCATCTAAATTTCTTTGGCACAAAGGCGGAAATATCCCCGTCCAGACGGCACACTTCCTTCACCATACTGGAGGATAAAAACATATTCTCCCCCTTGGCGGTGAGAAACACCGTTTCCAGTTGCGGACACAGGCTTTTGTTGGTAAGCGCCTGCTGAAATTCGTACTCAAAATCAGACAGAGCGCGCAGCCCTTTTACCACAGCGGCCGCACCAGTTTGCTTGGCATAATCCACCAGCAGGCCGTCATAAGTATCAATTTGAATGTTTTCTGCGTGCAGACAGCGACGAATCAGCCGGCAACGCTCCTCTACGGTAAAGAGGCTGTCCTGCTTGGCACTGTTTTGCATCACCAGCACCGTCACCTGATCAAACAGGCCGGCGGCGCGTTCAATAATGTCTAAATGCCCCAGGGTCACCGGGTCAAAGCTGCCCGGGCAAATGGCTGTTTTCATTCTGCCAAGTCCTTTCCGCGAAGATACAGGGCGATCTTGGTTTTGCCGTGGCGCCGCTCCCGATCCAGTACAAAAGAGCCTACCTGGGCCGGCAGTTCCTCATCCCGCCCGGACTCGCACACCACCATGGCGTCATCAGACAGCCGGGGCACCAATGCGGGCAGCACCCGCTGCAAAATACCCTTGCCGTAAGGCGGATCCAGCAGCACCAGATCATAGGTCCCGCTGCGATTTAAGAACGACACAGCATCGGAAAAAACCACATTCGCCTGTTCCTCCAGCCGGCAGTGGGCCAAATTTCGCTCCACTACCTGCTTGGCAGCACGGTTGTTCTCCACAAAAGTACAACTGCGGGCGCGCGAGACAGTGCCTCGATCCCCAGCTGGCCGGAACCGGCAAACAGATCCAGCACACGGCGCCCCTCAATATCAAATTGGATCATAGAGAACAACGCCTCTTTGACGGATTCTGTTGTAGGTCTGGTCACATCTTCACCGGGCAGGGTCTCTAACCGTCTGCCCCGTGCGGAACCGGTAATTACTCGCATCATTGTGCAACATTCCTTAATTTTATACGGTTATCATTATACAGTCATCCGCACCGTTCGTCAAGTCGCCCGGCGGGATTTTTACGATTTGTAATAAATGGCAGTGCTTATTTCGCCGCTGTCTCACCGTGGTAATAGGCATAAACGGCCTTGGCATTTTCCCGGGAAATGCCGGGCACGGCAGCAGCTGCTCCTGGGTAGCCTCCCGCACGGCGGTCACGGTTTTCACGTCTTCAGTAATGCCTTGGCCTTGGCGGGGCCGATGCCCTCGATCTGCAATAAAGTGGAATTGAATGCGGATTTTTTGTGCTTTTGGTGGTGGTAGCTGACCGCAAAACGGTGCACCTCCTCCTGAATGGAAGACACTAAAGTGAAGGACTGACGGTTGGCGTTGATTTGAATTTCACCACCGCCGGTAGAAATGGCCCGGGTGCGGTGCTTGCTATCCTTGACCATACCGAACACCGGCACATCAATATGCATACCGGCCAGCACCGGCAACACCGCGTGCACCTGGGCGTCGCCGCCGTCCAGCAAAATCAGATCCGGCAGGATCTTAAAGGTACTGTCCTCCGGGTCCTCCCGGTAATGGGTAAAACGCCGCTGCAGTACCTCCTGCATTGACCCCACATCATTTTGGCCGTCAAAGCCTTTAATGGCAAATTTTTTATACGCTTCTTCATGGGGCGGCCGTTGTGAAACACCACCATGCCCGCCACATTATCCGCACCAAAGGTGTGAGAAATATCATAGGACTCAATATATTCCGGTGCCTGGGACAATCCCAGCAGCTGCGCCAACTCCTCCAGGGCGGCGAACTCTCGCCCTAAGCGCCCGGCGTTCTGCGCCAGATGCTCGTTGGCGTTCTTGATACACAACTGCACAATGGACAAGTGCTCCCCTTTTTGCGGGTGGATCAGGCTGACTTTTTTGCCTCGCTTATCCTCCAGCCAGGCAAGCAGCAGTTCCTCGTCCTCCAGTTCTCCGTCCAAAGCGATCCGGGCAGGCACCCGGTCCCGCATAGAGTAGTACCGTTCGATCAGTGCACTGCGGGCGGCAGACAGATCCTCCGGCGGATCCAGCAGCCAGTGTTCGCTGTCTGTCAGGCGACCGTTTTCAAAGCGGATCACCTCAAAGCAAGCCTTTTTCCCGGCGATCACCAGAGCAAACACATCCTCCTCCGGCACATTGATGGACACGACTTTCTGCCGTTCGTCCAAATTACGAATGGCCTTGATCCGGTCCCGCAGCTTGGCAGCCTCTTCAAATTCCATGGCCGCACTGCACGCCTGCATACGGGCAGTCAATTCCTTCACTGCCTTGGCGCTGCCGCCCTTTAAAAAATCCACTGCATCTGCAATATTGGCGGCAAAATCAGACTTGCTGATCCGACCGGCACAAGGCGCGGAGCAAATACCCATAAAGCCGTTCAGGCAGGGCGAGACTTGCCGTAATCTCGGGGAAATTGCTTATTGCACCGGGGCAATTTGTAAATCTTTAAGGTCTCCTCCACCGCCTGCTTCACGGAATAGCCGGAGGTGTACGGCCCTAAGTAGCTGCTGCCGTCCTCCGTCATCTGCTTGCACTCGCTGATCTTAGAGAACGGCGGTGGGGTGATCTTGATATAATTATACCCCTTATCGTCCTTCAAAAGGATATTGTACTTGGGCTGATGTTGCTTAATCAGCGAACACTCCAGCACCAGCGCCTCAAACTCGCTGTCGCACAGAATATAATCAAAATCATCGGCGTGCTCCACCATGCGGATCACCTTTAAGGTGTGGTTGGTGTGGGAGCCAAAGTAGGAAGACACCCGGTTTTTAACGCCTTGGCCTTGCCGATATAAATGATCTTTTGTTCTTATCCTTCATAATGTACACGCCCGGAGTGGTGGGCAGTGCCATGCTTTCTACGCAGTTCTTTCTCAGTCAATGCAGATCACCATAAAAAAATGCGGAGAAAAGAATTCTCCGCATACGCTGTTCGTATTGTGTGGCCGTTACTCGGTAAAGCCGCTCTTGACCAGGGCTACCAGACCCTCCACAGCTTCTTCCTCATCGGAGCCGTCGGCGATGATGCGGATATCCGTGCCGCCCATAATACCGAGAGAAAGCACGCCCAACAGGCTCTTTGCGTTCACGCGGCGCTCTTCCTTCTCTACCCAAATAGAGGACTTGTACTCATTTGCCTTCTGAATAAAGAAAGTGGCGGGACGTGCATGCAGGCCAACCTGATTTTCCACCTTAACATCTTTCACGAACATAGTGATTACCTCGCTTAACTCAAATACACATTTTATGGATTTGGGTCGAAAGCCGTCTCGACCCCAGTACTTTATATATTATACCATTAAAGTCCGTTCGGTCAACGCCTTGGGGCAAACTTCGTCTGTATTGTTAATTAGGCACAAAATTTTTTCACTCCATTTGTGCAAAATTCACAGAATTTTATTTGCTTTCAGCGTTTCCAAAATCTTCTTGTCCGCTTTTGTCAAATCCGCTCGTTCCAAGAGATCCGGCCGCCGCTCCAAGGTGCGCTGCAAGGACTGCTGCCGCCGCCACTTGGCAATGTTGGCATGGTGCCCGGAAAGCAACACCTCCGGCACCTCTCGGTCCCGCCACACCGGCGGTCGGGTGTACTGGGGGTACTCCAGCAGGCTGTTATAATGGCTCTCCTCCTCAAAGCAGGCTGCGTCAGACAGCACGCCGGGCAGCAGGCGGGTCACACTGTCCGCCAGCACCAGCGCCGGCAGCTCACCGCCGGTGAGCACATAGTCCCCTACGCTGATCTCCTCCGGCTGCAACTCCTCAATCACCCGCTCGTCAATGCCCTCATAATGGCCGCACAGCAGTACCAGGTGCTCCATACCTGCCAGTTCTTTGACCCGCTGCTGGGTCAGGGTCTTGCCCTGGGGGGTCAGATAAATCAAATGGTGGGGCACATCCCCCGCCCGCTGGCAAATCGCTTGGTAGCAGTCATATACCGGCTGGGTCTGCATCACCATACCCATACCGCCGCCGTAGGGTGTGTCGTCCACATTCCTGTACTTATTCTCTGTATAGGCCCGAATATCCGTGGCCTCGATCTCCACTTTGCCGGCCTTGCGTGCCCGGCCAACAATGCTCTCGTCCAGCACGGCGCGACACATGTCCGGGAACAGGGTCATAATATCAATCCGCATCAAAAAGTCCTTTCATAGGGCGGATCTTTACCACCCCGGCGGCTACATCTTTCTCCACCACCACATCGTCAATGGCCGGCACCAGTGTGTGCGCCTTGCCCTTCTGCACATCGTAAATATCGCAGGAGCCGTAGTTCTGCACATCGGCGATCGTGCCATACGCGGTGCCGCTGTCTACATCCATCACCAGACACCCCAACAGATCCTGAATATAGGTGCGCCCCTCCGGCAGCTTGCCGTCTGCCCGGTCGCCGTACAACACCTTGCCCTTGATGGTCTCTGCCTGTTCAATAGAGGTGATCTCCGCAAAACGGATAATGGCCCCCTGCTTTTGGGGGCGCAGGGCTGTTACATGCAGCGGGTGCTGCCCCTCCGGATCCAAATACAGCACCTGAAAGCGGCGCAAGTAGTCCAAATCGTCACACCACAGGGTGAGTTTCATCTCCCCGCGGACACCGTGGGTATTGTTTAGCAGTCCAACTTCCAAATACTGTTTCATAGCGGCTCCGTTTCTTTTTTTGCTGCATTTATTATATGCAAATGGCCGCCGATTGTCAAACCGGCGCAAAAAGCGGCGCCACCGGGGCACCGCTTTTGCTTATTTAATTTGCACTTCTCTTTTTTGGCTTTTCTTCTGCTGTTTTTCCGGATAGCCGGCTTCTTTACAGTTGGATATCCTTGCTCAACTTGCCGTGGTGAATGGCATTGCCAATGTTGACAGGCGACAGATACACCTTGATCCGCTTGGCCGCTGCGTGCAGCGGATCCCGATCAAAGGGCACATCGCTCAGGCTCTTGACCCGAATACTCTCCGCCAGTTTCGCGCAGAGTGCAGTCCGGTTCTGCCGCCAGAGTCACCGTATGGGCTTTGACCGGGCTAACAGGAATCAAAATAAGTTGTCGCTAAAAGGGTAACGAAGTGCGGGCTGCTCTCCAAATGCACCAGTCGGGCAAACCGGTCGGGTGGTCACCGTCAGGCACAGTTGGTCTTTTTGGATCTCCACCTTGGTGTGCAGCTTGGCACCGGGCAGCTGCAAGCGCTTTTCCTGGTCGAAAAGTACCGTCTTTGTTGCAGGCAGGCGCCGTTTCGCACCAGCCGCACCGCCAAACCGGTGCGGCGCAGATCGTACTTTTTGCGCAGGGGCGCCATTTCCCGGGAAAAGGCCACCGCATTCTCAACCGGCGGCAACAACAGCTTCTTTTTCTCTTTCTCCAGCGTGCCGGTAACAAAGTCGAACAGTTCGTACTCCACCGTCACCGTCTGGCGGGCGTTCAGGTCGTTGAGCACATACACATCGAACCGTTCCTTGCTGTCCTCTACCGACACGGACAAAGGCGCGTTAAACCGCCGTGCACCGTATTGCAGTGCCTTGTAATTGCCGTAGTAGTCCAGACCAGACCAGGAGCACACACCCCAACAGTCGTTAAACTGCCAGTACATAGCCCCGTTGCACTGCCCCTTGTGGCGGCGCCAGTGCTCGGTGCGTCTGCAATGCAGGTATCCTGGGTCACCTGGGACAGATAGATATAATCCCAAAACCGCCGAGGCAAATGGAAACGAGAAGCAATATAATACACCATCTTGTCGTTGCCGCTGGCGCACTTTTGGTGCAGGTTAAATACCGGGCTGTTCAGGGCGTAATCCCCGGGCTTTGCGTACTGGCGAATGGCCTTGGCATCCGGCAGGCTCTCAAAGCCGAATTCGCTGCAAAAGCGGGTCATTCGTTTGCGGTAATACTGCATAGGCTGCAAGCCGTGCCACACGCCCCACAGGTGGGTGTCGCCTACATTGTCGCTGTAAACGCCCTCATTATGGGCAATGCCCACCGGCGAACCGGGGGTGTAGGGCGTGTCCGGATCCTCCGCCCGAATTTCCGGCTCCAGGATCTCATAAAAGAATTTTTCCGTCCACTGCACATACTTTTGCATGTGCACCCAGGCCATGTGCATATCCTCGATCTCGTTATTGCCGCACCACACCGCCAAGCTGGGGTGATGGCACAGCCGCTGCACCTGGGCATGCACCTCGGTCTTTACATTCTCCAGGAATTCCGGCAGGAAGAAGGGGTACGCCTGGCAGGCAAAGCCAAAGTCTTGCCACACCAGAAGCCCCCGCCGGTCGCAGGCGCATAAAACGCAGCGGATGCATAGTAACCGCCGCCCCACACCCGCAGCATATTCAGGTTGGCAAACTGTGCAGCGTCCAGCAGTGCCTCTAACTTTTTGTCATCAAAGCGGGTAATAAAACTGTCCGGCGGGATCAAATTGGAGCCTTTGATAAACAGGGGCACGCCGTTTAACCGGAACTGGAAGTTCATACCGTATGGATCCCGCTCCCGGTTCAGCTCAATGGTGCGCAGGCCCACACGCTTTTCCGCCCGGTCCAGTTCTTTCTCTTTCGCCGTCAGCACCGCCGATACCGTGTACAGGGGCTGACGGTCCTTGCCGGACAGTTCCCGGGTCCACCACAGCTCCGGCTCTCAATTTCGAACGCAGCCTCGGTGCCTTTTTCCGTCAGCACTGTGCCGTCCGGGCAGGTCACCTGCAAGGTGCAGGTACAGTCACCGTACTGCTCCACTTGGGCCTTGGCGGTAATCACCGCCCCATCGCCTTGCAACTGCTGGCGCACGGAAAGCTGCGCCACCCGGGCCGTATCCACAAAATCCAGCCCGATTTCCTCGGTAATACCGCTCACCGGCAGCACCGGACCCCAATCCCAGCCAAAGTGGCACTGGGGTTTACGAATATGAACAATGCCGTTCTGCCCGTTGGAGTTTATAGGGGTCATACACTTTTTGTATGCCTCGCTCACATACTCCACCGGTGAATAAAAGCGAACAATCAGGGTGTTCTCCCCTACCTGCAAGCCCTCTTTTACCGGCACCCGGTAAGGCACAAAGCAGTTTTTGCCTTGCCAGCACCCCGGTGACCGTTAAGCATCACATCACAGATGGTGTCCAGCATATCGCAGCGCAGGTACACTGCATCCGCTTGTAATTCTTCCGCCGTTACGGTAAACTGCTTTTCGTATACCCAGTCGGCGTGGCCGACCCAGCCTACTTCTTTTTTCGTTCATACCCACAAACGGGTCCGGGATCTTGCCGGCTGCCATCAGATCTAAAGAAAATTGCAGCCCGGCACCTTGGCCGGCATCCAGTCGCCCTGATCCGCCCGGCGAAAAAACGCCAGTCCCCGGTTAATGTTTTATACATCGGTATTCCCCCTGTATGTCAAGTTTTTCTATTCCATTATACCTAAGCCTACCTGTAAAGTCAAAGCAGAAATACAGCGCCCGGCGTCGCAACGAGAAAAAAGCTCAATTACCGCTACACCTTTGTGACCCACTGCGCCTTGGCGGTGATTCTGGACCGGGTGCAAAACGGCGCCGGCCAATTCCCGGAATACATTGCCGACTTTATCGTCCAAAACGGCAAAAAAGACACTTTACAGTATGGAATTCACAGCATTAAAAAAAGGGCCTGTGCCGATGCACAGGTCCTTTTTGTTTTACGCTTTTGATCAGTCGATCTCCACCGCAATTTTCTCGTCGCAGCGGGTGGCGGCAGCGCGCATAACCACGCGGATGGCCTTTGCAATACGGCCCTGCTTGCCGATGACCCGACCCATATCACTCTCTGCAACATGCAGGTGATACACGATCACGCCCTCTTCGTCCGGCTGATCCACCTCTACCGTAACAGCGTCCGGCTGATCCACCAAACCACGGGTGATGGCTACCAATAGTTCTTCCAAGAAAACACCTCCATATTAGTTCTTGCAAACGGGCAAAGAACTAATTATAAAAATGCCTTCCTTCTTCAGAATAGCCTTCACAGTGTCAGTGGGCTGTGCGCCGTTAGCGATCCACTTCTTTGCCTTCTCGCCGTCGATCTTCACCTCAGCGGGATCCACCATGGTGTTGTAAGTGCCGATCTCCTCAATGAAGCGACCGTTGCGGGGATATCTGGAATCCGCCACAACTACACGATAGAACGGTGCCTTCTTTGCGCCCATGCGGCGCAGTCTGATTTTTACTGCCATTTTTGTTACCTCCGTAAAAATAAGTAATAATGAATTTATATAACCAAAATGCTTTTGGCAATAGATAAAGTTAGAACCCAAAGGGGTTAGAGCCGCCGTTTTTGCCCATCATACGCTGGGCCATCTCCGGGTTTTGGCTCATCATGCGGCGCATTTTCTTACTCATCTTGGGGCCGCCTTTGCCGCCGCCGAACTGTTTGACCATCTTTTGCATTTGCTTAAACTGGGACAGCAGCCGGTTCACATCCTCCACCTGCATACCGCAGCCGGCGGCGATACGCCGCTTTCTGGAAGGATTAATGATCTCCGGCTTGGTGCGCTCCTCCACGGTCATAGAATAGATAATGGAGCGGAAGCGGTTAAACGCGCCCTCGTCAATGTCCTCGTCCTTAATCTTGGAGCCGATACCGGGCAGCATCTTAATGGTGTCACGCAGGGAGCCCATGCGCTCGATCTGGTCAAACTGATCCAAAAGATCGTTCAGATCAAATTTATTCTTCGCCAGCTTGCGTTCCAGCTCTGCCGCCTTTTTCTCGTCCAGGCTCATCTCTGCCCGTTCAATGAGGGAGAGCACATCGCCCATACCCAAAATACGGGAGGCCATACGACTGGGGTGGAAAGTCTCCAGCTGGTCCAGCTTTCGCCGGTACCGATGAATTTAATCGGCTTGCCGGTCACGGCACGCACAGACAGCGCCGCACCGCCGCGGGTGTCACCGTCCAGCTTTGTCAGAATCACGCCGTCAATGCCTAATGCCTCGTTAAAGCTCTTGGCCACATTCACAGCGTCCTGACCGGTCATGGCGTCGATCACCAGCAAAATCTCGTGAGGGTGAACAGTGGAGCGAATGTTTTGCAGCTCCGCCATCAGCGCCTCGTCCACATGCAGACGACCGGCGGTATCCAGCAGCACATAGTCGTTGCCGTGATCCCGCGCGTACTTTACTGCCTCGCCGGCAATGGTCACCGGGTTCTCCGTGCCCATTTCAAACACAGGCACATCCACCTGGGCGCCTACCACCTGCAACTGCTTAATGGCTGCGGGTCGATACACATCGCAGGCCACCAGCAAGGGTCGGTGCCCTTCTTTCTTCAACTTCTTTGCCAGTTTGGCAGAATGGGTGGTTTTACCGCTGCCCTGCAAGCCGCACATCATCACAACCGTCGGTGGGTGATTGGCAATGGCCAACCGGGACTCCGTGCCGCCCATCAACTCCGTTAACTCCTCGTTGACGATCTTGATGACCATTTGGCCGGGGGTCAGGGACTCCATCACATCCGCACCGATGGCACGCTGGGTCACCTTGGCGGTGAACTCCTTGGCCACCTTATAGTTGACATCCGCCTCCAGGAGCGCCATACGCACCTCACGCATAGCTTCCTTTACATCGGACTCTGTAAGCTTGCCCTTGGCACGCAGTTTTTTAAATGAATTTTCCAGCCGTTCGCTGAGCCCTTCAAATGCCAAGTTCTACACTTCCGTTCTTTTTATCATTCGCAAAGATAAGCGGTCAGGGCCTTGATCCGGGCCACATTGTCGTTGATCTCCCGGGACAGTGTGTGCGACAGATTATACGCATTAATGGCCTCGGCGCACTGCTCGATTTCTTCCAGTCCCTTCTTCAGGGTCTCGAACTTCTTAGCAAGACCCAAGCGACTCTCCATCTCAAACAGCTGGTTCTCCGCCCGCTTGATGGCATCGCGCACGCCCTGGCGGGTAATGCCCTCATTCTCTGCGATCTCAGAAAGCGAAAGGTCCTCGTCATAATAATACACCAAAAATCGTGCTGCTTTTGGGTCAACATTTCGCCGTAAAAATCCAGCAAAAAAGAAACTTCCAAATTCTTGGCCAAGGACGCCCTCCCCTTTCTTAGTCTCTTGCGCTGTAAAGTGAAAGCTCTTTAGCAGCAAGGGGTATTATACTAAAACCGGGCCGCCTTGTCAACCGCTCTCTGCATATTTTTTGCAATAAAAATTTTACGAAAAAAGCGCTTGACACAAGCTATGGTGCACCGCAAAAGCGCCACCCCACCGGATAGTGGTGCGCGCCGACAAAGCAAAGAACACGATTTGTTTACAAAATCGATACAAATCATTGACAACCTGTCGCCTAATACATTATAATAGTCAAAGTCCAAAAACACGGAGGTACTGTACATGAATCCATTGCATGAATTTGCAGCGCTGTTCTCCAACTTCGGCAACATTGATCCCCGTATGATCGTGATGTGGGTTGTTGGCGGCGTGCTGGTCTACCTTGCCATTAAGAAGGAAATGGAACCCACCCTGCTGCTGCCCATGGGCTTCGGCACCATTTTGGTGAATCTGCCCCTCAGCGGTGCCATTACCCAACCCGGGGCGGAGGAAGGCCCCATATCCGTACTGTTTGATGCCGGCATTGCCAACGAGCTGTTCCCGCTGCTGCTGTTTATCGGTATCGGCGCCATGATCGACTTTGGCCCGCTGCTGAAGAACCCGTGGCTGATGCTCTTCGGTGCAGCCGCCCAGTTCGGTATTTTCTTCACTTTCTTTGTGGCTGGCTTCTTCTTTGATATTAACGACGCCGCGTCCATCGCCATTATCGGCGCTGCCGACGGCCCCACTTCCATCTTTGTGGCCAATACACTGCATTCCAAGTATCTGGGCGCCATTATGGTGGCTGCGTACTCTTATATGGCGCTGGTGCCCATTATCCAGCCGCCGGTGATCAAGGCTGTAACTTCCAAGAAAGAGCGCCTGATCCGTATGAAATACCATGCAGGCGATGTAAGCAAAACCACCAAGATTGTGTTCCCCATCGTGGTAACGGCCGTTGCCGGTTTGGTGGCGCCTAAATCCGTTGCACTGGTAGGCTTCCTGATGTTTGGTAACCTGATCCGCGAGTGCGGCGTGCTCAACCAGCTGTCTGAGACGGCGCAGAATGCCTTTGCCAACATTATTACAATCCTGCTGGGTCTGACCGTTGCTGCCAAAATGCACTATCAGGACTTTGTATCCTGGCAGACCCTGATGATCCTGGGGCTGGGTCTGGTTGCCTTCATCTTTGATACCGTAGGCGGCGTAGTGTTGCCAAGTTCATCAATCTGTTCCTGCCCAAGGAGAAGAAAATCAATCCCATGATCGGTGCAGCCGGTATCTCCGCATTCCCCATGAGCGGGCGTGTGGTCAACCAAATGGGCCTGAAAGAGGACCCGCAGAACTTCCTGTTGATGTACTCCATCAGCGTCAATGTTTCCGGCCAGATCGCCTCCGTTATTGCCGGCGGCCTGATCCTGACCCTGGTATCGTAAGGAGGATATGATATGCAGACTTTATTTGCTTCTCTGCTGGCTGTGGTTACCATGGCCATCAACGCCCAGTCCTGGAAAACCACCCTGCCGGATATGCTCTTCGGTATGATCGGCATCTTTATCGTGATCGGCGTGATCATTCTTGTCACCTATGGGCTGAACAAAGCCTTTTCCAAAAAGAAGAAGGACGACAAGGACGAGAAATAAAAACAAAATGAAACCCAAAGCGCTCGGCAAGTCCGGGCGCTTTTTCTGTGCAAAAACAGGGTTGCAAAATGCGACGGTCTATTGTATAATATAGGCAAATTCAAACGCTATGACGAAGAAAAGTAGCGCTCCCCCTGCTGTTTAGAGAGTTGCGGTCCCGGCTGAAAGCCGCAGCACAGCAGCCTGCGTGAAGTTCCCTTCCGAGCGGTTTTGCTGAACCACAGTAGGCAAGAACGGTGTGAGCACCGTTATCAGGCTCAAAGAGTGTTTGCTCCGATTGGCACTTGCCAACTTGCAAAAAACAGGGTGGTACCGCAGGTAATTCCGACTTGTCCCTATACGAACGGGGCAAGTCGTTTTTTTTTTATTTGCACACTGCCGCGAGCAATACAGAATGACAGAAAGGATACGAAGATGAAAGCACAACTGGAACAAATCCGCCGGGCCGCCAAAGAAGCACTGGCTTCCTTTGACAGCGCCGAACAGCTGGAAAAAGCCCGTATTCAGTACTTGGGCAAAAAAGGCGAACTGACCGCTATTTTGAAGCAGATGGGTAAGCTGTCTGCCGAGGAGCGCCCGGTGATCGGCCAACTGGCAAACGAAATTCGCAAGGACATTGAGGACACCATCGCCAACAAGTCCGCAGAGATCAAGAAGGCAGCCCAGGAGAAGCGGCTGGCTGAGGAAACCCTGGATGTGACCATGCCCGGCACCCTGCCCCAGATCGGCTACAAACACCCGCTGTCCATCGTTCTGGACGAAATCAAGGACATCTTTATGGGCATGGGCTTTGACATTGCCGAGGGCCCGGAGGTGGAGTACGACTACTACAATTTTGAGGCACTGAACATCCCCAAAGACCACCCGGCCAGGGACACCCAGGACACCTTTTATATCAATGACAACATCGTACTGCGAACCCAAACTTCTCCGGTACAGATCCGTGTAATGGAAAAAACGCAGCCCCCCATTCGAATCATTGCCCCGGGCCGTGTATTCCGCTCCGACGCGGTAGATGCCACCCACTCTCCCCTGTTCCACCAGATCGAGGGCTTGGTGGTAGACAAGGGCATTACCATGGCAGACCTGAAAGGCACGCTGGAGACCTTTGCCAAGCGGCTGTACGGCGAGGATACAAAAATCCGCCTGCGTCCCCACCACTTCCCCTTTACGGAGCCCAGCTGCGAAATTGATGTAAGCTGCTTTAAGTGCGGCGGCAAGGGCTGTCCCTTCTGCAAGGGCGAAGGCTGGGTTGAGATCCTCGGCGGCGGCATGGTGCACCCCAAGGTGTTGAAAAACGGCGGCGTAGACCCGGATGTATACAGCGGCTTTGCCTTTGGCGTAGGCCTGGAGCGGCTGGTGCTGTTCCGCTTTAATATTGACGATATGCGTTTGCTGTATGAGAACGATATGCGTTTTCTGTCCCAGTTTTAAGGAGGTGCAAATATGATTTTATCCAGAAAATGGGCCAACGATTATGTGGACCTAACCGATATTGACAACAAGACCTTTTGCGACGAAATGACCCTGTCCGGCTCCAAGGTGGAGGGGTATGAAGTGGAAGGCAGCGACATTGAGAATGTAGTTGTGGGCCAGGTTCTTTCTATGGAGAAAACACCCGGACTCCGACCACCTGTGGGTGTGCCAAGTGTCCGTAGGCGACGATCAGCCGCTGCAAATCGTCACCGGCGCCCAGAACTTAAAGCCCATGGACATTGTGCCGGTGGCACTGGTGGGTGCTACGGTGATCAACCGCAAAGACCATAAGTTAGAAAAATCAAAAGGGTAAGCTGCGGGGTGTTGCTTCTGCCGGTATGCTGTGCTCCTTTGACGAACTGGGTCTGACCCAAAAACGACTTCCCTTACGCCTGCGCCGACGGTATTTTTGTACTGGGGGACGACTGCGACAAGACCCTGGGCATGGATATTCACAAAGCCATCGGCTATGACGACACCTGCGTTGAGTTTGAGATCACCTCCAACCGGTGCGACTGCCTGTCCGTAACCGGTTTGGCACGTGAGGCAGCGGCCACCTTTGACCGACCTTTCACCTTGCCGGAGCCGGAAGTGAAGCCCGGCCACGGCAATGTAAACGATCTGCTGCAAGTGCATATTGAAGACGGCGAAAAGTGCTACCGTTACACCGCGCCGTAGTAGAGAATGTGCGGGTCAAGGAGTCACCCCGCTGGCTGCGGGAGCGACTGCGCGCCTGCGGCGTGCGCCCCATCAGCAACATTGTAGATATTACCAACTATGTGATGCTGGAGTACGGCCAGCCCATGCACGCCTTTGACCTGCGTTACCTGGTGGGCAACACAGTGAATGTGCGTAACGCCAAGGCCGGCGAGACCATCACCACCCTGGACGGCGAGACCCGGCAGCTGACGGAGAATATGCTGGTGATTGCCGATACGGAGAAGCCCGTGGCCGTGGCCGGCGTAATGGGCGGCGAATACAGCGGTATTATGGATGACACCACCACCATCGTGTTTGAGTCCGCCTGCTTTAACGGCACCTGCGTGCGCCGCACCGCCAAGGCGCTGGGTATGCGCACCGAGGCCTCTGCCCGGTACGAGAAAGAGCTGGATCCCAACCAAACCATGCGCGCCTTAAAGCGTGCCCTTCAGCTGGTACAGCTGCTGGACGCCGGCGATGTGGTAGACGGCGTGGTGGACTGCTGCAAGAAAGTCAAAGAGCAGGTCACCGTGGACTGGGACTACCAGTGGATCAATCGGTTCATCGGCTTTGATCTCAGCGAACAGCAGATGATCGATATTTTGAAGAAGATCGACTTTGATGTGCGCGACGGCAAGGTCTATGCTCCCACATTTCGCAACGATATTGAGCACCTGGCAGACCTGGCGGAAGAAGTGGCCCGGTTCTACGGCTTCCACAACATTCCCAACCACATGCTGCAAGGCGCTGCCAACGGCAAGCTGACCCACCGCCAGTCCTTTGAACGCAAGCTGGGCAACACGCTGCTGGCCTGCGGCTGCACCGAGGTATCCACCTTTAGTTTTATCAGCCCCAAAGCCTATGATAAAACTTGCTTGCCGGCAGACAGCACCCTGCGCAATTCTATTGTAATCCTGAACCCCCTGGGCGAGGACACCAGCATTATGCGCACCACCATCCTGCCCTCCATGCTGGATGTGCTGTCCTTCAACTACAACCACAAGACGGAGGCCGCTTGTATGTACGAGATGGGCACCGTTTACACCCCCACAACCCCAGACAAACTGCCCATCGAGAGTCAAAAGGTCACCATCGGTATGTACGGAGGCGGCGCAGACTTCTTTGCACTGAAAGGCATTGTGGAGAAGCTGCTGGACTGCCTGCATGTGGATCACTACGATGTGGAGCCGGTAAAAGATAACCCCACCTTCCACCCGGGTCGTACCGCCGCCTTCACCATGGACGGCAAGGTGCTGGCTACCCTGGGCGAGGTGCACCCCACCGTGGCAGAGAACTACGCCATCGCACCCGTGTTTACCTGGCAGAGATTGATGTAAATACCGCTTACGAGAACGAAAGCGGCACCCGCACCCACAAGCCCCTGCCCAAGTATCCGGCCAGCAACCGTGATCTGGCCTTTGTTTGCGACAAGGAGATCCCGGTGCTGAAGTTGCAGCGTGCCATCGGCGAGGCTGTGGGCAAACACTGGAGAGCGTTAAGCTGTTTGATGTGTATCAGGGTGAGCAGATTGAAAGGGCAAAAGAGCGTGGCGTTCAACATTCGTATGCGCGCGCATGACCGCACCCTTACCGATGATGAGGCCGACGCTGCCATGAAGCGGGTGGTCAAAGCCCTGGACAAAATGGGCATCAGCCTGCGGAGTTGACCGAAAAACGGACAACTGCCTGGTAATTTGACCGGAATATCGGAATTTTGCATTTTAATATTGTAATTATTCCAAAAACTGTATATAATGATGTGTACGGAGGTGACTTTACCGTGACAGATAAGACCATGACATTTAGAATCGGTGATGAAAAAGAGGATGTTATGAAGGACACCCTGACCCAGGTGTTTGACGCCTGCGGGAAAAGGGGTACAATCCCATTAACCAGATCGTAGGCTATCTGCTGTCTGAGGATCCCACCTACATCACCACCCACAACAATGCCCGCAGCCTGATCCGCCGGATCGACCGGGACGAGCTGTTGGCCGCTATGGTAAAGTCCTACTTAGATTAAAAACAAAGGAGGCGTTCCCTTGGCGAAGAAAGGCGAAATTCTTGGAATACAAAGGCAGACCGCTGGTACGCTGCGGCAACACCATTTACTACGGCAGCATGGCCGACCCGTTCGTTGTGTGCCTGAAGGTGCAGAGCGAGAAGAAGCAGGGCGACCAAACCATTGCCGAACAAAGTAATTATTCAGCTGCTGAATACGGA
>ENA-OPYV01000249-OPYV01000249.1-human-gut-metagenome-genome-assembly--contig:-NODE-249-length-16884-cov-2.031330_pt1 | contig 16884 bp, 23 predicted proteins | sample MGYA00242474_ERZ504485 | MGnify/ENA primary metagenome ERZ504485 (study PRJEB26092, sample SAMD00036263) | human gut metagenome | host: Homo sapiens | study: EMG produced TPA metagenomics assembly of...
CAAATAAGTAATAAAATAAAAAAAATGTGGATATCGATTCCATAAATACTATTGACAAATGGAAGAGAAAGTTATAAGATACAGATATGGAACCGATACCATAATAAGTTTCACAATAAAAAAGGAGAGAAGATATGGATTACGCAAAAAATCGCCAGCCAGGTCATCGAGCATGTTGGTGGCAAACAAAACATTAAGTCAGTTCAGCATTGTGCAACAAGACTTCGTTTACAGTTAAAAGACAACGATCTTCGCAATGAAGATGCAGTCAGCGACATTGAAGGAGTTAAGGGAGTGTTCTTAACACAGTCACAGTTCCAGATCATTTTCGGATCAGGACTTGTAAACTTAGTGTGCGACGAAGTACAGAAGCAGTTAGGAATCTCAGTCGATACACCAGCAGATGTTGAGAAAGAAGAGAAGAAGGAAATGTTCTTCAGAGATTAGTAAGTTATTAAGTGATATTTTCGTACCGATCATTCCAGCCATCGTAGCAGGTGGTCTGTTAATGGGAGTGAACAATATCCTGACAGCAGCGATGTTTAGTGGCAAGTCCGTCATTGATCTGTACCCACAGTTTAAGGGTCTGGCAACAGCGATCAACATGTTTGCAAGTGCTCCATTTGCATTTTTGCCAGTATTGATCGGATTTAGCGCAACGAAGAAGTTTGGCGGGAATCCATATCTTGGAGCAGCCATGGGTATGATCATGGTTCATCCAGATCTGTTAAGTGCATACAGCATCGGTATCGCCAAAGCACCAGTATGGGACATCTTTGGATTTAAGATCCAGGCAATCGGATATCAGGGAACTGTACTTCCAGTATTAGCAGTTGCATTTATTTTAGCAACGATCGAGAAGAAGTTACATAAAGTAACACCAACATGGTTAGATAACCTGACAACACCATTGATCTCTATCATGGTAACATCATTTTTTAACATTCATCTGCGTAGGACCAGTGTTAAGAGAAGCAGGTAACTTATTAGCAGATGGAATCACATGGGTATATAATACACTTGGATTTGTCGGTGGAGGATTATTCGGACTTGCATATGCACCGATCTGTCTAACAGGAATGCATCACAGCTTTATCGCGATCGAGACACAGCTGATCGCAGCCAAAGCAACAACAGGTGGAAGTTTTATCTTCACAACAGCAAGTATGAACAACGTAGCACAGGGAGCAGCCGTATTAGCAGTTTATTCTTAACAAAGAATGAGAAGATGAAATCAATCTGTTCTGCATCAGGTGTTTCTGCATTACTTGGAATCACAGAACCAGCAATGTTCGGTGTAACACTGAAATTAAAATATCCATTCTACGCTGCCATCATCGGTTCAGCCGTAGGTAATGCATATTGTGCAGCAACAGGAGTTTTGGCACAGGCATTAGGAGCAGCAGGACTTCCGGGATTCCTGTCCATGCTTCCAAAAGATTACTTAAACTTCGTGATCGGACTGCTCTTATCCATGGGAGTATCCGCAGTTTTAACTGCAGTCTTCTGGAAGAAGTTTAACATCGAAGGAGAAGATCACAAAGCAGAGACTCCGGTTAAAGAAGAAGTAAAAGAAATCGAAGTACAGGAACCAGCAGATACAACAGAAGAAACAAATGAATTATATGCACCAATGAAAGGTGAAGTTTTAGATGTAGCAAAGTCCGAAGACCCAGCATTTGCAAGTAAGGCAATGGGAGAAGGTGTAGCGATCAACCCAAGCGAAGGCATTGTATATGCACCAGCCGATGGAACGATCAGTCTGATCTTCCCTACAAAACATGCAATGGGGATCACATTAAACTCAGGAGTAGAACTTCTGATCCATGCAGGAATCGATACAGTTAAGATGAATGGCGAAGGTTTTGAGACTTTCGTAGAAACAGGAGCCAAAGTAAAGAAAGGTGATAAATTATTATCTTTTGACATGGATCTTGTGAAAGAAAAAGGATACAAGACACAGACGATGTTCTTAGTTGCAGATGCGAAAGGAAAAGAAGTCGAAGTGGTTGAAGCAGCGGATGCAGATAATAATACGAAGATCATGAATTTAAATAATCATTATTCGAAGAAGGAAAGGAAACCAGGGCAGATGTTTGAAAAATACAAGAAAGTCTATAAGGCAGATTATGAAAATGGTATAAAGAAAATGAAGCTTATAGAGAACGTGTGGCAGCAGATCAAGACCGATTAAAATTCCATTTAATGCCAAAGACAGGATGGTTAAATGATCCAAATGGTTTATGCCAGTTTAATGGGACATACCATATTTACTACCAGTACACTCCATTTGAACCAACTGGTGAGTTAAAGACATGGGGACATTATACGACAAAAGATTTTATTCATTATGAAGATTTTGGACCAGTCGTATTCCCAGATGAAGACATTGATGCCCATGGTGTCTATTCCGGCTCTGCATTTATTGAAGATGATACGATCCACTATTTCTACACAGGAAATTTAAAATATTTTGACAGAGATGATTATGACTATATCAACAGTGGACGTGGAAGTAATACGATCACATTTACAAGTAAAGACGGCTATGAGTTTACCAAAAAGGAATTGTTAATGACAACCGACGATTATCCGGCTGACATGAGCAACCATGTGCGTGATCCAAAAATCTTTAAGAAAAATGAGAAATATTACATGGTTCTTGGAGCAAGGGATGTCGAAGGTGTGGGTATGATCCTTCTATATGAATCTACAGATCTTAAGAACTGGACATACAAGAATCGCATCACAACTCCACAGAAGTTTGGTTATATGTGGGAATGTCCGGATCTGTTTGAAATGGACGGACAGTTATACATCATCTGCTGCCCACAGGGAGTAGAAACACAAGGCATTGATTACGAAAAATGTTCATCAGGTCACAGCAATGAAATTAGACTATGATTTTGATACTGATAAATATGAGATCACAGATATCAAACTTTTTTGACCGCGGATTTGATTTCTATGCACCGCAAAGTTTTGAGGATGAAAGTGGAAGAAGGATTCTGATCGGCTGGATGGGAATCCCAGACGCAGACTATACGAATCCAACCGAAGAAGCAGGATGGCAGCATGCACTGACGATTCCAAGAGAATTATCCGTAAGAGACGGAAAACTGATTCAGGAACCAATCGAAGAATTAAAACAACTTCGAAGTGAGGACAAAGCAGTTTGTACATTTTGTTATGGACAAACGATCATCATGCAAAATGCAATCTATGAAGCTGTTGTAGATTTTAAACGATGCAGAGAAATGGTAATGACACTGCGCGAAGGAATCACTCTTTCCTATAAAAGACAATATCCTGACCTTAAATCTTTGGGGTCTATGGAAGTGGAAGATCAACAAGAAAAGTCAGATTAGAAAAATTTAGAGCATCTTCAGATTTTTGCGGATACTTCATCCTTAGAAATCTTTGTGAATCATGGAGAAGAAGTTTTTACAACAAGAATCTACAATCATTATGGAAGACTACTGATTAATGGAGAATGTTCTGGTATAATGACTGTATATCCATTAAAATCATTCGAAATTGAAGGAGGAAGACATGAAGAATAAATTATGTGGGATCGGAGAAGCACTGATCGATTTTATTCCAGAAGTTAAGGGACAGAGACTAAAAGATGTACCTTCATTTAAAAGAGTTGCGGGAGGAGCACCTGCCAATGTAGTCGGGGCAGTTACGAAGCTTGGTATTCCATCCAAATTTTTAACAAAGCTTGGAGATGATCCATTTGGAGATTATATCGTGGAAGTATTAGATGAAGCAGGAATCGACACTTCTAATATCGCAAGAGACAAAGAAGGGGAAACAGCCTTAGCATTCGTATCCCTTGCCTCTGACGGAAATCGTGATTTCAAATTTTATAGAAAAAACAGTGCAGATTTACGCTACAGTGTAGAAGATATCCCGGCAGATATCTTAAACGATTGTGGAATGATTCATTTTTGCAGTGTAGACCTTGTGGAATCTCCAATGAAGGAAGCTCACAAGAAACTGATCGATATGGCGATCGCGCAGAATGTGAAAGTATCTTTGATCCAAACTTAAGATTTTCATTATGGGGACGATCTTGATCAATTAAAAAGAGACAGTCAATGATTTCTTAAAATAACGCAGATATCATCAAGATTCTGACGAAAGAACTGGAATTTATCACAGGACATACAGATATCAAAGATGCTCTGGACGGTTTATTTGCTGATCGTGCAAAATACGTTATCTACACAAAGGAGCTGACGGAGCAGAAGTGTATACGAGAAATGGAATGGTAGAAGCTTCTGGATATAAGATCGATGTCCGAGATACGACAGGTGCTGGAGATTCGTTTATCGGAGCATTCCTATACTGTCTGTTAAATGATGAAGTAGAAGATTTGGAGTCCGTAAGTGATGACACATTAAGAAACTACCTTGATTTTGCCAATGCTTATGCAGCGAACACAACAACAAAAGAAGGTGCATTAGCAGCCATGGCAGATCGAGCTGAGATGGATGAATGGATGAAGACATTAAAGAAATAAATCAAATAAATCCTTATAGACCATAGAAGAAAGAAGAGTTGAATGTAGTATTTGGCTCTTCTTTTTTGTAGTAGAAGAAATCTCCGAGACTCCTAAATCAGAAAAAGGAGATCGTAGAACGTAATTAAAAACACAGTATACATGAAAAAATATTTGTTAAATCCTTGACAACATATTTTTTTAGTCATATAATTAGCGTACAAAGTATTGGTACACGAAAAAATAAAAACATACGAAGAATATAACAGGCAAATTATTTTGACCAGACAGGAGGATAAAAAGAATGGTTGAATTTAAATTAACGAAAGAACAACTGCTTGCAAAGGAATTGTTCAGAAGTTTCGCTGAGAATGAGATCAAACCAATTTCCAGAGATATGGATGAAGCAGAGAAATTTGATATGGATCTGTTAGATAAGATGAAGAAATACGGTCTGATGGGAATTCCATATTCTAAAGAATACGGTGGAGAGGGAGCAGATGTATTAACATATGCTTTAGCAATGGAAGAGGTATCCAAAGTTGATGCCAGTGCAGGAATCACAATTTCCGTACATACTTCTCTTTGCTGTTCTTGTATTAACGACTATGCATCAGAAGAACAGAAACAGAAATTCTTACGTCCATTAGTTGACGGAAGTAAGATTGGATGTTTTGGACTGACAGAACCAGGAGCTGGAACAGATGCCAGCGGAGTTAAAACAACTGCAAAATTAGACGGTGATCATTATGTATTAAATGGTCAGAAAGTATTTACAACAAACTCTGGATTTGCAGATACATTCATTATTTTTGCTTACACAGATAAGAGTGCAGGAACAAGAGGTATGTCTGCATTTATCGTAGATAGAGACAGCGAAGGATTAACAGTCAGCAAAGATATTCCTCGTATGGGAATCAGAGCAGCATCCAACGCAGAAGTAGCATTAGTTGATGTGAAAGTTCCAAAAGAAACCTGATCGGAAGAGAAGGAATGGGATATAAGATCGCTATGGGAGCTTTAGCAGGAGGACGTATCGGAATCGGTGCTCAGTCTGTTGGTATTGCACAGGGTGCATTAAATGAAGCGATCAAATACGTAAAAGAAAGAAAACAGTTTGGAAAACCAATCGCAAAATTCCAGAATACACAGTTCTTGATCGCAGCATTACAGACAAAGATTGATGCAGCAAGATTAATGGTATGGAGAGCAGCGAAAGCAAAAGATGATCATGAAAATTTTGCACCACTTGCAGCACAGTGTAAATTATTTGCTTCTGATGTAGCTGTTGAAGTTACAAGAGGAGCAGTTCAGATGCTTGGTGGATATGGATACTCAAGAGAATATCCAGTAGAGAGAATGTATCGTGATGCAAAGATCACAGAGATTTATGAAGGTACATCCGAAGCTATGAAGATGATCGTTGGCGGTGGATTATTAAGATAAGAAAGAAGGAGACAAGAGAATGAAGATTGTTGTTTGTGCAAAACAAGTACCAGATACAACGGAAGTAAAATTAGATCCAAAGACAAATACACTGATCCGTGATGGTGTTCCAAGTATTATTAACCCAGATGATAAAGCAGGAATTGAAGCAGCACTTCAGTTAAAAGAAAAATGCCCAGGAAGTACAGTAACTGTTGTTTCTATGGGACCACCTCAGGCAGATGTTGCATTAAGAGAAGCATTAGCAATGGGATGCGATGATGCATTATTGATCTCAGATCGTGCATTTGGAGGAGCAGATACATGGGCTACTTCTTCTACAATTGCAGCAGCATTAAAGAAATTAGACTATGATGTGATCATCACAGGTCGTCAGGCGATCGATGGAGATACAGCGCAGGTTGGACCGCAGATCGCAGAACACCTTGGAATCCCTCAGGTAAGTTATGTAGAGAAGATGGATGTAGAAGGGGAAGATACTTTAGTTGTCCAGAGACAGTTTGAAGATCGTCACCAGATCATCGAGGTGAAGACACCTTGTCTTTTAACAGCATTAGCTGAACTTGCTGATCCAAGATATATGTCTGTTCACGGTGTATTTGATGCATATCGTGAAAAAGAAGTTAAGTATGGGGATTAGAAGATATCAAAGATACAGTCAATGAAGGAAATATCGGATTAAAAGGTTCTCCTACCAGAGTTAAGAAATCCTTTACAAAACAGGCAAAAGGTGCAGGAACGATCTTAAATGATCTCTCCGATGACGAAGCAGTTGCCGCAATCGTAGAAAAATTACAGGAAAAACACATCATTTAAGGTAAGGAGGACAATCAAAATGTGTAAAGATGTTTATGTATTTGCTGAGCAGAGAGATGGAAATCTTCAGAAAGTCGGTATCGAACTGATCGGAGAAGCAAGAAAGCTTGCAGATGATCTTGGACAGAATGTAGTTGCAGTTTTACTTGGAAATCAGATTAAAGACAAAGCAAGTGAACTGATCGCTCATGGAGCAGATAAAGTTGTAGTAGTAGATGATGAAATGCTGGCAGAATATGTGACAGAACCATATGCAAAAGCAATGATGGAGATCATTCAGTCCCATAATCCAGAGATTGTTCTCTATGGAGCAACATCGATCGGACGAGATCTTGCACCAAGAGTTTCTGCAAGAATCCACACAGGATTAACAGCAGACTGTACAAAACTTGATATTGATGAAGAAACAAAATTATTAATGATGACACGACCAGCATTTGGTGGAAATATCATGGCTACGATCGTCTGCGAAGATTTCAGACCACAGATGGCAACAGTAAGACCTGGTGTTATGAAAGCATTAGAAGCTGATGAAAGCAGACAGGGTGAGGTTGAAGTTGTTGAAGTAAACTTTACAGATGCAGATATGAATGTTAAGATCCGTGAAGTTGTAAAAACAACGCACAAATCTGTAGATATCACAGAAGCTAAGATCCTGGTAGCAGGAGGACGTGGTGTAGGAAATGCAGAAGGATTTAAAGATCTTGAAGCATTAGCAGACACATTAGATGGTGAAGTAGCAGCATCAAGAGCAGCTGTAGATTCAGGATGGATCAGCAATGACCGTCAGGTTGGACAGACAGGTAAGACGGTTCGTCCAGAGTTATACTTAGCATGTGGAATCTCTGGAGCGATTCAGCACGCAGCAGGTATGGAGAATTCAGAATTCATCGTAGCGATCAACCGAGATGAAGATGCAGCGATCTTTGATATCGCAGACCTTGGTATCGTAGGTGATATTAAGAAGATTCTTCCAAAATTAAATGACGCGATTAAAGCGATCAAAGAAAAATAAAGTATAAATGAAGTTATAAAATGAAAACTCCTAAACATAAAACTCAAAAATTAAAAATCCTAAGAACAGAGAAATGGACGGTCTTTACGCCGCCCATTTCTTTGTCTTATGGAAAGTAAAACACTTGACGAAAAATTGTTAGAATGTTACAATGTGAAATATAATTAGCGTGCGAAATATTTACAAAATAAACAAAAAGGAGAAACGAAATGAGATTTGTTGTGATTTTAAAACAAATTCCAGATGATTCGATCAAAGATGAATATCAGGATGTGGATCAGTTAAATGACAGTGATAAGAACGTAATAAAAGAAGCACTGGATTTAAGAGACCGCTATGGTGGAACTGTAGATGTGATCGGATTTGGACCATTATCTGCAGAAGATGTTATGAAAGAGACGCTTACTTATGGAATTGATGATGCCTTCCTGATCAGTGATTCCCAATTCGCAGATATGGATGTATCACAGGTAGCCAAGATCGTCGCAGCGGTGATCAAAAAGCTTGGTCCATATGATCTGGTCTTATGCGGACGGCAGGCAATTGATGGAGACAGTGCCCATATGGCTTCTATGACCTCTTGTGCATTGGAGATCCCATTGATCGCGTATTCTGACGAGATCACAGAGATGAAAGATGGAAGTGTTTTCGCAACATGTATGGGTGATCAGATGGCATATAAGGTAGAAGCAAAAACTCCAGCAATGATACTTTCTATCAGAGAGAAGAACAAGAACCGTTTTCCATCCGTACCAGATATCATGAAAACATATGATGGAACATATAAGACAAAGATATTGACGAATGAAGACCTGAATTTTTTCTGTGACCAAAGAGAAAAGTAACGCAACTTAGAAAATATGAAGTCAAAAGCAGCAAACAGCAAAAACTTGTTATGATCGGTGGAAAAGATGAAGAAAGAAAAGGCGGCACAGATTCTTCAGTTGTTAAAGCAAAAGAGCGTGATCTAGGAGGTGTTTGGATGAATTTAGGGAAAAAAGAAGGAATCGTTGTTGTTGGAGAGATTCAAAAGAGAGAGATCATGCCGCTGACGTTGGAATTGATCGGGGCAGCAGGAAAACTTTCGAAGGAAAGAGATCTTTCATTGTCAGTTATTCTATCAGGATGTGGGATCAAAGAAGAGGCAAAGAAGCTTTACAATTACGGAGTTGATGAAATCCTCTGTATCGAAGATGAAAAATTAATAGAAGGACATATGCAGCTGCATCATGATGCGGTAATAGAAGTTTTAAAAGAAAAGGATCCGAAAGTGATTCTGATCGGAGGAACAGCATCAGGAAGAGTCCTTGCAGGAAAGACAGCTTATGCATTTGATACAGAATTAGTCTGTGATGCATCGAAACTTACATACGATGAGAAACAGGAACAACTTATCATCACAAGACCGGCATTCGATGGAAAAAATATGTCAGACTTTTTGATCGATCCATCCTTGACATCGGTGATCACGATTCGTACAGGAGTGATGGGAAAAGCAGAATACAAGGAAGACAAACAAGGTGAGATGTTATATGTGCATCCAGAATGTCTGAAGGAAGAACGACAAGATCTGATCTATCATGGAGCGGCAGGAAAAAGTGGAAAAGAAGTTCATCTGGATACAGCAAGGATCATAGTTTCCGGTGGTCGTGGAATGAAAGGAGAAGAAGGATTTGCGCTTCTAGAGAGACTTGCAGAGAAGATCGGAGGGGAAGTTGCATGTACAAGACCATGTGTAGATGCCGGATGGATGCTTCCAACACAGCAGGTAGGACAGTCAGGAATCTCCGTAAAACCGAAACTGTATCTTGCATTTGGGATTGCCGGGGCAATTCAGCATATGACAGGAATTGATGCAGATTGCATCATTTCAGTCAATAATAATCCGAGGGCTGCGATCTTTGCATACAGTGATTATGGTGTGGTTTCGGATGCAAAGAAATTACTGGAGAGTATGTTAAAACAGATGGAAGAAGGAAAAGAATTCTTATAAAAATGGATAAAAAAGTATGCTGTGTATCTGGTTTTGATATACAGCATACTTTTTTTAATATAAAGGTAAGTCTTAGAAAATACTGGTTAACGCAATGAATACAAGACAGTCGATCAGAGGAATGAAGATCTGTGTGACTGCGATATCCCAGTATGCTTCTTTATGTGTTAATTTACAGATACCTAATAAAGTGATCTGAGCTCCCTGATGAGGAAGGGTATCTAAAGTTCCAGCGGCGATCGTGGAAATTCTATGGATATCAGGAAGGCTGGCACCAAGTTTTAAATAAGTATCTTTTAATGCTTTAAAAGCGACTCCCATACCACCAGAAGCAGATCCGCAGGCACCAGCACAAACAGCAACGGTTACCATAACGAAGATTAAAGGAGGCATGGATAGATGTTTTAATCCTGCAACAAGATCAGTAAATCCCTGTGTTTTGCAACAACACCACCAAATCCTACAACGATAGCTGTGTTAAGGATAGAAACTCCAGAATCAGCGGCACCTTTATTAAAGATATTGATCCATTCCGTCATGCCGTCGATTCGTTTAAACATTTAAGATCGTGGCAAGTGCAACACCTGCAAATACAGAAGTTTCAACAGGGAAAGGATGCCATGGATTATTAAATAATACTAAGATCACGATGATCGGAAGGACTGCGATGGCAACATGTGGAAGATCCGGGTTTCTTCTTCAGAAGGCAGTTCATCCTCAGATAATTGATATTTTAAAGTACTGTCAAAAAATCCATACCCTTTTTTAGTAAAAAGAACGGGCACGAAATTCTAACCAGAAGAAAAATCATCAAAAAACATTGCGATCGCAGTTTAACAAAGATGGAACAAAACGCAGCCGTAGATGGTGTTCCAAGACTATCCATAGCGATAACATTCTGTACAGAAGGAGAACCAGGTCCACTCATAGACCAAGTCCAGCATCCTGCAGAGATGGCAGCAGGGATCAGGCGGCGGGTAAGATTTGCTTCTTTGAACAGATTAAGTGCGATAGGGTAAATAACAAAGAATACAACGAATCCGCTGACACCACCAAAGGTTAATAAACCAGTGATGATCATAATGATCGGTGCTACAAATTTTCCGTGACATAAACTGGCGATCGCACGTGCGATCGATTCTGCTGCACCAGTATACTGGTAAACAGCTCCGAACAAAGCTCCTACAAAGAATACCAAAAAGTAAACTTGTGACATATTCTGCTGCGGCAGGCATGAATAAGTTTTTTAAACTGTCAAGAATCGGCATGCCGGAGCAGATGATCACAAAGGAAGTTACAAGAGGAGCGAGGATCAAAGCACTCATCTGTTTAAAAGCTAATAAACCAAATAAGATGATAGCAATGACCAATACTAAAATATGTATATTCATATAAATCTCCTTTGGGGACAATAAACTAGTTATTCAAGACCCATGATCTCATCTTTAAAAATCCGTTCATCCATGAGTTTCGGTTCGCCATCCATTTTTGGTACGAATCCCATATGGTCAAGAATCTGAGTCTGGATGTCAATTCCAGGTGCAACTTCAGTCAGATAAACGCCATCTTCTCGAAGTTCAAAGACAGCACGTTCTGTGATATACATAACTGGCTGGCCAACTTTATTGGCATATTTACCAGAGAAAGTGATCTGTTCTACGGTATCAATGAATTTATCAGATTTTCCTTCCTGGTCAATGATCAGTTTTCCGTCTTTTGTAGAACATTTTAAACCACCGGCAGTAAATGTTCCGCAGTAGTATACACGTTTTAGCGTTCTGAGTAATATTAACGAAACCACCGCATCCTGCAATACGTGGTCCAAACTTGCTGACATTGATATTTCCATCTTTATCTGCCTGAGCAAGACCTAAGAATGCATCATCGACTCCACCACCATCATAGAAGTCAAACTGTGCAGGCTGGTCTAAGATCGCCTGAGCATTTACAGCCCCGCCAAATTGAGGTCCACCTTGAGGTACACCACCGACAGGACCAGCTTCTACTGTTAAAGTAAAGTGATCTCCGATACCTTCTTCATTTGCAACCATAGAGATATATTCAGGAATACCAATTCCAAGGTTTACAACGGTGTCAGGACGTAATTCCATCGCAGCTCGACGTCCAATGATCTTCTTAGGGGAAAGAGAAGGAGCTTCAAGGCTTCCAAGAGGAACACGAAATTCTCCAGTCATAGAACCATCATATTCACATCCGACACACTGTGTATGGTTTTCTTTGTTCTCTGTGACAACAACCGCATCTACGTAGATTCCAGGGACCTTTACAAGTTTTGGATCAACGTCTGTGACAACTTTCTCTACCTGTACGATAACTTTACCACCACAGTTTTTTGCAGCCTGTGCGATCGCAGTAGCTTCAGCAGTACAACATTCATGTTCCATTGTAATGTTTCCATATTCATCCGCATAAGTAGCACGGATCAGTGCGACATCGACATGGATCGCCTTATATAAGAGGCGTTCTTCTCCGCAGATATTAACAACTTCTACAAGATCTTCGGTTGTGATATCATTTAATTTTCCACCTTCTACACGTGGATCTGCAAATGTATAAAGACCAACATGTGTTAAAGTACCAAGTTTCTTGGCAGCAATATCACGATAAAGCTGTGATAAAGTACCCTGAGGAAGGTTATAGGCTTTGATCTTATTTTGCATGATTAGCTCACCCAGTTTAGGAGCCATATTATAGTGACCAGCAATAACCGTTGATGTCATACCCTCATGTGCAAAATGATCAGCACCACTTCCATCACGATTTCCCTGTCCAGCAGCATAAAAGTAAGTCAGATTTTTTGGGGAACCGGTTTCTAAAAATCGTTTTTCTAACGCAGAAGTTAATTCTTCTGGCAGATCACATGCTACAAAACCGTTGGTAGAGACGGTCATACCGTCTTCTACCAAGTTTGCAGCCTCAGCAGCAGTTTAAAATTTTTACTTTAGCCATGGCTTTTTCCTCCCAAAATCACTCTAGAAATCTGTAAGATTTGCTTTACGTTTCTCTAAGAAAGCTGTCATACCTTCTTTTTTGTCATCAGTTGAGAATGCAAGACCAAATAAGTCTGCTTCTAATGTTAATCCGCTTGAAAGGTCTGTTTCTGTACCAGTGTTGATTGCTTCTTTTGCAAGAGAAATAGCATAGCTTCCTTTGCTCATGATCTTCTCAGCCATTGCCTTACAGGTATCAAGTAATTCAGCCTGAGGAACTACTTTGTTAGCAAGTCCGATTCTGTAGCTTCATTAGCATCGATCATATCACATGTAAAGATCAATCTTTGCACGTCCTTTACCAACCAGACGAGCAAGACGCTGTGTTCCACCGAAACCAGGAAGGATACCAAGTCCTGTTTCAGGCTGTCCGAATTTTGCGTTATCAGATGCGATACGGATATCACAAGCCATAGAGATCTCACACCCACCACCTAATGCGAAACCATTGACAGCAGCGATCGTAACCTGAGGCATTGTTTCAAGTTTTAAGAAAGCTTCTTTTGCAAGCATTCCCATTTTTCTACCTTCTGCAGGTGTTGCATTTACCATTTCAGAGATATCAGCTCCAGCAACGAAAGCTTTTGCTCCAGAACCTGTTAAGATCACAACTTTGATATCTTTTCTCTCAGAAATTTCAGAGAAGCAAGCATCAAGTTCTGCTTAAAGTTTCACTGTTTAGGGCGTTTAAAGATTTTGGACGGTTAATAGTAACAACGGCGATTTCGTTTTCCACTTCCATTAATAAATTGTTCATAACATATCCTCCTACATAGATTAAAAATAAATAATAAAATAATAAACAATGTATGCAATTTTTGGCAACACGAATATTTAGCATACAAATAACTTTGTGCCTACATTATGCGCCCTTGTTATTAATTTGTCAATAAAAATTAGTGAAAATATATAAAAAAATAAAAGAATAAAAAAAATGTATTGACAAAATGAACAAATAAAAATATAATTAGCACACAAAGTATTTGCACGCAAGTAATAAGACAAACAAACAATTACAAAGGCGTCAGATAAAGTGATAATAAAAGAGAATAAGCCTAAGTAAGAAGAAAGGAAGATGTACGATGAATTTTGAATTAACACAACAGCAGGCAGCCATTCAGGAAACAGCAAGAAAATTTGCACAGGAAGAATTACTTCCAGGAGTATTAGAAAGAGATGCAAACAGTGAATTCCCAGTCGAACAGTTTCATAAGATGGGAGAACTTGGATTAGTCGGTCTTCCATATCCCAAAGAAGTTGGAGGACAGGGTGCAGATTATCTTTCCTATGTATTAGCAGTTGAAGAAATTTCCAAAGTTGATGCATCTATGGGAATTGGATATTCTGTTGTAACTTCTCTTTATGGTGGAAGTATCATGAACTCTGCAGCACCAGTAGAGAAGAAGAGAGAATTCTTAGAGGAAGTATTATCAGGAAAATGCTTCGGTTCCTTTGGACTGACAGAACCTAACGCAGGGTCTGATGCTGGTGGATGTGTCACAGTAGCAGAAAAAGATGGTGATGATTACATCTTAAACGGATTAAAATGCTTTAATACAAATGGACCATTAGCAGATTACACAGCGGTTTATGCACTGACAGAACCAGAAAAGAAAGCCAAAGGATTATCTTGCTTTGTAGTTAAGAAAGGAACACCTGGATTCAGTGTTGGAAAGATTGAAGATAAGATGGGAATCCGTTCTGCACAGGTATCAGAGATGATCCTTGAGAATGTAAGAGTACCAAAAGAAAATATGATTGTAGAATCTGGACAGGGATTCAAACTTGCAATGAAAACATTGGATGGTGGACGTATCGGTGTTGCTGCCCAGGGACTTGGAATCGCAGAAGGTGCATTTGAGATTGCCAAAGAATATCTAAAGACAAGAGAACAGTTTGGAAAACCATTATATAGAAATCAGTATCTTGCATTCAAGATGGCAGAACTTGAGATGGAAATCGAAGCAGCGAAATTAATGTTATATAAAGCAGCAACAGATAAACAGGAAGGAAGACCATACTCACTGCCAGCAGCGAAAGCAAAATATTTATGTACAGAAGCAGCAATGCATGTTACAACAGAAGCTGTACAGATGTTAGGTGGAAACGGATATATGAAAGAATATCATGTAGAACGTATGATGAGAGATGCGAAGATCACACAGATTTACGAAGGAACAAATGAAATCCAGAAACTGATCGTAAGCGGAGCAATCTTCCGATAGAAAGAATATAAAATTAAAAATTTCTTCTCCTTAAGTAAAAAGTTATCGGATAGGTTTGAACTATCTGATAACTTTTTCTATTTCTTCATAGAAAATTTTAATGAAATCTACTATGAAACAAAAAAGGAGAGAAAACTAAATTACTTGACACATAAAAAAAGCAAGCTACACTAATATTAGTGTGCGAAATATTTAAAGGAGAAATTATATGGAACTAACACAATGTATTAATTATTTATTAACAACAGCACAGCATAAAGTTTTCAGGAGATGAGTTCCAGACTTGAAAAGTTTGATGTAACACCAGTTCAGTATGGTGTCATGTATTGTTTATGGATCGAAGGAAAAACAAAACCAAAAGAGATCGCAGCAGAATTAAAGCTAGAGAACTCTACGATCTCCGGAGTTTTAGAACGTATGGAGAAGAAGGAACTGATCGAACGTCAGGTAAGCAAAGAAGACCGTAGATTTATAGAAGTTGTATTAACAGAGAAAGGAAAGCATTACAGAATCCGATCCTTGCGACGGTAGAAGAAGTGAATAAAGATGTATTGTCTGAGATGTCGCAGGAAGAACAAAGTGAACTGAAGAAAGCCTTGAGGATTCTGGGTGGACTGGAGGACGAATAAAGAGAACTCTGGTCATGACAGACAGGGATAAGTATGAGAGTAACAATTCGACAAATTGCAGAAGAATCAGGAGTTTCCAGAGGACGGTAGACCGTGTATTGAATAACAGGGGAAAAGTTCGTCCAGAAGTAGAAGAACGAGTCCGTAAAGTAGCAGAGGAGCTTGGATATAAGCCAAATCTTTTAGGTCGTGCATTGATCAAGATGAAAGAGAATATCAAGATCGGTGTGATCCTTCAGGATACAGGAACGCCTTATTTAAAAACATTATCGGATGGGATCAAGAAGGCAAAAGGCGAAGTAGAAGATTTTGGTGGAACTGTCATTGTGAAAGCGGTAGATTATGGTAATGTAGAACAGACCTTAGCGGCAATGAATAAGCTGAAAGAAGCAGGGATCAAAGGGCTTGTGCTGATGCCGATCAATGATAAGAGAGTTCTTCAGAAGATCGATCAGTTTACAGAAGAATATGGGATATCCGTTGTCACAGTGAATGCAGATGTGGAAGATACAAAGAGAATTTGTTTTGTTGGACAGAACTCTGTACAAAGCGGCAGGGCAGCAGCAGGATTAATGCATGATATTCTAAGAGAAGAAGAAGGAACGATCGCAGTGATCTCTGGAATTGAGACGAATACTTCATTAAGTGACAGAATCTATGGATTTTGTGACGAGATGAAGAAAATTTCACCAAAGACTGAGATATTAGATACAAAATACTGCTTTGAGGATGATCTGATCGCAGCACATCTGACAGAGAGTATTTTGAACCGTTACGAAGATTTATCTGCGATTTATATTACCTGTCATGGAGAAAAAGGGGTATGTGATACCCTTAGGAAACATAAGAAGATGAAGAAAGTGACCATCATTGCATGTGACCTGTCACGGCAGAATTACAGATATCTAAAGAATGGAGACATCAAGTATCTGATCGGGCAGGATGGACGTTATCAAGGATATGAAGCTGTCATGACCTTATATCGGTTATTATTTAATGATGAGCCGCCCAAAAAAGAACATAAGTATACAGATATTATTGTAAAAACAAAGTACAATATTTAATGATGTAAGTGAGAATAAGAACAAGATCAGGGAAATATCCTTGGTCTTGTTCTTATTTTCGTACATTTGCACAAAATTTAGGAAGAATTTTTTGTGCAGTTTACCCAATTGTGTGCTCGAACACAAAGTGCTATAATTCAAAACATAAAAGATGTGCTCGAACACAAAACACAAAAAA
>ENA-OPYV01000250-OPYV01000250.1-human-gut-metagenome-genome-assembly--contig:-NODE-250-length-16768-cov-1.552551_pt1 | contig 16768 bp, 25 predicted proteins | sample MGYA00242474_ERZ504485 | MGnify/ENA primary metagenome ERZ504485 (study PRJEB26092, sample SAMD00036263) | human gut metagenome | host: Homo sapiens | study: EMG produced TPA metagenomics assembly of...
CTCTCCTTTGCCTCTTTCTCGACGCCCCTTCTGTGAGGTCTTCCGTTCGCAGACCGCCTTCCATTGGCAGAAGTGGCTGCCGGACGGTCGTTTTCTCTGGGCGACCGCTGTCTCTGCGTTTTGTCCCTGTCGTCTCCCATCTGAATTCTTTGCTCCCGGACGGCGGCGCGGCTGCCCCGACCTCTGAGAACTTCTTCTGTCCGCTCCGGACATTACTGCTCTCGACGCCTTCTTGTATCTCCCATAATTCTATCCTTTCTCATGGCATACATCATAGATTGCCTAAAATAGGCACTTTAACATCATACAATATTTTCCTTCAAACATCAATGAAAAAACTGTGAATTTCAAGTTTCTCTCCAGTATCGTGGATTCATCGTACATTTCAAAATCAGCCACCGGGGCAGTTTCTTATAATTTTTCCCCAGTTTATATCCTATGTACTTCCACCCGCTCTTGCATACAAGAGATACCAGAAGCCATGGTCTGCCCGACTCAACAGATATTTTGCTGTATCCTTCACCAGACGTATCCCTTCTCCTTCAGAAGGTACTCCTTCAAAAATTTCCGGATGCTCTGCCTGGGATACTCCCAGATCGAAGTTTCTGTGAAACTGCTGTCTTCCGGAATAATTATGGGAATGATACACTCTCGCATCTGCCGCATAGACAACTGAATAGCCTTTCTGAATCATTGTTCCGGCACAGATCATATCTTCATTGAAAATCGCCCGCTCTGTAAAACCGCCTGTTTTTCTGATAAATCCCTTTATCATAGGCCGCACACACATTAGAACAGAAATAGGTCTTGATCCCGTACTTATCAATATCAGCCAGCGACTTTACCGAGGACTGCTCCGGATAGTTAAAAGAACGGGTATAACGTTCCAGAAAGCGACAGTCTGCCCTGGGTAATTGTCTTGCATAGGCTGCTCCTGCACCCGGATTTTCACTGACAGCACAGACAAGATTTCCAATTACTTTTCTGTCAGCAGGGAGAGCATCCTGTGTCATAAAGATCATAATATCTGCATTCGAAAGTTCTGCTGCCCTTCTTCTGGTTCCGCCATGATCAAAATCCTTCTGTTCCAGGTGATGAACCTCAAGGATCGGACATTTCTCCCATTCTCTGTTCCAGTACTGCTCTCCCGTATTCATAACCAGAATCCTGCAGGGACGGTATTCCTGTTCTTCCAGCCTGTGCAGCAGTTCTCCAATTCTCTGCCGGGACGATAGGCAGGAATGATTACATCAACTGTCGCAGTGTCATTATATTTTCCTTATGCGTCATCCTCAACACTCCTTATCTGAAAAGAGGACCATCCTTTCCAACAGATGGTCCTCTTTTCTATTATTTATATTTTTATAGCAGTTCCCTGTTACTGTTCTTCAGAACTTGCTCCGGAATCTGCTGCTGAATCATCGCTGAATCCATCGTCGCCGCCGGTCTCATCTCCACCGGTGTCATCGCCGCCGTCGTAGTCTCCACCACCAGTGTCACTGCCGGTGTCATCGCCGCCATTATCATAACTGCCGTCATCACCACTGTTATCATAATCGCCACCGCCGCCATTATCTCCGCCGCCATTATCATAACCGCCATCATAACCACCGTTATCATAATCATTGTCATAATCATAATCGCCGCTGTTATCCGTACTGCCGGAGGTATTATCGCCGGACCATACAAAAGTGTCATTTGCATTTGTGGTATCAGTGTCCTGTGTCGTAGTCTTGGCTGCATCATCCAGCTTACTTTCTCCGCCGACGATCTCAAGTATCTTATTACTGCGGGCCACTACCTCAGAAGACGGAGTATAATCCTGATCATCATACAGGAACTTGTGAAGTTCAACTACATTGTTCTCAAGATCAGTAGGAACAATAATACTTCCCTTGATATTGGAGAATTTAAACTTCTGCGGAAATCCCGTACTGTCTGTAAATTTATATCCGATCAGAGTCGGAATAAGTCCCAGAATATCCTGTTTTGAAAGAGATGTTGTAACCATCGGGAATACATCATCCATAATCTTAAAAATAGAAGAAAGACCCGCTATCTTCGCCTTGTCAAAGAGCATTCCAAGTACTCGTCTCTGACGCTCTGTACGTCCCATATCAAGACTTGCAGTATAACGGATACGGCAATAGGATGTCGCCTGTACACCGTTCAGATGATAAGTTCCTACAATGGCTTCCTCATCTTCCGGCTTTGGCTCCGGTTTCTCTGATTGGAGTATAATCTTTTTCCTGTCAGCTTTGGATGTTTTCCACGCAATAGTTATTCATATGTTAATTTTTCGCATAAGATAACGGAATATCAAGACCGCCAAGATCATCTACCACTTCTACAAGTGCAGAAAAAATCGGCCGTCGCATAATCGGAAATATCCAGATCCAGGTTTGTATTTAACATAGTGATCGCCTGTTCCGGACCACCCAGCGCATAGGCTGCATTTGCCTTCGTATAGGTATCATCTCCAACATTGAGAAGTGTATCTCTGTACACGGAAACCATACGCACTTCTTTTGTATCGTTGTTTACACTCACAATGATCATGGTATCACTGTTCTGTGCAGAATACTGGGAGCCTTCCCCTCTGGTATCAATACCAAACAGCACATAGGTCTTGTATCCTGTCATCTTTGGTGCTTCCTGGTTTACGACTATTTTTCCTTTTCAGTTCCGGCTGCTCAATCTTATCCAGCCTGGAAGAAATCTGTCCATACACATACAGCCCGCCAATAAACAGCAGCAGTACAATGATTTCAAGCACAAACAGTACTTTTTTCTTTTTTCCTGGTTTAGCCATGACTTTTTCCCCTTATCTTAATATGCATTTTTGTTTTATAAATCCCTTGAAAAATGTAAGGAATATAATCTTGATATCCAGCCCTATGCTCCAGTTTTCAATGTAATAAAGGTCATATTCGATTCTTTTTCTTATGGATGTGTCTCCGCGGTAACCATTCACCTGAGCCCAGCCGGTAAGTCCCGGGCGAACCTGATGTTTCACCATATATCTCGGGATTCTTCTCTGAATTTCTCTACAAAAAACGGCCGCTCCGGTCGTGGTCCCACAAGACTCATGTTACCCTTCAGTATGTTGAAAAGCTGTGGCAGTTCATCAAGCTGGTGTGACGCATTAACTTTCCGAGTGGGTGTTACTCTTGGGTCATTCTTTACTGTCCATGCCTTCTTCTCTTCCGATTCCGGCTGTACTTCCATGGAACGGAACTTATACATCCGAAAGGTCTGGTTATGAAGTCCAACCCTCTCCTGTTTATAGATCAGTGGTCCCGGTGATGTCAGCTTAATGATAGCACACATTAACAGCATCAGCGGTGAGGTTACTATGATTCCAACAATAGATCCTGCAATGTCCATCGCCCGCTTGACCAGTGCATTGAATGTATTGTTCAACGGTACATAACGGATATTGATAACCGGAAGTCCCAGTATGTCTTCTGTATATGGTTTTGTCGGAATGATCTTATTATAATCCGGGATAAACTTGGTGTGTACTCCGGATTTTTCACACAGTGCTACAATCTCTTCCAGGCGGTAATATTCACTTAAGCCCAGAGTGATCGCTATTTCATCCAGCCGGTTCTCCGGAAGTATTATATTTCAGATTGGCAATCCTTCCAAGAACTTTGATTCCCTTGTACTCTGTTCCTGCCGGAACATTGTCATCCAGTATTCCGCGGATCACATATCCCCACTGAGGATTGGCAAGAACTCTGTCAATGTATTCCTCTGCTGCGCGGCTGTATCCCACACAGATCATCTGTTTCTGATTCAGTCCCTTCTCTCTCATATTTCTCAGAAGAGCGAAAATCAACATTCGGGCACACCACTGAAGCACAATATTGATTACATAAAAACATAATATAAGTAGAACGGGAAAAATCGCTCTCATCTATCATGTAAAATGTAAACATCAGAATAAGGAGCCCAAGCGAGTTGGCCTTTACAATATTAGCCAATACAAGCCGACGCCCCTGCATCCGCATGGGAGTATACAATGTGAAAGCCTGATACAACAACAGATAAACCGGTACAATAAAAACCAGCATCAGCATATACTGCTGAAAGCTTCTGGTTCTGACTGCTGTTGCTGCCATAGGACCAACAAAACGGATCAGCCATGCCAGAAAATATGACAGTACCAGTACAATTGCATCAATGATCATATGGAGACGACTGAAATTCTTTTCATTGTCCTTTAGCAATCTTTTGTCACCTCATTTTTTTATCGTTTCTATATTATAATAGTTGTTTTATAAAAGCAATAAAAAATTTATCTTCTTTCTTATCATCCGCACAAACGCCTGAAGATATTCACCCACAATTCAACTTGAATCCTAAAATAGTTTGACAGATTTTGAAATTTAAAAGGTATTTTATGATTTTTTATCTGATCTGAATCCATTCTTAATTCCCGCAATATACTCTCTTCCGAATCCTTTCAGCGTAAAAAACAGAATTTTGATTCCAAATCCTGCAACAAGAAACGGAAGATTGATAATAATCTGTAACACCGGCATATTTTTGTATATCAGATAAATATTATTTCTGGAAGAATACCGGATCTTGAACTGATTATATCTGGATCCGCTGGTACCGCTTCCCACATGGTATACCATGGCATCAGGTGCGTACCAGTTTTCATATCCGTAGATCCTGGCCCGGTATCCCACGTCCATGTCCTCCAGATATGCAAAATGTTCTTCGTCAAAATATCCCAGTTCATCAAAGATCTTCTTTCTGTAAATAGCAGCTCCTGCGCAGGAAGCAAAAATCCTCTCTTCCTTTTCATAGGTATGGATATCTTTCCCCTTACCTCTCGCATAAGCCCATCCAAGAGCGCAGTAATAGTTTCCTGCATCATCCAGCCTGTCCCTGTCATGAAACTGAATCATTCTGGCAGCACAGGAGAAAGCTTTGGGATGCCTTTTGATGGCTGACAGCATTTCTTCTATAAAAATTCTCTGTTACTTCAATATCATTGTTTAAAAGCAGTACATAAGGTGAGCGTGATGCTCTGATCCCTTCATTGACCGCTTTACAGAATCCGAAATTCTCCGGCAGTTCGATCAGATGGACCCATGGATACCTTGCAGCAACAAAAGCACAGCTTCCGTCATTGGATCCATTATCCACAAGAATTACATCAAAATTGCTTACAGTCTGACACTCCAGACCTGCAAGTACGCCATCCAGATAAGCCATCCCATTAAAATTCGGAATGATCACTGATACTTCCTGCATGATTTCCTCCCTGTCTTCTCTTTTTCTGTCCTGCTTCTGTCTCCATTCCCGGGATTGGCTTCAGAGAATAATTCCATTTGGTAAGAGACAGTTTTTGTTATAACAGGGATCTCCGTTTTTGAGAATGTCTATCCAGTGACATCGCATATATTCAATCTCCGTCTGAAAACGGCGCACCTTCTCCTTGCTATCTTCAGCTCCTCTGGTCTTTGATTCCATATGATAAAGCTTCGCATAGGGATCATATACGATCAGATAGCCGTTTTTTCTTACTTTCAGGCAAAGATCCACATCATTAAATGCCACAGTCAGTTCTTCTGTAAATCCTCCTGCCTGCTCAAAAACCTCTTTCTTCATCAACAGACAGGCGGCAGTCACTGCACTCATATCCTGAAGAAGGGATGCCTTATGCAGATAGCCGGTACGGTCCGCAGGCATATCTACGAACATATGCCCCGCAATACCGCCCATTCCGATCACACATCCTGCATGCTGGATCGTATTATCCGGATAAATGAGCTTTGCTCCGACACCGCCCACTTCCGGACGCTGACACACTCCAAGCATTTCTTCCAGCCAGTCCGGATTGATGGATTTTACATCATTATTCAGGAAAAGCAGATATTCTCCCTTTGCATGCGCCGCAGCAAAGTTATTGATGGCAGAATAATTAAATTCTTTTCCCCATCTCAAAAGATGGATCTTCCGGTTTTCCGGAAAGCTCTTTTATAAATATCGGAAAATCTCATCAGTGGTACTGTTATTCTCCACGATTATGATTTCAAAATTCTGATAACCGGTATTCTTCTCCAGCATTTCCAGACAGGTCTGAAGAGTCTCTTTCTCGTCTTTGTTTGGTATGATAACAGACACCAGAGGTTTTCCCTGCACCGGATATTTCACCCGGTAAAAGCCCAGATCCTGTGTATGGCTTACCTCGCCTTTTGTACCTGTTCTCTCAAGATGAGCTTCTATTGCTCTCTTGCCGGCTTCAAATGCGTACATTTTACTGGCAGGATTATCTGCAGTGGAGGCTTTGTGTGTTCTCCAGTGATACAGGATTTCCGGAACATGTAAAACCTCTCCGGCATTCTCCGTACAGCGGAAGATAAAATCGTAATCCTGAGCTCCGTCGAATTCTTTTCGGAAACCTCCGGCCTTTTCTACAATACTCTTTCGCACTACAAAAAAAAGTGGCAGATATAATTATTGGAACGCAGGAGATCCAGATTAAAATCCGGTTTCAGATGTGGCTGAAAATGCTCGTCCAGTTCTGTTGTAACCTTATCCTCGTCTGTATAAAGCGCATCTGCCTGCGGATGATCCTGCAGTATTTTCACGGTCTCATATAATGCATTGGGTGCCAGCAGGTCATCATGGTCAAGAAGCCCCACAAATTCACCTTTTGCCATTGCAACGCGCGGTTTGTGTTCTCTGCAATGCCAAGGTTCTCTTTGAGATTGCAGAATCTTACCCGGGAATCTCCGGCTGAATATTCTGCCAGTACTTTCTGCATCTCCTCATTGTCAGGACTTGCATTTACGATACACAGCTCCCAGTTTGAATAAGTCTGAACGATCAGTGATTCTATCATCTGTCTCAAAAATTCTACAGGTGTCTGATAAGCCGGAACTGCAATGCTGATCAGCGGTGAATAATCAAATTTCTGTTTCCTCTGTGTTTCCAGTGTTTCCTCCGTCGGAATGTAAGCCCGGTACCATGGACCATATGGTACTTCTTCCGGTTCAAAACGTTCATGCAGCCTGATCCAGAATTCCTTTGGTCCATAATGCTTCATGTAGCGGAACCCTTTCCGGATCGTATAGGGGGAAAGCTTCCTGAACATTTTTCGTCCACTGGATTTTTCCTCCTGCAGATGGTTTTTACTCATATGATAACCTCGATTTTACTATGATTTTTATTTTAACATTTGTATGATATTTTTTGCAAGAAAGGAGAGAAATGTGTTATACTGTTATTGTTTTTATGTTATCGTTTTATGTAACTGTTCACATACAATGAACAGTTACTTCTCAACATTTTTATGCACAGGAGTATTATATATCATGATGATAAAGAAAAAAGAATCACTGCAGCCCTGCTGGCTCTGGGACTTGGTGCTGTCACCATGTTTTCACAGTTTCCGGTATCTGCTGCTGAAGAAACAGCCCAGAATACAGACGCCGCCGCACAGACAGCAGATCCGTCTGTCGTAGTCACCAACGGTATCGACGGATGGCCCCAGGCTTCCGATATTTCGTCTGCCGCAGCAATTGTAATGGAAACTTCCACTAACACAGTCCTGTATTCCAAAAATGCAGATCAGCCCCTTTACCCTGCAAGCGCAGTCAAGATCATGACCTGCCTGATTGCTCTTGAGAACAGCAGTCTGGATGAACAGGTAACCATGACTGCAACCGGTGTTTCCGGTGTTACTGACGGAGGAGCCAATATTTCCTCACAGTTAGATGAGGTTTTTCACCATGGAACAATGTTTATATGCCATCATGGTTGCCTCTGCCAATGATATCGCACTGCAGGTAGCTGAACATGTGGGAGGTTCTGTGGATGCTTTTGTACAGACAATGAATACCCGGGCACAGGAGCTTGGCTGCACCAATACTGTCTTTACCAATCCTACCGGTCTTCCTGATGAGAACCAGCATATCACCGCCCATGATATGGCTCTGATCATGGAAGCAGCTATGGCAAATGACACTTTCCGCACCATTGCAGCAACTACTTCCTATACACTTCCGGCAACAAATGTTTCCGGCGGTGAACGTGTACTCACAAACAATTTTACCATGATAAACAGCACCAGCGACGGTTATTATAAACCCTGTATCGGCGGTAAGGAAGGGTACACAGAAGCTTCCGGAAGTACCCTGGTATGTGAAGCTTCCAAAAATAACATGAAGCTGGTATGCATTGTATTAAATGGCGCATCCGGTGTTACCAATAATGAAGCGATCGCGCTTCTCAATTATGGTTTTGACAATTTTGCACCCCTTACCATCGCAGACAATGATTTTAACCGTCTTTCCGGTGGTACAGTCATTGCACCAAACGGTGCCACAGAAGATAATCTGACCACAGAAGATACTTCTTCTGACGGACAGATCACACGCCAGTATTACTTTGGAGGAACTCCTGTAGGAACTGCGATTCTGGAAGACGCAGAGCAGCAGACAAATGATGCCGCAGTAACCGGTCAGAAGAATATGGAGGCAGCACAGGCATATTCTGCTTCCCATACAACTGCTCCTTATTATATCATCGGGGCGATCGGGGCAGCATTCCTGCTGTTTTTCCTGTTCCTGATGATCAAAGTGATCAAATCCTGAAGCCTGCTTCTGAATACCAGACAGTAACCATTTCTTTGATAGATAAAACAGATAAATTTAAGGGACTTCCGCAAAAGCTTTTCATGCGGCAGTCCCTTTATTTCTTTTAAGGCAAGATTAAAAATGCCCAGCAGGCAAATGGCGAAATCACCAGCAGTACAGTCAGTACTCTGTATATCAGACTCCGCACCTTTTCATTTTTCACTGTTTTTGTCAGAATATTATTCCAGCCCAGCGTAACAAAGTACATCAGAGGATATAATGCAGGCATAAGATATCTTCCCTGTGGCTGATTATCACTGTAATAAACATAATACAGAAACAGAAATACCGGAATCATAATCAGAAATACCATCATCAAATGGAAAATACCTTCTTTATTCCACTCTCGGGATATCACCTTTGTTTTGATCTTCCATCTGTCATTTCCGACTGCTTTCCGCTGTGCAACATACATTTTTTTTTCTCAGATCAAATGCTCTTTACAAAAATACACTGATGATCCCAACAGCAAAGAACAGCATATACAGTTTGCTGACCGTATATGGCATATAAATTTCCATCTGTCCAAAAGTACCGATGAAACTCACACACACTGTCAGAATCCAGTTATGATACCAGCCGGGATCCTGATAAAGGATAATATCTTTCCAGTTCCATCCCAGCTTTTCAGGAGTCGGATACCGTGACGGTCTGTAATCCTTCTGAGCATATTTCTCAGCACACTCCGCACAGGCTTTCCTTCCCAGGAAATCTCCGTTATACAAAACTGCGTTGCGGATGAACCACCAGCCGCAGAGAACTAAAATAACTGCTGCGATCACTGCTCCTCTGCTGAAAAGGAAACGAAACTCTCTGTGAAAAAGCTTCTTCTCTGCAAAGTAATACCGTAAAACAGAAGAAGAAAAAACTGCAGAGTATCCAGCCGTATGCATTATAATAAGACAATGCACATACAGCCATTCCCACTGCAAGAAGTATACAGTTTTTCCATGTCCAGTCTTCTGTCAGATAAGAGGCCCATGCATACAAGATCATGGCTGCTGCCAGCAGTGCCAGTGAGTCTGTATTCACATAAGTTCCCATAAAGATTGCCTGTGGCATAAATCCTGCCAGTGCTGCAAACAGCCATCTCACTTCTTTGGAATATTTTTCTTTCGGAAATAATTTACCCGAAGCCTTCACAACAAAATACACTGCACCTGTGACAAACAGTACATCTGCCATACGTGCAATTTGAACATGGAGTATCCCGGATCTGCAAAAAGCCGGGATATTCTCATAAATAATGCAGACACCATATAAGATACAACCGGATAATATGCATAGGAAATTCCCCACACTTTATTCCTGACAGCCGGATCATCTCCCCCCGGAAGAGCTCCATGATGTTTATAAATGTAATCTGCAACATAATATCTCATCTGTTCATCCGGTCCCTGAATTAAAAGGCTGTGTCATCGCCCAGGTTGTCAGCAGGATAAACGCCAGAAATACAAAAATGAAAATTTCTGTTTTTTCATTGATCTCTTTCTTTTTCTTTAACATATCTTCTTTCACATTCATTTTATAGCAATTTCATCTTCAGATTCTTTTCAGAGAAAAGTCCTGGCTCTTCAGAGTGAGATTGGGGTTATAATAAGGATCTCCGTTCTTCAGGATCTCCGGCCATTTTTTCTCAAAGGTGGCAATTTCTTTGTTAAATCGTGCCACTTTTTCCGGAGTATCCTCAAGACCTCTGGATTTGGATTCATAATGATACAGTTCTGCATACGGTGTGAATACAATTTTCACTCCATATTTTCTCACTTTCATACAGAGGTCAATATCATTAAATGCAACCTTCAGCTCCTCGTCAAATCCTCCAAACTGCTTTAAAAACAGAAGTCTTTACCATCATGCAGGCGGCAGTGACTGCACTTATCTCCTGCACACAGCGCAGACGTCCCATATATCCTTCCGCATCCCGGGGAAGTTTACATAATACATGGGCAGCAACTCCACCAAGACCAACTACCACTCCTGCATGCTGAATGGTATCATCCGGATAATACAGTTTCGCACCGGCCATTCCCACGTCTTTTTTGCTGACAAAGCTGAAGCATTTCTTCAAGCCAGCTCTCTGTAATAATCTCCACATCATTGTTAAGAAACAGCAGATACTCTCCCCGTGCCTCTCTTACTGCAAAATTATTGATCGCAGAATAATTGAATTCTTTTTTCCATGTAAGGATCCTTACATTTGGGTATCTGTTTTCAGTTGTCTCATAGTATACAAAGGTTTCTTTTTCCACACTGTTGTTCTCAACAATAATGATCTCGTAATTCTTCCATGTTGTCTTCTCTTCTATGGATGAAATACACAGTTCCAGATCATTAATGTGATCTTTACTTGGAATGATCACAGAAATCATCGGTTCGCCGGAAATAGTCAGATGGCTTCTGTACCATCTCTTCTTGTCTGCAAGTTCCGCTGTTGCAGGAACCTCCGCCCTGCGGTAATGCTCCTCCAGTGCCTTTCTGCCTGCTTCCCAGTTTTCTTCTCCTGTTCTTCTGTGATCAGGTTCTCTGCTTTCATGGAATGACAGAGAATTTTTGGAATATGCACAATATTCTCTGCCTGCTCACTGCATCTTAAGAGCATATCATAATCCTGTGCACCATCATATTCCGGATCAAACTTTCCGGCCTGTTCCAGAATTTCCTTCCGGATTGCCCAGAACTGTCCGATATAATTATTTTCCCTTAATCTGAACAGATTGAAATCCGGCTTGAATTCCGGCTCAGAATAATGTTTTCCATCTGCGCTGATCTCATCTTCATCTGTATAGATCATATCCGCTTTTTTCTCTGTGATCGCTTTGACCATCTGAAAAAGTGCATCAGGTTCAGGTATGATCTCCTGACCGGCAAACAGAACATACTCTCCCATTGCAAGTTTCAGAGATGCATTAAGATTTCCCGAAATGCCATTATTTTCCGTAACCTTCTTATAGGAAAGGCGAATCTCTTTTTTATATTTTTCCGCAGAAACTCTCCTGTTTCCTCTCCCTCACATGCATCTGCCAGACACAGCTGCCAGTTACCATAGGTCTGTTCTGTATAAGCATCGATCACACTTTTTAACCTTTGTTCATCTGTATCCGTCACCACCATCACAATACTGATCAGCGGTGAATAAGAAAAAACAGCATTTCTCTGTCTTTTTAATTCCTTTCGGAATGCGACATGATCTTTCAGCCAGTCTTCATAATCCTGATCTCCGTCCTTAAGCTGGGAATTTCTCACATAACGGATAAATCTTCCAATGCCGTTTTCTTTATATATTCCTGATTCTTCTGCCTGTTCTTCAGAGACAGCAGTTTCATCTGCTGATACAGTCCGGTATTTTCCCGTTTATTTTTTTACATTTACAGTATAAATTTTTCTGTACATCTTTTCCCCTGAAACAGATGCAGATATTCTGATCATTTGTATTCTCCAGATTGACAGTAATACTGAATCCCAGATTTCTTTTCTCTTCTTCGGAAATCCCCTTTGCCTCTTCCACGTCCGGACGTCTTTGTCTGGTGATCGTACATTCCAGAACCTTCCCATCTGTACCCTGTACAAATATCTCATCCGGCTCCAGCTGGTTTACAACCCAGCCTCTGACTGTCAGGATACTCTCCTGTGTGATCTGTTCCTCATCAATATGATATTCAATAAGACTTCCTCACAAAAGTCCTTCACTTCTGCAGCTGTGGCTTCCCAGATGATTTCTTTTTCATCTCCTGCTCTCAGCGCAAGCTGCAGTTTCTCATGTTCTTCTGCAAGTTTTATAATTTCCGGTATCTTTACTGTGAATCCGACATTTTCCCACTTCTTTTATATCTTTTGTTTCTTTTAAAATCTTTGGCAACATCTGCTCTTTCACAACGCGAAGGTTCAGGAACGGAGAGTTCTTTTCCCGAGCCATAAAGAATGAAATCACATTCTGACTGATCTCTGGTTATCGCCCATCCGGTAATAGCCAGAGTATGATCTTCTTTGTCACTGTATATTTTTTTATCTACACTCCAAAGTATATTTCCCATAACTAAACCCTTTGATGGCACGATACACTTTCCATGCCTTACTGCCTTCCACCTGATCGACCAGAGCTTTCTTCTGCGCAAGCTCCTGACTCATCTGCTCCATTGCCCTTTTCTGCTCTGCGTATACTTTCCAGAATTTCTTTTCTGTGGTTTTTCCGGTCCAGGATCTCCATCTCAATCTTTATGGACTTCTTGTTCTCAGGAACGAGAATCTACTATGATCTGCGGATCGTCACCGCCGAAATAGAATTCTCCGGAGGACACTTCACAGCCATCTGTGTGAAACTTTACCTGACTTTCATCTTCCCATGTCAGCTTTACAATTTTAAGTCCCTTGGACATTTCGCCCGGATCAAGGCGAAGCATTGTGGTATTCTCCGGAAGTTCAAACTCCGTCTGAATTTTCCCGTTTCTGAACAGATATCTCACAGAATCAGCCTCATTAAAGCTCTTTCCGTTATCCCAGAAGATCTGAAGCATTTCCAGAGATTCCTGTTTCTTTTCTCTGTAATAATCTTCTACTTCCACCCGGCCCGGAGAGATCTGGGCATACATATTTCTCATTGCTGTATGCTCACCCAGAATATACTGCTGGAAATTATGTTCCATCTCCACATAAACTTCTATATCTTCAGGCAGGATTCCTGCTTTCTCATAGAAATCCCGTTCTTTAAGTATTCCCCGTTTGTCATTCAGTTCCAGATAATAAAAGATCATCCTGTAAACCAGAAACTGTGAAGGTACAGGAAATTCAAAGGTCCACTCATAGTCGATCACAGATACTTTATTCTCAGAAAGGATAATATTTGCAGGAACAAAATCAATATTGGATATTTCTGTACATTTCAGATCAGAACGCAGGTTTACATTTCCAAATACCCTTACAAATTCCGGTGTTTTCTCAAAGGGTTTCTTCTCATGAATATTCTTTACTTTCTGTATATAAGAGAAGAATAATTTCTCCAGTTCCTCTGTTCTGCCTTCTTCCAGAAGATGATCCAGCTTATCTTCCAGGGTGATACCTGTCAGATATTCCAGCTGCGCACAGTCACCTTTGATCCGGCAGCGGTTTACTTCAATTTCCTCTTCTTTATACATTCCGGTCAGTTCTTCGCAGATAGTTCCCAGATTCCGTACATGGGCTGCCGCATTCTTCTGCGACGGTACTTTCTTCACAGTCAGCTGCCCATCTGCTGCTTCGCTGATTTCCGTATAAATGGAGAGCTTCTGATCTCTCTCATTGGAAAACTTCACATAAACCGGTGCTGTCTGTGGCTGTTCTTTTCCGATCACAAGAAGAAAGGAATTGGCAAACTGCGGGTAAAGATCATTGCTCAAAAGTGTATTATACACCTGAGATTCCTGAAACAGGTCCAGACGGAGTCTGTCAAAATTGTAGTCCCTCATATGCAGCTCTCCGCTTGCAGGGAGATGTCTGTCTGAATGAATAGTCATTGGAAATTTGTAATCCGGATATGGATAATACCAGTCGGCTTTTAAGTTTCCTGCTTCCTCCAAAATTCCATTAAATTCTTTTCTTGAAAAAGTTTTAACCCCTTTTGTTTTGGGGTATCCCTGGATTCCTTCGAATAAAGTTCCAAAATGGTCCTCAGTACATCCGGCCCAGTATTTCAGTCCCAGTCTGTTCTCAATGGCCAGAATGATCTTTCCATCCGGCTTCAGATGCTTTGATATGATCCTGAGAAAGTCCACATAGGGATTCTCACTCCGGATATAGGATTCTCCATACTCAAATACACCGATCAAAGTGATATAGTCGTATTTCTCAGTAAGGTTTTTCTCGATCTCCTGAAAATTTCCCACAAGAATCTTAAGATTATCCTGATCCTGATGTCTGTATGCATTGATCTTACTTCTTTTCATAGAAAGCTCGATGCAGGTAACTTCCTTCACCCTTTCACAGAGAGCTCCTGTCACAGCACCACATCCGGAACCAATCTCCAGAACCTTCTCTTCCCCTGTAAAGGGAAGCCAGCTCAGAATATTCTCCCTGATATGAGAAAAATGATAAAGAATTGGCCAGCTCTTTCTCTCACTGATCACTCTGTTAAATTCTTCCGGTGCAAAATCTCTGGAAATTGCAAGCATTTCATCCTCTATCGCACCATCACTGTATAGATCTTTTCCCGGATAGCACGTGGTATCCAGAATTACTTTCCCTATTTTTTCTTCCATATATAGTCCTCGCGCTGATTATTTTTTCGCACTGATATTTGTCATCATAACATTCTCAGACCTGTTCTTCGCACCGTACTTCCACCTTTGAATCCATATCATAGAATCCAACTGTATTTTTACTGGAAATAACTGTTATGTTACATGCGTCATAAAGTCTGTGGAATACCGTAAAATCTCCGTTTTTATACCCTGTACATCCAAATGACAGGAGATACTCACCGCCCTGAAGGTTCATGTTCTGTGTAAATGTTTACAGTACATATATCCCCTTTTCCGGAGTGTTCTATCTTTGCATTTTCATACATGGTATTGGTACCTGTGATTTCCGTACCCTGAATATTTTTAAAGGTGTATGCCATGATCGGCTCCTGAATTTCTTCATTAAACCGGACTTTCATACGAATTTTGAAGCAGCTTCCCTTTTCAACAGTATTGGAACATCTTCCTTTATCATCAATGACTCTGAAATCTGTGATCTCAGCAATACGGCTTCCATATTCCAACATATTGGGATTTACCTGAAAATCTCCCAGTCCTTCACTGTCCTCTGCCACAATCTGCTCTGTACTGTCTGATTCATTCTGTTTTACAGGATTCTGTCCTACCAGAAGCTGTTTGTACAGGTCAACCATCTGCTTTGGTGAACCTTCATCCATCTTTACCCCTTTGTTCAGAAGAATAACTCTGTCACAATACTTGGAAACGCTTCCAAGATCATGACTTACAAACAGGATCGTCTTGCCCTGGTTTCTTAAATTCCTCAAACTTGTGATAACATTTTGCCTGAAAGAACACGCACCTACAGACAACGCCTCATCTACCACCAGGATCTCCGGGTCAATATTGATGCAACAGCAAAAGCCAGACGCACGAACATACCGCTGGAATAAGTCTTTACAGGCTGGTGGATAAAATCTCCAATGTCCGCAAATTCCAGAATATCATTCAGTCTGGCATCAATCTCTTCTTTTGAAAAACCGATCATGGTTCCATTCAGGTATACATTCTCAAGACCTGAATATTCCATGTTAAATCCGGCTCCCAGTTCCAGCAGTGCGGAAATTCGTCCGTCTACCTTTACTTTCCCTGCTGTGGGAGTCAGGACACCGGTAATGATCTTTAAGATCGTGGATTTTACCGGAACCGTTGGTTCCGATAATTCCCACGCATTCTCCTTCATAAATATCAAAATTTACATCATGAAGTGCATAATGCTCTTTATAAAGTTTCTTTCTGGTAAGCCCCAGCGCTTCTTTCAGTCTGTCCGAAGGCTTATCATATAATTTATACATTTTGGTGAGATCCTTCACCTGAATTACTTTCTTGTTCTCCACGTGATTTCCTTTTCTGTTATGTTCCTGTGTTTTTCATCTTCTTCTGACTTATTTCACGCTTACAGTACATCTGCAAAATGAATGCGCAGACGTTTAAATACCCCAGCTTCCGAACAGGAAACACAGAATTGTAAATATCCAGAAATAGACCGTCCATCCTGCATGTTCCCAGAACCAGGTTTTCATCAGGAATGTATCTCTGTATCCGGAAACAATATAATACATCGGATTCAGCTTCAGGATCTTCATGATCACAGGATGTCCCATCAGAGGTGAAGCCTCAACGATCCACATGATCGGAGTCAGCCAGACTCCTACCTGAAGCACAATGTTGATGATCTGGGTCAGATCTCTGAAAAAAAATAACGATTGCACTTGTGGCATAGGATAAGCCCAATACCAGAATGAACACACATACACTGTAATAAATAATCTGCAGATAATAGAAATCAGGAAAATTTCCCATACGCTGCATACAGGATGATCGTAAACAACACAAAGAATGCATGCACAAACATGGCAGAAATGATCTTGACTA
>ENA-OPYV01000251-OPYV01000251.1-human-gut-metagenome-genome-assembly--contig:-NODE-251-length-16761-cov-8.623662_pt1 | contig 16761 bp, 20 predicted proteins | sample MGYA00242474_ERZ504485 | MGnify/ENA primary metagenome ERZ504485 (study PRJEB26092, sample SAMD00036263) | human gut metagenome | host: Homo sapiens | study: EMG produced TPA metagenomics assembly of...
CGGTGAACCGCCAGGCCGGCCGGCCAGGAATCCTCGGCGGCGGCCCGTTTCGTCATCATCCGCGATGTGCGGCAGGCTTTCCGCGCGGTATTGCAATGCGACGAAATGCCGATGGATCGGGATACCCTCGATGCCCAAGCCGCTGCGCGCCCTGACAGGAATGGCGGGTATTGCAAGGATTCGAATACGGGGTGCCGATCGGCATGGAGGAAGCGCCCGGCTCCACGTCGTCGCCGTGCTCGCAGCCGTAAGGCGATCCGACCGCCACGCGCACGCCTTCGCCCAGCCGGTATGGAGGCTCGTGCGTCCGCATATCGATCACATCGATCTCGAAATTCGGATTCAACGCGTTGTGGTACACCACGGCGAGCGGAATATCCTCGCCATGCTCCCCCGCGCCTTCGAAGCAGGCGAAGCTCACATCGTATTCCACGTCGGTTTCGCGCGGAATGACGCCCGGAACGAGCCCTCTGGGGTGTCCACCGGCAGCATCAGCACCTCGGTGGTGGTTTTCGACCCGGTGCCGATCACGATGTTCCGTTCGTCGAAGGACAATCCGATGCCCGCCCAGAAGCGTTCATCCGCCTCGCGGTACACCTCCACGTCATCGGTCACGGGGGTGCCGACGCGGTGGCGCATCACCGCGTATGGACGCCACGCGTCGTCCAACAGCACATAGAACACCCATTGCGCGTCCGGCGTGAAGCAGGCTCCGCCGATGCCTTCGAACCGCTCCTCCAGCTCGTCGCCGGTCTCAAGATCGCGGATGCGGAAATCGTAGCGTTCGTCGCCGCTCGTGTCGTGCCGTACAGCATCCAGCGGCCGTCCTTGGAAATGTCCATGCCGCCGATGCGGAAGAAATCATGGCCTTCCGCTTCGACGTTCGTATCGAACACCACCTGTTCGCCGTCGAGTGGCACGCCGGCCTCCACTGTCGGCGGGTCCCAATCGTCCGCGCCGCGGATCGGCACGCGGCATTGCGTGGCGTATTGCCGCCCCTGCATGGTGCGGGTGAAGTACCAGTAGCCGTCCATGCGCGTCGGCACGGACATGTCGGTTTCCTGCACATGCGATTTGAATTCCTCGAACAACGTCTTCCGCAGTGATTTGAGCGGTGCCATACGCTGTTCGCAATAGCGGTTCTGTGCCGCCACGTAGTCGCGTACATCCTGCGATTGCTTGTCCCGCAGCCATTCGTATTGATCGATGAAGGTGTCGCCATGGAAGACGCGCTCCTTCGGCACCCGTTTCGCGCGCGGAATCGCGCCGAACCCATCCTGCTCCGATGCGGACGGGTCGTTCATGCCCCGAAATTCACTCATGCACGCGATTATACCGGCCTGCGCCGCCTAACTTTCCGACGGCGATGTGCGCCGATGCTTCCGGCAGCCGCACCGTGCAGCCATGCATGCTGCCGGATTCCGGGCCGTCAGTCGGTTTCGCCATCCGCGGCTTGGGTGGCGCGCAGGTACGGCAGCATGGTTTCATGATGTTCGATCCGGTCGTTCCCGTGAATACCGGCACGTCGGTGACCGGCATCGGCTGCGTGGCCACGCGCCCGGCGACGGAACCGAAATTGCCGGTCACTTCGCGCGGTGACAGCTGCCGGATGCCGATCGCCAGCACACGCCCCGGGTAGCGGCGTGCGATCGTGGCGTATGTGGTCGGATCCTTCTGCCCGTCGTCGCCGATCAGAATGAACTTCATATCGGGAAAATCCGCCATCAGCTGCTCGGCGTATTCAAGCTTGTGCTGCACGCCCGACGGAATGAAGGTTTTCGGCCTCGGGTCAAGGTCGCGCAGCAGCAGCGGCCCTTCCGGGAAGCCGTGGTTCGTGATGAAATGGCGGATCGAGCTTTCCACGTTCCAAGGTGACGTGGACAGGTAGAAGAACGGCGCGTCCGGGAACATGTCCGCGATGCGGGTGAACAGCAGGTTCATGCTGGCCACCGGCACCTTCTTGCGGGGGTTGAGCAGCAGCAGATTGTAGGCGGCCTTCATCAGACGCGGCGCTGCGTGACCATGATGGTGTCGTCCACGTCGGAGATCACGCCCACTTTGGTGCCGCTGGGAATGGTGAAAAGATTGGCGTTGACCGGCTTGCGGCTGCGCACTTTGTACGAGACGTTGTGGATGCCCGGTTCGAGCGAATGCTCGGCCACGAGGTCGAGGTAGCCGGCATCGTCGGATGCCGCGAATTCGCTGGAAATATCAGGATTGCTGTCGATCGCGTCGTATACTTCCGACGCACCCACCTGCACTGTTTCGATGGGCACGTCATCGATGGCGATCCGCACTTTGGTATGCGGGGACGGCACCATCAGCATGCCACGGATGCCGCGAATCAGGCGGCCGGCCTGCCGTTTGAACGGGCCGTATACGGTACGGCAGATCAGTCGGGAGTAATGTTCGGTGCCATAGCCGACGTAGGGTTCGACACGTGGATACCAGTCGAGCGACCGTACCAATGCGGTCGAGAATTTCAGCCAGACGCTGAATGCTTTGGTGATCGTGCGGCGGAACAGCCTGGTCAGCGGCGGTTTGACTTCAAGACGCTCATGTCTGGAGGCCGCGTCGAAGGTGGTGACCACCTTGCGTGCCGGAATCGGCACGGTGGGCATGTCATCGCAAGAATCGTCCATCCGCTCCCCCATACGCTGCTGTTCGCGCTGCTGGTCGTGCTGCGGCGCACGCTGCGGCGGGAACTGCGGCAACGGCTGAATTTCACTCATATGCCCACTATAGAGGTCGCGTTCGAACAAACAGTAACGCCACCGAGAAAATCAGGGAACTTTCAGGGCCCCGCAAGGCACTTCCCATAAAAAGGCTGCGGCCGGCGGGTACGATGCGCGACCGTAAGCCCGGCCGAACGGCCTTGAGTGTGCCGCGCATCGTACCCGCCGGCCGCAGCCGTAATTAAAACTAGACGTCCGTGCTATTCAGTCAGCCACAATCTTGGCATACTCGTCAGCGCTAAGCAGGTCAGGCTCGTCATCCTCAAGCTCGATCTTGAAAATCCAGCCCTCGCCGTACGGATCGTCCGTCACAATGCTCGGATCGTCCGCAGCCTCGTTGTTGACGTAGCGGATGGTGCCAGCCACCGGCGAGACCAGCGCGGTGACCGCCTTGGAGGATTCGAATTCCGCCACTTCGTCGCCAGCTTCGACCTGCGTACCAACTTCAGGCAAATCGATGTACACGAGTTCGCCGAACTGTTCGGTGGCGTATTCGGTACGCCCACCATGGCGGGTTCGACGGAGGAATCCACCCACACGTGCTCGTCGGAGTATTCGAGGTGCTCGGGCACGTCGAGGTTCACTTTGCTATCGTTTGCTTCGCTCATGCCGCCCATTGTACGGCGTATGCGAACGCCGCGCACCCGCGCCACGCGTAACGGGTCAGCGTACCGGTCCGGATGGCATGGCGCCGACTACCTGCACGATGGTGCCTTCCGGACAGTTGTCGTAGATCCACTTGGAATCGGCTTCGTACATGTTCACGCAGCCGTGGGAGCCGTAGTGCGCCGGGTCGCCGTGGGCGATGCCGTAATTGTTCCAGCTTGCCGTGTGGAAGCCTTCGCCGCCGTAGAAGTAGCTTACCCACTTCACACCCTTGGACAGGTAGCGCGAGCCGTCGTCGTTCAGGCCGGTCATGTCCTGGATCTGATACTTGAGGTAGATGTAGAAGGTGCCCAGGTCGGTTTCGTGCTTGCCGGTGGTGCCCGTGCACACCGGGAAGGTCTTGACGGCCTCGTCGTTGTGGTACACGGTGGCGGTTTGCGCGGTGCGGTCCACCACGATGCGGTATTCGCTCTTCTTCTGCACGGTTTTGAAGTTCTGCACGTCGCCGTCCACCGGAATGGTGCGCCTTGGCCGTTTTTGAGCGCTTCGCCGATCTTCGGTGCGAGCGCCTCCATGTTCTTGACCTTCACGCCGTTCACGCCTTTGACGATGGTGGCCAGCACTTTGCCGCTGTTGTCGACGGCGTCTTCCTGGTCGACCGCGTCCTGGTTGAGCTGGGCTGGGACCTGCTGCTGCACGTAGTTGGTGATGGCGTTGTCATCGTAGGACAGCGAAAGCGTGCCGTGTTCGAGGTCGGCATCGGTTTTCAGCCATGAGGCCACGACTTCAGCTGGAATCTGGAAGGTCTTGCCTTGTCCGTTGTCCAGCACGATCGGCGCGTTCAGTCGCGCGTTTGCCTGGTCGGCCACGTTTTGGGCTTCAGGCAGTGCGACCGGCACGTCGATGGTTTCGTACGTGATCGTCACGCTGCCGCTGTGCCCCGGGTTCGCGATGGCTTTGGCGACCGCGTCGATCACGTTGTCCACCTTCGGGGACCTGCCGCCGCGGCCTTCCACTGCGACGAAGCGCGCGCGTTGGCATCGTACGATGCGGTGGACGGTACCGCGCGGTCGGTGTCCTGCACGAATTTGTCGGTGACGAACGTCCTGAGGGCCAGCTTGTTGGACTTGGCGTTCAGCGGCACGTTCTTCTTGACGAACGGGTTGACTTCGTTGATGTATTCGAGTGCGCCGTTGGTCTGGTGCTTGGCGGCGAGCAGTTCCGTGACCGTCTTGTCGACGTTGTAGCTCACGCCGAGGTCGCTCAGGCTGCCGGAAGCGTTGTTGCCGTTGCCGTCCTTGATGTTCACGGTGGTGTTCTTCACGGCGGCCGTCACCGTGTTTTTCAGCTGGTCGGCGGTCTGTCCGGCCACACTGGCTCCGCCGAAGGTCACGCCCGGCGCGGCCTTGTCTTGGAAGTACCAGCGTGCGGTGAAGAAGCCGGCGATCGCGGCGACCACCAGCACGGCGAGCACGATTCCGGTGATGATCAGCGGCAGTTTGCGTTTCTTGGCCACGACGGCTTCTCCTTCGACCGGCATGGTGAGCACGGGAATGGCGGGAGCGGGCGTGGATGAGGGCATGTCACCGGTAGGAATGGCACCAGTGGGAACAGCTCCGTTGGGGACAGTTCCGGCAGGCGTGGTTTCGGCGGCACCGGCCGTCGGGAATGACTGGAACGGCTGGGTCTGGTCCGATGCGAAATTCAACGGCGGCATGGTCTCGGTGGCGGCGTTGGACACGTCGTCCTGTTCGGACACATCGGCCACGTCGGCGAGATTGATCGTATCGCCGTTCTCACCAGACTGCGGCGGCACGGCATTCACCCCTTCAAACGAGATGCCGGCGAAACTGTTGTCCGTATCGTTCTGCCCACTTCTATCAGACATGTATGTGGTTTCCTCATTCACTCTCTTCACGGTACATACCATGCAGCATGATACGCAGACGAGTGCCCAAACGAATACCTAAACAAGCTCCCCCGGCAACCGCCCCGAAGACAGGCTCAGCCGATACCACCTTTTAATGACAGGTCTTGTCACGGCAGGTCGTGGCCGAGCCATTCCTCAATCATGTAGCGTGCGATCGTGGCTTTGCCCGGAGCCTCCATACGTCCCGAAACCAGTTCGCTCATGTATTCGTCGCGTGTGACCCAACGCGCCTGCAACGTTTCCTCGCCGTCCACGTGCACGTCGGTGGTGACCGCCACGCCTTTGAACGCCATCATGAGAGACGAGGGGAACGGCCACGGCTGGGAGCCGAGGTATTTGAGTTCGCCTATTTCGATGCCGACTTCCTCTTTGGCTTCGCGTCGGCATGCGTGCTCCAGGTTTTCGCCAGCCTCCACGAATCCGGCCGAAACCGAGTACAGGCCGTTGTTGCGCCATGCGCTGTTGTGCTGCAGCAGCAGACGGTCATCATGGTCGACGATCGCAGTAATCACCGCTGGCTCGATTCGGGGGAACAGCAAACGATTGCCATCCTCGTCGTTCGTGCAGTGCTGAGCCCAGCCGCCGAGCGCCGGTTTGACGGGCGCGCCGCACGTCGGCAGTGACGCTGCCGGGCGTGCCACATGCTGAGCGAGATGGCGGAGGTTGCCTGTCCGGCTTCGCGTGCGCTGGCGTGGGGCGCGAATCCGCGCAGGTCCACCCAGTCGAATCGGGTTGCCGCGCTTTCCAGCAGCGATTTCGCGTTTTCCTGCGATTCATGCGCCGGCACTTCGGCGAACGCGTCGTCCGCTCCCCCGCTGCGAGCCGTCGCAGCCGTAATCGTCGTATCGTTCGGCTGGACGTGCGTCACGTCCACGGCGACGACGTGCTCGCCCAATCGTCCGCCGTACGAGCCGAGGAATATGGCGAGCGCCGATGGGTGCGATTCGAGTTCCGCGGCAACGTACGCGCCCGGCAGTTGGGCGAGGCGCATTTTCACGTTGGCGTAGTCGGCGATGGCGCCTTGGCCGTGCGGCACGGCCACTTTGCCGTCTTTGACGAGGATGACTTTCGTTGCCGGTTCCGCCAGACTTTGGCGAACAGGTCGGGTTCGCCGCGTCGTGCCACTTCGTAGTCGATGTCTCCTTGGGCGAGTGGCAGGAACGGCAGGGTCTGCGTCAATGCCAGTGGTGAGAACACGCTCATGGTTGTGTTGCCTCTTTCATGCGTGTTATATACGGAATATATTCGTTATACATACGCAGTACATATTCCGTATATACGTTTTATATATTTTCTCTATATCTTGTCGATACGCCGGATGGTCTGCCACAGATAATCGTCGCAGCCGGCTCAGCCGACTCGCTTCACCAGTTCCAGCAACGCGGCGGCCACCTGGTCGGGGTGTTCGTACGCGCTGAAGTGGCCGCAGTCGTCGATCACCGTCATCGTCACGTCGGTTTTCGTCATCGCGTCGGCGACCGGCTTCATCACTGCCGGCGGGCTGGACGGGTCCTTGTCGCCGCAGATTACTGCGACTGGCACGTTGATGTTCGGCAGCACGTCGTTCAGGTCGGGACGGCCAGCGGCCATGCGTTCGCGCCAGGCGATGCCGTCGGCGGGCTGTTCGTTGATCCACGTTTCGAACTGCCTGCAGTAGGCGTCCGACTGTTTCACGGTGGAGTCGGCTTCCGACGGCACGGCGAATCCCATGACCGGCTCGTGTGTGCCGGTCGTTTCGCAGTCGGTGGCGATTGCGACGCGCTTCAATCGCATGTCGGCGGAGTCGGCGTCGGCTTTCGTGTCGCACAGGGCGAGCGCCGCCACCGCTTCCGGATGCAGGCGTTGGATGTCGAGAATCAGGTAGCCGCCCATCGACAGGCCCACCCAGATGGCTTTGCCGTAGCCGGCGGCGTGCAGCAGGTCCACGTACGCGTCCGCCATGCGGTCCAGTCCGTATGGGAACGCGCCGTCGCGTCCTTGCCGCCGCTGTCTTCGTCGGACGGAATCGGTCCTTCGCCGGCGCCGGGCATGTCCGGAGCCCAGATCGCAAATGGTTTCACGCCTTGTTTCACAGCTTGGTCGCGTAAAGCCGCCGCGCACTCGTCCCACATGCGGTGGTCCACCGGGAAGCCGTGCACGAGCACCACCGGCGTGGTTTCGGTATCGTTGCCGCCGTCCGTATATATGTTGTTGTTCAGTTCAATCGTCATATTTTTTCTAATCCTCCCCTATCTGCCTGTTCGCCTAGTTTGCTTGGCTTTTGCCCCGCTTGCGCGGCTTGTCCTACTTGCCGGTCCATGCGAGCGCCTGCCGCACGATGGTGCCGTAGCCGTTGGCCATTTGCCCGACGAAGGTGTCGAGCATGTCTCCGGACGGGTCGACCCATTCCACATCGAGCGTCTCGTCCTGCGGCTTGCAATCGCCGGCGATCGGCACCACGTAGCACAGCGCGATCGTATGTTGGCGTGGATCGTAATAGTCGGATAGGCCGGGTGTCGGGAAGAATTCGGCCACGGTGAACGGCTGCAGGCTGATCGGCAGCTGCGGCAGGGCGATATCGCCCAAATCTTTTGCGACGTTGCGCGCCACCGCTTCACGCAACGATTCGTGGTAAAGCACACGTCCGGCGATCAATGTGCGTTCGATGCCGCCGTCGTCAGTGACGCGCAGCAGCGAGCCGATTTGCGCCACCCTGCCGAGATCGTCGGTGCGCACCGGCACGACCACGACGTACGGAATCGGTATTTCGTGGCGCATGCGGTTGATTTCGTCCGATGGGAGCCATCCCGGAGGGTTGCCCATTCCGCGGATGAAATCCTCCGGCGTAATGTCGTCGAATTCCCCGCGATGGCGGTTGGCGTCGAAATCGCCCTCGTCGGGCACTTCATCATTCATCACTGGCATGGTTCCATTATCACGCACGGCATGTGAATGTCACGTGCTTCCGATTCTTCCCATAGCGCAATCGGGTGCGGCAGTGTGTTTGCGTGGCGTGCGGCTATATACTTTTCGCAAACGGTCTTTCGCAATATTGCGCAGCATTGCACGATATTGTTTTTGAAATCGGCTTATAGCGTAAGCCGGGGAATGGGGAACGCATATGGCAACGCATGCAGTCACTTCGCAGGATTTCAACCAGGTCGTCGAATCCAATGATCTAGTGTTCGTGGATTTCTGGGCCACGTGGTGCGGTCCGTGCCGTGCATTCGGCCCAACGTTCGAGAAGGCAAGCGAGGCGAATCCGGACGTCTATTTCGCGAAGGTGGATATCGATCAGAATCCCGATCTGGCCGCCGCGGCCAAGGTTCAGGCAGTGCCGACGCTGATGGTCGTCAAGAAGCAGCAGATCATCTTCCAACAGGCCGGCGCGTTGCGCGCTTCCGATTTGGATGATCTGATCAGCCAGGCCAAGGCGTTGGATATGGATGCGGCCGCTTCCGATGGGAACACCGCTTCCAGCGGAGACGCCAAAGTGAAAAACGCCAAGTAGTCAGTCGGAACGATGATTCGGCCCGTCGCCTGCGCGTTGCATACGTTATCTTCAAGTTCCTTGGGGTGCGGTAGACTATATGCAGTTGCGCGCATTCCGGCGGAACCCTAGCGGTTGTGCGCCGTGCCCTAGGCACGGAATCCGCCGAGGAATTGTACCCGATGTAGGAGCAGAATGGCTAGCCATAAGAAACATGCCCAACCAACTACGTTTGCCTTGCCGGGCAAATCTCAGATGGTGAAGATTGTCGCAACGGTTGCGGCAGTGGGGCTGTTGGCCACTGGCGGCATCGTGTCGCATAATCTGTACGCCACCGCGGAGAAGTCTCCTGCCAAGCAGGTCACCGCGTATTCCGTCACCGACAGCATCGAAGCCTCCCGTGGCAACGCCCGTGAGGCGCTTTCCGGAGATACTTCGTACGTCACCGTGAAGATCAACGGCAAGACCCGCGTGGTTCCCGGCATGCATTTCACCGACGTGAAGTCCGTGCTTGACGCGGGCGACATCACCCTTGATACGGAAGACACCGTTTCCCCGTCTTTGGATACGAAGGTGAACGAGAACACCGTCATCAAGATCGAACGTGCCGGCGCTTCCGTTGAGGTGTCTGATACGGATATCGCATTCAACACGGTCAAGAAGGAGACCTCCAGCCTGCCGAAGGGCCAGGAGAAGGTCGAGACCGAAGGCGCGAACGGTGTTATGGAGACCACGAACCTCGTCACCAAGTCCGGCGGCAAGGTCATGTCTTCCAATATGATCAGCTCTTTCGTAAAGAAGGCTCCGACCGACAAGGTGATCCTCGTCGCACCGGCTCCTCGTCCACGCCGTCCGCGGCCGCAGCGTCGATCGGCACCACCGTGCCGGCTGGCGAAATGCAGCAGTGGGCTCACGATTATCTGCTGTCCAGCGGCTATTCCGAGGCCGATTCACCGCCACCGTGTACATCATTTCTCATGAGTCCGGTTGGAATGTCGCAGCCACGAACCCAAGCTCCGGCGCGTACGGTCTGCCGCAGGCGCTGCCCGGTTCGAAGATGGTGAGCGCCGGTGCCGATTGGGCCACCAACTACCAGACCCAGCTTAAGTGGTTCTGGGGCTACTGCGCACAGCGCTACGGCTCCATCCAGGGCGCCTACACCTACTGGCTCGCCAACCACTGCTACTGAGTTTTAATTTTTCAGACAGGAGAGGCTCCGCACACATTGTGCGGAGCCTCTCCTGTCTTATACACCTTTTTATATTTCATATGGAAAGATGCAGGCCATTCATGGCGTTACGGTTGTTTATGCACGCAATTCATTCATCGCTTTTATCGCGGCCCTTTTGGCCATCTTACGCGTGAGCGAACGGCCAGACGCAACGGGCTCGAAAAAGCCGTCATGCTCTTTTTTCCACCGTCCATCGCCAACCAAGCACGTTATTTTGAGCGACTCGAATACTGAACGAAAATCCTACACGCCCACTACCTGCCACATTCATTCCAAGCTCCCTTTTTCAGGATTTTTGGGCTGGATGCATACGTACTCATTATTAGCGTTTATGGACGATTCGCACAGCCTATCAAGATACTGCATATAGTACAGCACTCACATCAAGAGAACTGTACTATATGCGATTTTTCAAGCTGAGCGGAATATTGTTCACTTACTCGCCATCTTTGGCCGTATGATGCGAACCTTTGCGGGGACCGCGCTTGCCGGATACACCCTTTGAGGCATCGGCCACAGCAAAAATGACAACCTTCTCATCCGGGTAGGACTCGCCATTCATGGCGAAATAGGCGATCTGGTCGTCTGCGACCGGCGGGAAGGTGAAATACTTCTGCACCGCTACCAGCACATCGGTGGTACGCACGGTCACGGAAGAAGCCTTTCCTGCAGCGTCAGAGTCGACGCCATCGGCCTTGTTTCGCTTGGTCTTGCAGAACTTGATGGCGTTCTCGTCTTTGGCGTCGCATGCCTGGACTGCGATCTTCTTCCGCTTGTCATTCACCAGCAATTTCACGTATGCCGGGCATCCGAGCGCTTCGGTCACGCCTTTGGAAAAGCGAACGGATGATTCCATGACCGTCATGGTCATCTTATTGGTGGTGGTCTTTTCTCCCACTGCTTCAAATCCGTCAAGAACAGACATGCCAACCCCTTGAAAATATAGGATATTAATTACATGCAATATAATACAACAATTCGCATAAATACACCCTTTTTTCACTAATAAAATAGGGGGTATCTCCGCTTTCCAGCAGAAATACCCCCTGTATTTCCAAGAATATAGCAATAATTCATAGACTTCATTGAACAAGTTTTCATTGAGATGAATTCAAGGAAATCATGCACCAATAATGTCGAGAATTACCGCGCCATATTTCAATAGTTGTATTTCACATCATTGGTCATTTTGCCACACGGCGTCTGATCGAGCTTCATATCAGCCGTGGCCTTGTCAGACACGGTCACGTCGAACTCGTACGTCACGCTCTTGCCAGGTGCGATGTACGCCATACTGGAGTTCAATGGCTTGCCGTCCATGGTGGCATTGCTACGGTCACGCACATCACCGGTCACGGCGATTGATCCAATCGAACCACCTGCAGGCGCGTAAATCAGCACACGCTGCGCGGATGTGCCACTCGGCGCCACGGGCACGCCACCAACGCCCTTCTGCTCACCACCGAGAATGTAACTCGTGCAGGTAGCCATTTCCGTGGAAGTCATACGGTTGGTCAGCGTGTACTTCACGTGGTAGGTCTTGTCACCTGTCTTGGTCACTTCGCTGGTACGGTCGATATACCAACCCATCTTCGAAGGATTCTGCTCGCTGATGTAAATGCCCGTTTCCGGATTGGTCTCGCTCTCAGGCGCATTCTTGGCGAGTCCAGCACCTTGGAAGTACTTCGCTTCGTCATCGTGGAACGTGTAGGCGTAGAAGTGGCGGTTCTCGGCCAAATCACCGATGCTTTGCGCCACCTTCATCATCTTGTCCACAGTCATGTTGCCAAAAGCGCCGTCCATCACCGTTTTGGCAATGTACTCGAAGTATTCGTCCTGCTGTGTCACAGGAACGTCCTTGTAGATGGTGTTGAGCATGTATTCGGCGGTGTTCTCGCCGGTAAGCACAGTGCCGTTGGACAAGGTGACTGGTCCGTTGATCTCCACCATTTTCTGGATGAACACCGGATCCACGGAAATCAAACCGTCGATGTTGCAGGCATATTGCGAACGCTGCCATGAAGCGTTGAGCATTTCCGCGTTGCGGGAAACATCCGGCACCGCGAAGGTGTCTCGCACGTCGAAGGAGAAACCCAACGGCCTGTTGAATACCGCATGTTCCTCAGCGGTGCCGTTGTTGCCATTGACGAACTCACCATTCGGGTGGAAGTCCCCCACCGCGATTTTGCCATGATCCGCAGTCATGGTGCCGAGAGAGCCAACCAAGCCGCCGCCGGAACGTGTTTCGGATGTGGTCTGTGCCGCCAGCAAGTATGTGCGGGCACCGTTCTGGCCGAGGAAGGAAGGCAGCATGTGAGTGGCGTTGCTGACCTGTCCAACCAAATCGGCGATATTGTCAAGCTGGTCCTTGCCCTGCTGATAGGCTTTCTTCACCATGCCGATTTTCGGCTCGGCAAGACTGTTATACTGCTTGTTCTGCTGCTGCACCTGCTGGTTGAGCTTGTCGAAGTTACCTTGCGCATCGGCGATTGGCTGCAGGTTGAGTTGCCCTTCCGCACCGGAAAGATTGGCATCGGCAAGCTGTTGCACCGCAGTGGCCAACGATGGCAGTGTCTGCTGTGCAAGGTTGTCCACGACTTCCGTCATGCCTTGCACAGTGGCGATGTCACTGCCGACGAACGGCATTTTCGCGGCCACGTTCCATAGTGAACCGTGCGCAATCTGCTTGGCCTGCGCCGTCTGCTGCTGAGCCTGCGCGATGGACGCCTGCGACGCGGCGGCATCCTTGAGCTTTGCAGGGTCATTGATTGCGGATAGTGAGGATATGGCTTGCGATTCGTGTGCCTTGACGCTTTTTGCCTGCTTATACAGTTGCATACCAAACACTGCAGCAATGGCAAGTAGCACGATCAGCACCGCAAGTACAATAAGCGTCACATTCCGTGCCGTATGTTTTTCCCGTATTGCTTGAGCATGTTGCCCCATGCTTTGCTCCTCAAATCATTAAGCACTCAATTTGACTATTCCAGCGCATTATTGTGCCACATGGCACCCCTTTTTTCGGCCGCCAAATGAAATTTCCCTCTGTTCCATCACAAGAACAGAGGGAAAATCACAGAAAACCCACTTATTGGCTCAGTACGATCCACGGCCAGTGAAGATTACCATCACGGTTTTGGCAAGAATCGCAAGATCTCCAGCGATGGACCAATTCTCAATGTAGGAGACGTCCAGATATTCGCTTTGCTCCTGTGAAAGATCCGACCGGCCGGACACCTGCCACGGACCGGTGATGCCCGGCTTGACCAGCAGTCGGGCGGAATATAGGGAACCATAGCGGGCCACTTCTTCCGGCAATGCCGGGCGCGGACCGACCAGAGACATATCGCCCTTGAGCACGTTGTAGAACTGCGGGAACTCATCCAAAGAAGTCTTACGGATGAAGTGACCTACCTTGGTGATACGCGGATCATCTTTCATTTTGAAGATGAACCGGTCTTCCTGCCCAGTTTCCTCAGCGAGTTTCTTCTTCAGCTCCTCAGCATTGGTGACCATGGAACGGAATTTATACATTTTGAACGGCTTGCCGTGCAGTCCGATACGGGTCTGAGAGAAGAACACCGGACCGCCATCATCAAGCTTGATGGCGATGGCGACGCCGAGAAGAATCGGAGAGGAAATAATCAGCGCGCACAGTGAGCCGATGATGTCCAGCAAACGCTTGATTACGTTCGCAGCTCCCGTGTACTGCGGCAGGGAAGCCAACAGAACCGGCTGTTCCGTGGTGTTTCGCAGATACAAACGGTGACCGCTCACATCCGCCAGGGAGACCGCCAAGGCAAGTTCCATACCCAGCGACTCCACCGCAAGAGACAGACCATGCAGCATTTCGGAATCACGCGAAAGCACGTCAGCCACATAGACTTCCTGTACACCGAGGCTTTCGCAAATACGTGGGAATGCCGAGTTGAAAGGAATCACCTTGAGTTTGCTGGAGCCTTCGATATTGGCATCCGGTGTGTATGAGGTAACCACATAAGCGTCTTTTGAAGCTGGATCCGCTTCAATTGGGCATACAGCAACTGGTTCGTACCCCCAATTCATGCAGTTGCGCATGGTCTGCAAGGCTTTGTTGATGCCATCGGAAGATCCGATGACCACCGTTCTGTACTTGCAAGAGCCTTTGCTGCGGTGACGATGCAACGCTTGACGCATCTGCCAACGTGCGATGATATCCAAGAAGAAGGCGATGACTGGCGCGATAATCAACGCAGTACGGGGCAATGCAAGTTTGAAAATAAATGCAAGGCTGCAGTATGAGATGATGGTCAGCAACGACGCATTGATGATTTTGGCATACAGCTCATAGCCGTCCGCCATAACATGGCGGTGGTATGTGCCCGCGAATGCCAAGCACAGCAACCAAATCAGGCTGAACAGAATGAGGAAAAGCCAAAACGGCATCACATCGCCGATGGCATCGAAAGCAGCACCGTTGATTACAAGGCTGACGGTCAACGAAAGCAGCATCACTGCCAAATCGATGGCGATCAGGCTGGCGACGAAGGCGAAACGCCACCGGGGAGTCGATTCAGCCTTGCCGCGCTATGTCCTTCCTTTTCCGCAGGAAACGGGGTATTGGAAAAAGTCATCGGCTCGAACTGCTTTTGCAGACGCTGATTCTGCATGGACGCGTATGCCTGTCGATGCGCATTGGACGAGACGATATGAATCTCTTGAGTCCTCATACCTTGCTCGCCGTTTGGTGCGCCGGATTCACCGGTATTCACGCCTTGCATGTATCTCCCTCCCCTTCAGCTGCATACGGCAAACAATTTACCACAGCCCCCCCCCCCCCCCAGAAATTAAGAGGGACCTATGGGGGTACCATTCGCTATATCCAAATCCTTCTCCGGTATGGCTTATTCGCCAGCAGTACCTGTATCTGAGTTGTCGTTACCGCCGTCCGAACCACCATTGCCATTGTCGTTCGAATCGCCATTACCACCGTTACCGCCGGTTGAACCACCGTTGCCGTTCGAATCGCCATTACCACCGGTCGAACCGCCATTACCGTCGTTAGAACCGCCGTTACCGCCGGTCGAACCACCGTTACCGTTGCCGGTCGAATCGCCATTACCACCGGTTGAGCCACCATTGTTATTGCCACCGGTCGAACCACCACCGTTCACACCGTTTCCAGAGCCCGGACCAAATTGCCACGTATATGTGTAGCGCCGGTTCGTAGTGCCGTTATTGGTATTCGAATTGGTATTCGACTGGGCATTAGCCGCAGTTTGCTCCGCCACAGACTTGTTCACGCCGTCAGAAGTCGAGGAAATCACCTTCGAAGCGTTCTGCATGGCCATAACATCAGTGCTTTTGCCATCGAGGAGTTTCTGGGCAGCGTCAATCGCCTTGGCAAGCGCGTCACGTGTCGACTCGTCCGCGACCTCGCCTGCAGAACCGTCAAGCAACGTCTTTGCGTCGGCAATGGCCTTCTGCAATGCGGCAGTCGTCTTATTCACTTCCAAAGCTCGCTTGCTGGCGTCCACAGCTGTGGCTGCTGCGGTAACGGCCTTGGTCTGTTCTTTGATATTGCTGATCTGCTTGCTCATGCTACGGGCGTGCGCACGCAGTGTGGTTTCGGACAGCAACACCGAGCATCCGCCGACCGTCTTGAGGTTTTGCGCCTTGGTCACGGCCTGAGTGAGCTGGTCGATTGTGGCGGCATCCGCCACCTGGTTTGCCGCAGTGCCCTGCAGACTAGTTGCCTGTTCGATGGCGTTTTGCAGTTTTTCGTTGGCTTTGGAGTATTTGGATTTCGCCTTCTCGCATACCACCACTGCCGCACGCTGTTCTTTCGAATTGATACGATTGCGTACCACGATGACACCGGCAATAGCAACCGCCACTGCCGCAATCGCAGCGACAATGGCAATAATCTTTCGCTTGTCCGCAGACGGCTCTTTCGGTGCGACCGGAATGGTTTTCAGCGGATCATGTTCCGGATCTTCCGCGGCCAGCTCCTCTAGGTCGGTTATGCCACCTGATGTATCAAAGGCTGAGTCGCTTCGACGTCCTGTTCATCTGTCGAAGAGACGAGGGGTGGCAAAGTGGCGGTTTCCTCGGCATCGGCTGGCGCAACCGCATCATCGAAATCGATGGTGTCGAGCGGCATACTGGGTATATCCGCGATTGTTGGCGCAGCCGAAACCGGCTGTTCCGTTTGCGCAGGTACGGAGGAAGCGATGGTGCGGGGCTCAGCAAGCGAAGCCCCATCCGCACCATCGGCTTCTTCCGAATCGGTAGGCTGCAATTTGGGGAAGGTCAGCGGAGGAATATCCCAGCTGGTGTCCACCACATCCCGAGATATGTTGGACAGAATACCGTTCATAGACCGGGAATCATCGTTCTCAGTTGCCATACACCCCTCATTCCATGGAGAAGGGAACCATCAGTGCCGCTTCTTCCCCTTCGCGCGATGGCTGCTGCGCGGCGCACCATCCTCATAGTAATAGTAATAATTGGAATGCGTATTGGTCTTCTTCGGATCTGCACGGTTGAAGATGAAGCCAAGCACCGGCACCTGCGCGGTGGCGAGCGTGTCGGCCGCCTCCTGCAGGGACTTCTTCTCGCACACGTTGCGGCTGACCACCAGCAGAAGGCCTTTTGCCCAACGGCCGAATACCGCGCCATCGTTGGACACCGTCAACGGGGCGGTATCGATGATCACGTAATCGTATTGGGTGAGCGCCTGCTCCACCATGAGCTTCATGGTTTCGGAGCTCAGCAGCACGCCAGCGTTCGCCGGCCTCTTGCCGCCAGG
>ENA-OPYV01000252-OPYV01000252.1-human-gut-metagenome-genome-assembly--contig:-NODE-252-length-16736-cov-2.020531_pt1 | contig 16736 bp, 16 predicted proteins | sample MGYA00242474_ERZ504485 | MGnify/ENA primary metagenome ERZ504485 (study PRJEB26092, sample SAMD00036263) | human gut metagenome | host: Homo sapiens | study: EMG produced TPA metagenomics assembly of...
TTCTTACCATTCTTAATAGCTGGCTGACAAAGTCTTACAATAGCATTTACATCGAGGCACTTTTCAAGCTCGTGGTCCTGCTTAACATTGAAATATCTTTCATAATCGTTAGAGCAAATCTTTGGCTGATAAAGCATACCAGCAAGGTCAACATTCTTAGCTTTCCAGTTGTTGATGTTCTTTCTAGGAGCAAGCTTTTCAACATGACCAACCATTTCGTTTAATACTCTTAACGCCAATCTTAGCCATCCATTCTCTTAAATCCTGAGCAATAAATCTCATAAAGTTTTCAACATATTCTGGCTTACCCTTGAACTTAGCTCTTAATTCTGGATTCTGAGTAGCAACACCAACTGGACAAGTATCAAGGTTACAAACTCTCATCATTACACAGCCCATAGTAATAAGTGGACCAGTAGCAAAACCAAATTCTTCAGCACCTAAAAGACAAGCAACAGCTACATCTCTACCAGTTAATAATTTACCGTCTGTTTCAATAACAACTCTGTTTCTAAGGTTGTTCATAAGAAGTGCCTGATGAGTTTCAGCAACACCTAATTCCCATGGAAGACCTGCATTATAAACTGAGTTTTTAGGAGCAGCCCCTGTTCCTCCATCATATCCTGAAATAAGGATAACACCTGCACCTGCTTTAGCAACACCGGCAGCAACTGTTCCAACACCAGCTTCTGATACAAGTTTAACTGAAATACGTGCTTCTTTATTAGCGTTCTTTAAGTCATAAATCAATTGTGCTAGGTCTTCAATTGAATAAATATCATGATGTGGTGGTGGTGAAATTAAGCTAACCCCTGGTGTAGAGTGTCTTGTTTTAGCAATCCATGGATAAACTTTACCACCTGGTAAGTGTCCACCTTCTCCTGGTTTTGCTCCTTGTTGTCCATTTTTAATTTGAATTTCATTGGCACTACATAAGTATTCACTTGTTACTCCAAAACGTCCTGAGGCAACTTGTTTAATAGCTGAACATTTACTATCACCATTAGGAAGTGTTTCAAATCTTTCTGGATCTTCTCCACCTTCACCACTGTTAGACTTACCATGTAATCTATTCATTGCAATCGCCATTGTTTCATGTGCTTCTTTTGAAATTGATCCATAAGACATCGCACCTGTTTTAAATCTTCTAACAATTGATTCCACAGGTTCAACTTCTTCAATTGGAATTGATTTTGTCTTTTTAAATTGCATTAAACCTCTTAAGTTTAAATGTGCTCCTTCTTCATCAATCATTTTTGAATATTCTTTAAATAATTGATAGTCACCTAAACGTGTTGCTTGTTGTAATTTATGAATCGTTGCTGGATTATATAAATGTTCTTCTTTTCCTGATCTTTCTTTATTGCACGGTAAACAGCCCACACAATAGCAATGACTCCGACGGTGAGGACCAGCCAGTCGAGCCAAATAAATTCAGTTGAATTCCAATTCATAATAGTATTATTTTAATTATTTGTGTATTGATTTTGCGGTTATCAAAACGTGTTTTTATACTGTTCGTTTTTCAAAGTGTATTAGTAACACTAATTCGAGTGCAATATTACGGATAAGTGTAAAATTACACTAATAAAAGTCCATGTTTTAGAGCATGTTTCGTCCTTTTTTTTTCGTTCTCCTTCGTTTTTAACATTTCTGCAGATGATGAAAGTAAAAAACTTCTGTCGACTTTTGAGTATTTTTACGCGTTTCGTTCGTATTAGTTATTGTGAAAATAAAAAACTAGAAGATATGAAAAGAGTGATTCTGTGGCTGTGCCTGTCTGTGGTTATAGGGGCGGTACAAGCACAAACCGGGCGGCTGGACTTGAAACTTCCGCAAGGACATCCCCGCTATCTGACCACACAGGAGGGGAAGAAAGAAACTCAGGAGTTGATTAAAAAGGCTCCTTGGGCAAAAGATGTGTATGAGCGGCTTCGGCAACGGACAGATAAATACGTAGATCGGGGAACAGACTGGCTGTCCTCCCGTTTGCTGATGTACTGGAACACACATGCCACCGATGTATATATAAAAGGTGAGTACTACGCCCATGCCGGAGGTGAGAAGGCACCGGCTCCTACAGTGGTATTTACCGGAGCACGCAGCCATGCCACCAATTACAAAACGTCCTCGGCTGGAGGACTTGGAGCCTTATCAGGAAGATGCCAGAGGAATGTACTTGGCCAACAGTACCCTGGAGGGTAATCCTTACGAGTGGGTGAGCATCAGCAAAACCGGAAGAATGATTGAAAGCATCAACAATGAAATCGTAGGCATAGCCCGCGATGCGGCATTCCTCTGGTGGCTGACCGGCGAGCAGAAGTATGCCACGGCAGCTGCTTCCGTCTTTGATGTGTACATGACAGGTCTGTACTACCGCAATGTGCCTGTCGACTTGAATTATGGTCACCAGCAGACATTGGTAGGGATGACTTCCTTTGAGGTGATTCATGAAGATGTCATTAATTCGTTGGTACCGCTTTATGATTTCCTTTATACGTACTTGCAGAAAGAAAAAGTCGGAAAAGATGACTATCTATGCCGATGCGTTCAAGAAATGTGCCGATAACATCATCGCCAACGGGGTACCTCACAACAACTGGAACCTGCTGCAGGCGCATTTCATTATGAATATTGCCCTGATTTTGGAAGATGATGCGAAGTATGCTGACGGCAAAGGACGCCAGTACTATATCGATTATCTGGTGAACCAGTCGTCCATCCGTCAGTGGTCATTGAAAAAACTGGCCGATTACGGATTCGATGCAGCCACGGGTGTCTGGGCAGAATGTCCGGGTTACAGCAGTGTGGTGGTAGGTGATTATGCCAGCTTTGTCAGCCTGTTCGATGAGAATCTGGGTATGGACCTGACCAAGGAGATTCCGGTACTTCCGAAAGCTGTAGAAGCTATGCCGCAATACCTTTTCCCGAACCGTATGGTCTGTGGGTTTGGCGATACGCATCCTTCCACACTGCGGACGGATATTTTCCGTTATATGATTCAGAATGCCCGTACCCATGGAAAGTCTGAAGAAGAACGAAAGTTTACGGCCATGCTGAAACTGTTCGACCCGTCTTCTTCTCTTCCGGTGGCAGAAAGAGGCAAGGCACCGGTAGCCATTACATCTTTCTTTGTCGGGAAACCGCTCGTGTTGGATGAAAAAGTGAAGGCTGGCCAGATTGACGACTATGTAACTCCTACCTTCTATGCTCCGAATGTGAGCTGGCTGGTACAGCGTAACGGGATGAATTCCCGTCACAGTCTGATGGTGTCACTGAACGGAAGTGAAGGCAATCACATGCACGCCAACGGCATCAGCATGGAACTGTATGGCAAGGGCTACGTGCTCGGTCCGGATGCCGGCATCGGTAAACCTTGTATCAAGGTCTGGATTACCTGGAGTACTATAGCCAGTTTCCTTCGCATAATACGGTCTGCGTAGACGGAATTTCTTCTTATCCTGTCATGAAGAGCAACCATTCCTTCAAGCTGCGTGCCCTGTATCCTGCGACTGGCGAACGGATTCCTTACCAGCCGATTTCTTATAGTGAAGTCTACTTCCGCGAACCGGAAACTTTTGCCGACCAGACCCGTCTTAACGGAATTGTCAATGTGGGTGATTCTGCAGGTTATTATATCGATATATTCCGTAGCCGGAAAGTAGAAGGCGGCGACAAGATGCATGACTATTTCTATCACAACTTAGGACAGCAGATGACGCTGACAGCGGCCGACGGCAGTGAACTCGAACTTCAGCCTACGCAGGAACTGGCTTTTGCCGGAGCCCATCTGTATGCTTACTCCTATATATATAATAAGAAGCGGGCGGTGACAAGCAAAGACGTGAAAGCCGGATTTACCATCCAGATGCCCGACAAGGACGATATTACGATGAACCTCTGGATGAAAGGGGAGGAAGGACGCGAAATCTTTTCAGCCCTGAGCCCTATGACGGAAGGATTGAGCCGCATCAAGAATATGCCGTATTCCATTAAGGACCAGCCTACGCTCACTTTCGTGGCACGCCAGAAAGGAGAAGCCTGGAACCGTCCGTTTGTGGCCGTGTATGAACCTTCTACCCTAAAAGAACCTTCCTGCATTGCGTCGGTCGATTATCCGCAGGTAAAGAGTGAACAGCAGGGCAGTCATGTCGGCATACGCGTGGCACTGACCAATGGAAATGTCGACTGGATTCTGTCGTCGGATGAGAATGCACACCACTGCAAGTTGGAAAAGCTGCAGGCCCGTGCAGGCTATGCGCTGTGCCGTCAGTCGGAAAAGGGAGAAACTCTTCAGGCTTTCCTGGGCAACGGTACACAGCTGGAAGCGGATGGAGTGAGCATCCGGACAGATGCACCTGCTGATGTCTTGCTGCTGAAGCAGGATGGAAAATGGATGTATACGGCTACGGCTCCTTGTAGGGTAGTTGTAGGAAAGAAAAAATATACGCTTCAGTTTCAAAAGAGTTACGTCTTTTTGAAGTAAAATGAAATTTTAAGTTTACTTTTGTAGTAATATATTGATTTATAATTGTATACGCTCTTCCAGTACTTCCTTTGCAGTACTTCAGTACTGCAAAGGAAGTACTGTGGTACTGTCGAGGAAGTATTGTAGTACTTCTTTGACAGTACTTATCAGGGTATGAGGTTTTGTATTGATGTCTGGGAAGACAGTGCGGTTTTTTGTCGGATATTTTTTTATGAAATATAGGCAGATTCTATGTATTTTTTGCTCATGAAACCTATGGCAGTTTTGTAAATGAAGAAATGTTTGATATATATTTATCTCCTTTTGTTAACCAGTCTGTGCTGTTTGCAAGCGGGAGCTGTTTCCTCCGAAATCCGTAGTTTGTCCGTATCCGACGGACTCCCTGATTTGATCATTAATACGATATACAAAGATTCAAAAGGCTATGTCTGGATGGGAACGAATACCTCAGTAGAGCGTTTTTGATGGCATACGCCTGGAGCATTACATGGTAGAGGGCAGCAATGAGAACCTGAAGCGGGTGTTTGCACTGGTTGAGATGCCGGGCAATGAACTATGGGTTGGTACGGGCATGGGACTTTTCCGGCTTTGGCCGATGATGCCGAGAAGCTCGAGCGGCTGGCTCCTGAAATGATTTACAAGCGGGGTACATGCATTCTGTAAGTTGGGGGGATGTGCTCTATGTAGGAACGGAAAAAGGATTGTATGTATACAAGGGAGGAGTTTTTGAACATGTGCTGGTAGACAAGAATATCTTTTTCGCGTGCGAAATTTTGTAACGGGAATGGTGAGGAAGGAAGAAACGTATATTGTGGCTCTCTACGATGGGAGGCTTGAAATCTCTTCGTTTGTCCGACCAGTCCATCACTTCTTTCTCAGACAAATTGGCGAAGAACGGGCAGAACCTTTCTTTCTATAACATCACACGTATCGGTTCAAAGATTTTTTATGGGTACAATGACTAGCGGGCTGGTGCTTTTTGATACAGCCAGCAAGCACTTTTCACGCTATCTGGATGTAGGTTGCGGAGTCATCTCTGCCTTGTCAGGCGATGGGAAAGACCTGCTCTATGTAGGAACGGACGGAAACGGTGTACATTTTATTTCAGTGAGTCGCCAGCGTGTTATCCGTACCTTTCTACACGACCGTGAGGCAGATAGCCAGATTCGTTCCAATTCTGTGTACTCTGTATTGGTCGACCGTGACGGCTTGTTATGGATTGGCTTTTACCAGTTGGGTGTAGACTACACCTTGTTCCAAAGCGACTTGTTTTCCACCTATCAATATGAGAACTTGTTTGATTCCAGAGACATGGCTGTCCGTACCATTGCCTTTCATGGAAGTCAGAAACTGATAGGTTCGCGCGACGGCTTTGTGTTTATCGATGAGCCGATGGCAGATTCCAGATATTCAAGGCGCCCCGTCTGCGGGCTTCCATCATTGTGTCAAGCTGTTATTTCGACGGGAAATATTATATCGGAACCTATGGAGGAGGTATGTATGTGCTTGATGGCGCCACATTGGAACTGCGGGATTTTGAGATTGCTTCCGAACCCTTCCAGCATGGACATATTTTTGTGCTTCGTCCTGACGACCGGGGAAATCTGTGGATTGGTACTTCTGCCGGATTGTATTGTTACCGGAACGGGAAAATCGTGCGTCACTTCAAGAGCGACAGTTCCAAACTGCCCGAAGGCAACGTTTATGAGATTTATTTTGATTCATCCCATAAAGGATGGATTTGTACGGAAAGCGGTATCTGCATCTGGGACCCTTCGTCCGAAAGCTTGAAGAACGATGTGTTCCCGGAAGGATTTGTGCATAAAGAAAAAATCCGTATGATTTATGAAACTTCCGACCATCAGCTCTATTTCTTGCCAGATAAAGGAGAATTGTTTGTATCCGACCTTACCATGAGTCATTTTAGCCGGCTCACTCCCGGAACGCTGTTGGACGGAAAGTCGTTGATGGCTGTGGTGGAAGATTCGGAAGGCTGGCTGTGGGTGGCGACCAATAAGGGTATGTACCGTTTCGACAAGAAAACCAAGGTCGTACCTTTCAATTTTGCCGATGGTATTCCCAGCCTGATATTCATCAACTGCATTCCGATAAAAGATGAAGACGGAAACTTCTGGTTTGGTAACTCCAGAGGACTGGTGCGCCTGAATGGGAAAGACATGGATATGCTCCCCAGCCGTTATATTATTTCGTTGTCGGATGTGCTGGTCAATGGTAAGAGCATGCAGCATCAGCTTTCGGGAGAAGAAGGTCATTATGCGCTCACGCTGGAGAATTCGCAGAAGAGTGTAATCATTCAGTTCTCTGCACTTACGTACAGCGACCCGAACAGCCTGATGTATGAGTATAAGTTAGGAGAGGAGGGAGAATGGATTTCCTTGATGGGAAAATCGGAAGTATCGCTGTATGATTTGCCTTCGGGAGTCACTTCTTTTGTTATCCGTCAGATTGGGTATCCCGATTCGGCCATGACCTTGGATATTTGCATTCCCGACCGTTCCTGGTATAAGTGGATATATTCTCTTGTGGCATTGTTGTTGGCGGCTGCAGGTGTGTATGTGTTCCGTCGTAGCCTGTTGCGTGTGGTATGGGCGGTTTTACGTAGCTGAACGGCTTTAACGACGCGGAAATACCGATGGCTGTGGAGGAAGATAAGAAAAAAGAAGAGGCAGAAGAAGTCGTAACACCGGAAATAGAACCAGTGACAGAGGAAGAAACTGTGGCGGAACCTATAGAACCGAAGCCGGAGAAAAAGACTGCTTCCTCTGCTGATGACAAATACAGGACGAACAAGGTCAGCCCGGAAGAGTGCAAGCGGCTTTACCGTCTGCTGGAACAGGAGATGAAGCGTAACAAACCTTATCGCAATCCGAATCTCAAAGTGGCAGATCTTGCTGTGTCGATAGGCACTACCTCCCATTCACTTTCCTATCTCTTCAACCAGTATTTGGAAAAGAATTATTATGACTATATCAACGAATATCGTGTAGAAGAATTCAAGTCGCTTATCCTGAAAGATGAGTATGCAAAATATACTCTGACGGCCATGGCAGAACTTTGTGGTTTCAGTTCGCGTGCCTCGTTCTTCCGCACATTTAAGAAACTGGCAGGAATAACTCCGAACGAATACATCAAACAAGTCTCAGGTGAGCATCGTCCGGTAGATTAACGGACTTTTTAGTGTCAAAATAGGGAAAAACATCCTGTACGTAAGTGTCAAATAATAATTTGAGACTCTCGTGCGGGATGTTTTATTTCGTTGTTAATCAATTTTTTTGTGTAGAAACTAGTCTTGCATGATAAGGTGAGATTTATTCCATGTTACATTTGTTTTAGTTTTTTGGAATTGTAAATACATTTGCAGTGTCAAATAACCAAAACAAGCTAATTTATGAAAGACCTGACGAACACATCCAATGAGCTAGTAGCACAGATTTTTGCGGACTACCATCAGTCGGTCTTCTTTTATATCTATAAGAAAATAGGAGAAAAAGAAGATGCGGAAGATTTGGTTCAGGACGCATATCTTCGCCTTTTGGAATACCGTACTATGCTTCGTCCCGATACCGTAAAATATTTCTTGTTTACGATTGTCCGTAATCTGGTATCCGACTATTTCCGTCATCTTTATAGAAAGCAGGAAGCTTCTGTTTACCTGGAAGAATGTAGTCAGGCCCAGCAGGCTGTGGCTGCAGATACCCGTGCAGTTGTACGCGACTTGCAGAAACAAGAACTGATAAGGGTGAAATGTCTTCCTTGCCAGCGTCGGAAAATCTATGTCATGAATCGTTTTGAGGGGAAAACATCGGCTGATATTGCTACCGAACTGAATCTTTCGCAGCGTACGGTAGAGAATCATCTGTTCATCAGCCGCAAGGAAGTGCGCAACTATATGAAACAATGTATATAAAATAATGATAAGAAGTAAAAAACGTTAATTTAAAGTTTAATCTTATGAAGAATGATTTTCTGAAAAATTCATCGCAGAGAGTCCTTTTTTCAGCCATGATGGTTTCAGCTTTAGTAGCCGGCAACGTGGCTCCAATGCATGCGGAGGTGACTTCTGTACAGTCGGTTCTGCAATCGGTAAGTGTGAAAGGGCAAGTGCTGGATGCGGAGGGTATTCCCGTTATTGGTGCAAGTGTTCTTGAAAAAGGAACTACAAATGGAGTGATCACAGACATTGACGGAAATTATTCGTTTGAATGTGTCTTCTAAGAATGCAGTAGTGGTAATTTCTTATATTGGCTATAAAACGGTGGAATTGCCAGCTTCTAATCCTAATTTGTCGAAAGTTATCCTTAAGGAAGATACAGAGGTCTTGGATGAAGTAGTGGTTGTAGGTTATGGTACACAAAAGAAAGAATCACTGACAGGGGCAGTAACTGTGGTCGATTCGAAAGCTTTTAAGGAAAAAGGAAGTTTGTCCAGTCCGCTGGCTGCTCTTCAGGGACAGGTTCCTGGAGTGATGATTTCACGTTCTTCTTCAGCACCTGGTGATGAAAGCTGGAGCATGAATCTGCGTGGTTCTGTTTCTGTAAACTCTATTGAACCATTGGTGGTTGTGGATGGAGTAGCTTATACTAGTGTAAACGATTTGCGTTTGATTAATTCAAACGATATTGAATCGATTAACTTCCTGAAAGACGGTGCTGCAGCTATCTACGGTTCGCGTGCGGCAGGTGGTGTGGTGTTGATTACGACGAAGAAAGGTAAGGAAGGAAAAACTAAAGTAGAATATAGTGGTACGGCTACTTTAAAAACGGTAGGTTTGATGCCTCAGATGATGAGTATTGACCAATGGGCAGACGGAGTAATGACTGCATTGGAAAATGACAACAATACGTCCAATGAGTGGTATGCTTATGCGCAGTTAGCCAAAAAATGAAAGGATCCTATTTGGATAAGCGTTATGGAGGAAGTCCTTTTGGTACTGATAAGTTTGGCGACGTGGCAGATTTTGTTTTTGATGATTCGGTTGATTGGCTAGGATCTTTGTTCGGAAGTACTTGGTCAACAGAGCAGAATCTGAGTATTTCAGGAGGAACAGAACGCTCATCTTACCGTCTTTCTTTAAGTTATTTGTATGATGGTTCTACACTTCAATACGGAAATAACAACAATAACCGCTACAATTTCCGTTTGAACAATACTTTCAAACTGACAGATAACTTGACATTAGATTCTTCTATTTCGTATAATCGTCAGGAACAGGTGGCGCCGTCCATGATTTCGTCTGTGCTTACAGTATCGATGCCGGTGCCGGGGTTGCCTCTTACGACTGTAGACGGAAAACCGTATGCTTGGGGAACATGGGGATCTCCTGTGGCTAAAGTGTCAGAGGGAGGAGACAATCGTTTGTCTGTTTCGGCTTTAGTGTAAGTGAAACTTTAAATTGGACACTGACAGATTGGCTGACTGCAAATGCCAATGTAGGTTATAATACCAGTACGGCTACTAGAAATCAGGTAGAGAATGCGATTACTTATTATAATTATTTAGGTGATGTTCAGACTTTGGTTGATCCTATTCAGGCAAATTCATCCTATAAACAAACCAGTTCTAGAACGGACTTTTACTCTGTAACAGGGTTTTGAACGCACACAAAACGTTTTAATCAAGATCATGATTTAAGTTTGACATTAGGTGCCCAGTACGAATTCAAAGAATATACTTATTTTGGTGCTAAAGTAAAGGATACCCAGAATGGTCTGGAAATAGTAAACGGTTCTGGAGAAATAACCCTAAGTGGGGATGAAGACAAGTACCAGAATGCAAATATGTCTTATTTCGGACGTTTCAATTACAGCTATAAAGATAAATATCTGTTGGAAGTAAACGGACGTTATGATGGTTCTTCCAAATTCCAGCCTGAAAACCGTTGGGATTTATTCTATGGGGCTTCTTTGGGATGGAGAATCAAGCAGGAGAACTTTATGCAGAATATAGACTGGTTAAGCGACTTGAAACTGCGTGTGTCTTATGCCGAAATGGGTAACCAAAGCGGTATTGCCAATTATGATGGCGTGCAGTTGTATAATATGGTGGCTGGTACAGGTGCTTATGTAGGTGACGGAAAGCTTTCTTACATTAAGACTAACGGTGAACTGGCTTCTCGTTCTCGTAGCTGGGAGCGCATTAAGAATTATAATGTGGGTGTAGACTTTGGATTCTTGAATGGCGCATTGAGCGGTTCTGTTGAAGCCTTTCTGAAGAAGAATGATAATATGCTGGTCAGCATTACATATCCCGGTATTTTGGGAGATGAGGCTCCTAAGGCCAATGCTGGAAAATTCAAAGACTGGGGATTTGAAGGTCAGATGACGTATCGCGGAAATGTGGCCGGTGTAAATTACTATGTAGGAGGAACATTTACGTTTGCGCGTAATGAACTGGTAGACTATGGTGGAACAACCGTCTTGAAATCTGGTTATACTACTACTCAGCAGGGGTATGCATTGAACTCTATTTTTGGTCTGCGCTATGGAGGAAAGATACAGAACGAAGAACAGTTGCAAGCTTATCTAGCTAAGTATTATGAAAATAACGGTATCAATATGCCTAGCAATTTGCGTGTAGGTGACAATATGTATTGTGATGAAAATGGTGATGGTGTACTGGATGAAAAAGATTATATCTACTTGGGAAGTGATACCCCTGAAATATCTTATTCGTTCAATGCCGGAGCTTCTTATAAGGGATTTGATGTAAGTGTAATTTTCCAAGGGTCTGCCAATCGTTTTGTATACCGTGGAATTGACAACTGGACAGTGCCTTTCCGGGCAAATTACAACGAAATACTATTACATCTTCTATCGGTAATGTGTGGAGCCCGGAAAATCCGGATGCCTACTATGCACCTTATACGAATGATGCAAATATCAATAACTACAACTATCAGGCATCTTCTCTTACCTCACAAGACGGACGTTATCTTCGTTTAAAGAACCTGACTATCGGTTATACATTTACAGATAAACTGCTACAAAAGATCAAATTCTTGCAAGGAGCACGTATTTATGCTACCGGTACAGATTTGTGGGAATATACAAAGATTAAAGACGGATGGGATCCGGAAGCTGCACGCGATGCAACTGGATTGAAACGTTATCCATTTACTCGTAATATTACATTTGGGGTTAATTTAACTTTCTAAAAAGACAAACTTTATGAATAAGAAACATTATATAAGGACAGCATGTCTGTCAGTTTTGAGCTTGTTTGCGGTGTCTTGTCTCGATTTAGATCCGAAAGCACAATTGGGAGACAATTTGGTATGGAATAAGGCTGATAATTTTCAGTTGTTTGCCAATCAGTTTTATAGCTGGACTCGTGATTTCCAGTTGTCTACGACCGATACGTATGGCAATGGCGTAAGTGATGGCCCGCACAGTGATTACCGTTCTGATTTGATTGCTACATCTTCTATCAATACGTATAGTCAGGGTACGAATGTAATCCTGCGGAAGATGACAACTATACTACTTTGTATAAACAGATTTATTATACGAATTTGCTGTTAAATCGTGCCGAGTCGTTTTGAGGACAAAGCCGCAATTGCTGTACCAGTGGCAGAAGCGAAGTTTTTCCGTGCATATTGTCATTTTGAACTTGTGCAGATTTGGGGGAATGTTATTTTGCTGACTCAGCCTTTGGATTTGACATCTGGTGAGTTGTATGCAGCGCGTAATGACAGAGGTGAGGTGATTGACCAGATTGTGACAGACCTGCAGGAAGCTGCTGAAGCTTTGCCGGAAACGGCAGAGGCGGGAAGATTGACCAAGTATGCGGCTTACGCCATGTTATCACGTGTGGCACTTTATGAGGGAACTTGGCAAAAATTCCATACAAACGGAGCAGATACTGAAACAAATACGGAACGTAGTACAGAACTGCTGACTATTGCTAAGAATGCGGCTTATAATGTTATCAAAGACAATAAATACAAACTGTTTTATAATGAAACCTTAGGTAACCAGAGTTATCGTTATATGTTTATTTTAGAGGATGCAGCTCAATGTAATCCTGCTAATTTACATAAGACTGACAATACGGAGTATATACTGTCTCATCGTCACAGAGATGGCGATAAAGGGACAAACATCACTCACGGAATGCTGGCAAATGTATGTTATGTTACTCGTAAAAATGGCTAATATGTATTTGTGTTCTAACGGATTGCCAATAGATAAGGCTGGTGATACCTTTAAAGGATACTCTGGTGCGACTACTGAGTTTCAGAACCGTGATAACCGTATGACAAATATATTGTTGCAGCATGGTCAGAAATACTGGAATAATGATGGTAAATGGCGTACTACATGGAATGATGAGGATTTGAATAATGCATTAGAGGCAAATGTACGTTCAAATAGTGGTTACCAGAATTATAAATGGTGTGTAGAGCGTCAGGTAGCTGATTACTATGAATCTATGGATTATCCGGTTATCCGATACGCTGAAGTTTTATTGAACTATGTAGAAGCTGTATACGAATTACAAGGAAATATTAGTGATGATGATTTGCAATATCTGAATGATGTACGTACGCGCGTTAATCCGGATATGCCTGAGCTGACTAATGAATTTGCTTCTAAATATGGTTTGTCTATGCGTGAAGAAATACGTAGAGAACGTACTGTTGAATTATTCCTTGAAGGATTCCGTTATTGATGACTTAAAAACGTTGGGCTACAGCTCCCGAAGAAATGCCACAAGATCAGTTGGGTGTAAAAGTAAAAGGCACTTGGTTTGAAACGAACTGGTCGGCACAATCTCGTCAGTTGAATAGTGATGGATGTATTATCTTATACGATGGACGTATATGGGATGACAAACTCTATTTATATCCTCTGCCTTCAGATCAGCTGCAATTGAATCCGCAGTTGGGACAGAACCCTGGTTGGAGTAATAATTAAAAATTGTGTTTATTCATTTTAGAAAATTTGTATGATGACATATCAATTATATAAAAAGTTTGGCGGTATCTTATTGGCTGCAATTTCTGTTGCAATGGTTGCATGCCAGGATGATGAAAGTGCTGAATTAAGTCAATCGGTGTATCCGGAATCAATAACACTTAATATACCGGAAGAGGTAAAACCGTTGATTTATAAAGACGAGAATGGTACAAATGTGTTGCCCTTGTTGAAAGGTGAAACTGTTCAATTGGGATGTACCATTCTTCCTGAAAATGTAACGTTCAATGAAGTTGTATGGGCTTCAAGTGATACAAATGTGGCTGAAGTAGATCCGAATGGTGTGGTGAAAGCGGTCAATGGAGACGGTTCAACCTATTCGGTTATACAAGTTTCTCCTTCTGCTTTTTATTCTGGAAGTGGTATCTATGGTACACTAAAGGTGATGGTATCCAATGAAATGGTGAAAGCTGAAAGTATTTCTTTGTCTGCTGAAGCTGATCAGGTATATATGGGAGAGAGTCTGCAGTTGCAATATGCTATTTTGCCAGAAAACACTACTTACAAGACAGTGAAATGGTCCACTTCTGACGAGTCGGTTGCAACGGTTGATGAAAATGGCTTGGTCACAGCGCAGATTATTGATGCAAATACCGAAACGGTTACCATTACAGCTTCAGCTTTGGATGGGTCACAAGTATATGCAAGCAAGCAACTTACTATAATGAAGGTTGTTCAGCCTGAAGATATTACCATTGATCAGAGTGTGTCTGCAGAACAGAATTATGTATGGGCTATTACGGATAAGACAGTCAAATTACCTTATACTACAGTGCCTGCCGATTGTACAACTTCATTGATAGAATGGACTTCCAGCAACGAAGATATTGCTACTGTAAATCAAGGTGTAGTAAACTTCAATCAGAATGGAGTCTTTGGCGATGTTACGATTACCGCAACTTGTCCTGAAACAGGAAAAACATCTTCTATCAAGTTACGTCTGGAAGAAGGATTGGTACGTGAATTGTTCCATGATGAAAATAATTATACATGGTATAATGCAAAACAAAGTGGAAATGGAACAGATTCTTCTCATGAATGGCATGATGGTTATTTAACTGTGACCACTTATACACAGACTGCTGGAACTAAGCAACGTGGTGATTTCAAATGCTGGAGTCCGAAGACTTGGTTGCATGCTGGTAAATATCCCATTTTTTGCTATCCGAATGGATGACGTGGCAGATAAGTATAAAGATGAAGGTGTGACTGCACGTAATATTAATCTGGATGCAGCAGGAACTTGTGGTGGTACTGCTTTCAGTGGGAATTTGGGGAGGCTCCAATAATAAGTATAAATATAACTACAAGTGTAGTGATGGTAGCCGTGTCTTTGTGTACGATTTGTCTACTCAAAGTTGGGCTAAAGGTGGAGTCTTGCCAGGTTCTGTCGCAGAGTTTACTACCTTGCAGTTTAAATATGCGGATATCGCGACTATCGACCATCAGATTCAGTATAATGTATACTGGGTGCAAACCTTTAAGACTCTTGGTGATTTGGAGGCCTATTTGGATAAAGAAGGGCTGACTTATGAGAAATGACAACTAAAAAGAATGAAATTATGATAAAGAATATCAGATTATTTGCAGGTGCAACGCTACTTATGGTAGCGTTCTCCTCCTGCTACAAGAACGAATTTGGAGTAGTAGATCTTACTATGCCAGAAGATAATCCTGGAACAGTAGCGGGAGAATATGTATACAATCATCCTTGTGCTATGTATAATGAGGCTGATTTTACACGTGTTAAGAAGATGTTAGATGATGGAACGGCTCCTGTTATGGTAAAGACAGAGTTGGCAAACTTGAAAAATAGTCCGTATACTTCACTTACATATACTCCTTCTCCTCAGGAGGAAATCGTGCGTGGAGAAGCCACAGGAACCATTCCTGGAAAAGAGAATTATAGCTATGCTATGAAAGATGCAGCCGCAGCTTACCAGACTGCACTTTTATGGAAGTTGACAGGCGATGTAAAATATGCGGATCTTTCAGTTAAAATTTTGAATGCATGGGCTGATGTGTGCAAGCGTATTACTTCGAATGATGCAAATCAGATGCTTGCTGCCGGCTGTCAGGGATATACATTTGCCAATGCTGCAGAAATTATGCAGACTTATGAAGGTTGGAGCGCAAAATGATATAGCTGATTTTAAGACTTGGATAGTAAATGTATTTGCAATCTAAAATAAAGATTTTCTGGATAAACCATCAGGGAACGAATAATTGTTCGCTGCATTATTGGTCAAACTGGGACTTGGTAAATATGTGTTCCTATTTTGGCCATTGGCATTCTGACAGAGAACAACGATATGGTGAAACTTTGTCGTGAACTATTTTTTATTCTGGTGTAGGAAATGGCTGTATTTCCAATTTGATTCAGGCTACGTTTGATGATCCCTTGGGAAGTGGTGAACAGATTAGTCAGAATCAGGAAAGTGGCCGTGATCAGGGGCATGCCTGTATGTCACTGGCTGTAACCGCTAATTTATGCCAGATGGCTTATACGCTTTATCAGGATAATCCTTCTGTTACTCAGTTGGATTTCTTTGCAGCAGACGACAATGCCGTGATGAAGATGGGAGAATATGTTGCACTTTTCAATCTGAAGGATGGAACTGATAATGCAAATGCTTCAGGCCAGTGGTTGATTAACTCTTCAAAGATGCCTTTCCAGGAATATAAGTATTGCATTGATTGCAGTTGTAAGGATAAAAAATCATGGAGTAGACCAGGTTGCGGTGGCAGATGATGAGAGTCGTGGTACAATTCGTCCGGGATGGGAGATTTTATATAACCATTACGCTAAGGTAAAAGGTTTGAGCAGTGGCTATATATATACAAAGAAGTTTGCTGATAAGTTGCGTCCGGAAGGTGGATCTGGTGATAGTCGTTATGGCAGTAACAGTGGTGCATTTGACCAGTTAGGATGGAGTACTTTGATGCTGTATCGGGAATGATAAGTAAAATTAAAATACTGAAGTGACAGCCCTTTTGTCATAAATTTCACAAAAGGGCTGTTTGTTTTTTTGAAGTAATGCATTGAGTAGATGCATGCTATAATTCGTATTATTACAATAGTTCGTTAAAAATTCGCCAACCTAAGCGGCTCTGGCAGTAAATAAAAATGAGTTCTTTGAAAAGTTTGTCAATAAACTTGCGGGTCTGGGCTAATCCCAAACACGCAAATAAATCGTTCAAGCATATAAGCATTGTGTATGAATGACTTGCAGGAGGATATGGAATAGGCT
>ENA-OPYV01000254-OPYV01000254.1-human-gut-metagenome-genome-assembly--contig:-NODE-254-length-16718-cov-3.306190_pt1 | contig 16718 bp, 17 predicted proteins | sample MGYA00242474_ERZ504485 | MGnify/ENA primary metagenome ERZ504485 (study PRJEB26092, sample SAMD00036263) | human gut metagenome | host: Homo sapiens | study: EMG produced TPA metagenomics assembly of...
CGGCGCAGAAAAGGTTGAGCCCCTCCGCCATGTCGAGTCCGTTGCTAGCGCCGATGATGACAAGATCCGCTTCGGCTAGCGCCCTGCCTATGCGAACTGCTTTCGCCGTCTCCATGCGCTACCTCCCCAGCGTCTTGCGCACGTCGGCAAGCACGTCGGCGATGTCGGCGCGAACGGCGAGCCCCCGATCCTCGATCGCGCGGGGGAGAAACTGCGTCTTGTTGTTTACGGCGATGTAGCTGGCCTGCGGTAACTGCGCCGTGAGGGCCCAGAACGGCTCCTGGATAAACGCGGGCGCATGCGGCCCACACCCAGCTCGAGGAAGAGGATCCTCTGCCGTGCGTGCGCGTCGAGCCAGTCGGACACCTTGCGGTACTGCTCCTCGTAGAGTTCGCCCTGCAGGAAGTTGCCGTAGCCGCGAACCCAGGGGAACGCCTCTGCCCCGCAGTGCGGGCAGCGCGGCACGAGCTCTGTCGGAACCTCAAGGCCGTCTCCCATGGCCTCTACCATGTTGGAGACCGGCTCGACCGCATCCCACACCGCGTCGGTGCAACAGCGGGAGCACTGAAAGAAGCGGTGGTCGCCTTGGATCTCTGCCACTTTCTCCCAGGGATAGAGCTTCACAAACTGCGTGTCCTGGTTGGTGGTGAGCATGAAGAAATCCTTCTCGGCGAGAATGCGTCGAGGTCCCTGTAGGGCTTGCGCAGCGGGGCGTTGAGCGTGGTGTCGAGGAAGGTGGCGAGGTATCCCCAGCGCGCCTCGGCGGTGGGCCAGCGGTAGAACGACCCCTCGAAAGCGCCCTTGAAACCGTAACGCTCGGCGAATTTGCCGAAATGCTTGCGATAGGTCGCGTTGTCCTCGTAGTAGAAGTCGCCGCCGCCCGCCGCGGAGAGCCCGGAGGCCCCGCCCGCCAGCACGCAATCGGCTTCCTCGATCATGCGGGCGAAGTCCTCGATTTGCTGGTCGTAGGGCTCGGGCTCGCGGTCACTCAGCTCATAGGGCGTGCCGCCGCTGCGGTAGGCGGCCTGAAGGGAAAACGATTGGTTGGTGAGCTCGATAACGAGCTGCTCGTACAGGGTCACTGGATACCTTCTTTCAGCTATTATAAACACGTGTCTATAAAAAGTATCCATGTCGATTTGCTTAAGAGCAATGAACAGCTTCGGCCTGCTGTCGATAAACGAGCGTTTGCCGGGCATTGTCGAGCGTTGCAATTGGAGGGGTAATGGAAGCGGGGAAGATCGATCGTCGCCGACGCTATACACTCTCGGTCATACGGGAGGCGTTCTTCGCGCTGCTGGCCGAGGTCGGCTTCGCGAAGATGACGGTAGCGGATATCTGCCGCCGCGCCGATATCAACCGTGGCACGTTCTATCTGCACTACGAGGACAAGTTCGCCCTGCTCGACGCGCTTATCGACGAGGCCTTGGCGGCGGTGCCGCCGCTCGAGGGAACGGAGGCGGGTGCCCTCTGCCAGCGTCCGCCGGCAAACGATGACTATTATCTGCTCTACTCGGATGACGACGCGTACGCCCGGGTGGCACAGCGCGTCGTCGAGCGCGGCGCCGAGCAGATGGTTCCCTCGATCATGGAGGAGACCGGGCTTTCGTGCGAGGACGCCTATCTGATCTTCGTCCACAACGTCCAGGGAAATCTCGCGGTCAACCGCCTGCTCGGTTGGAGGCGAGGGCCCGAGTTCGCCCACGCCCAGGAACTGCTCAGCGCCTATTCCGAAGGGGGCATGCGGGCGGTATCGGCCCCTTGCAGATTAATCGCGAATTAGAACATGATGGCGTCGTCGGCCGTGAAGGCATCGAGGGATCCCTGCTTGACCTGAATGCAGACGTATGTGATCCCCGAGTCGGACGCGGCGCGGAACTGACGATGCGCAGCGGGGGAAATGCGCAGCCAGTCGCCGGCCGCAAGCTCGATATCCTCATCGTCGATCGTGACCGAGCCTGCGCCCTCGAGCACGCCATAGATCTCCTCGTTTTCCTTGTGTGCATGGACGAACGGAACGCCAGCGCCGGCGGGAAGACTGTTGATACTCACCTCTGCCCCGGTAAGCCCGAGCACCTCGTGCAGCTCAACGCGGCTCTCATTGCCGATGTGGGTCTTTGCATAATTAGCCATAATGGTTCCTCTCTTGGGGTTGATTTACCTTGCAGGCATCTCCTGCGTGAGATATATTCAACGCGAAAGCGCATGCAAATACGAGTACGCACATATTTGTAACTGCGTGCCTTTTTGTGAAACCGGTATGGTCAAGGAGGTTGGGTCTCCCATGATGGCGAAAGAGGAGCTTCCGGAGTGTCCGGTCGCAACGGCGGTAGCGCTCATTGGCGGCAAGTGGAAACTGCTCATTATTCGTAATTTACGCGTACGCCCTTGGCGTTTCAACGAGTTGCGCCGCAACCTGGAGGGGATCTCTCAGAAGGTGCTTACCGACAGCCTGCGGCAGATGGAGGATGATGGGCTGGTCTTTCGCCATGACTATGGCGAGAATCCTCCCCGCGTTGAGTATGGCCTTACCGAGCTCGGCCGCCAGATGATGCCCATCATGGACTCGCTCGCAGACTTCGGCGCTTATTACAAGACGATTGTTTCGTAGCGGACACATCGCTTGGGGGGGCGGAGAACCGCTACGAGGGTGCTAACGAAAACCTGTCCCGAATCATCGTGCGCCTGCGGCATGAAGAAGGGAGATTCTTATGAAAATCGTTGTATTGAGTGGTAGCCCGCGCAAGGGCGCCAATACCGACACCATGGTTGAGGCGTTTGCCGAGACCGCGCGCGAGAGCGGCAATACGGTCGAGGTCGTCCGCGTTGCCAGCAAGAAAATCGCTGGTTGCCTGGGGTGTCAGTATTGCTTCGCCCACGAGGGCACTTGCGTGCAGAAGGATGACATGGTCAACGTGATCGAGTCGCTGAAAGACGCAGATATGGTCGTCTTTGCCTCGCCTATCTACTGGTTCGATATCACCGCGCAGGAGAAGGCTGTCATCGACCGCCTGTACGCCTTCGGTGCTACGGGCTTCCCGTTCACCAAGACGGCCCTTTTGCTCGATAGCCACAGCGAGGGCGTCTATGATGCGGCGATCGCCATGTACAAGTCCACGTGCGCATACTGCAAGTGGGAGGACCAGGGCATTGTCACCATCAGCGGTATGACCGAGCGCGACAGCATGGCCTCCTCGCCCAAGCTGGAAGAGGTGCGAGAGCTCGCTCGCAAGCTCGCCTAAGGGCAAGAAGAGCGCATGGCAATCGGTGTTGGTGGAAATGCTTGCTGTCCTTACCGAGAGATAGGGGCGCATTCCCCTCAAGTGCCGTATAGAACAATTTTTAAACGCAGAAAAATAACTGAAAACAAATTAATTCGCGTTAAAATATTGTCAAACAGAAGTTCATGAGGGAAGGTTGCGCATGCGTCGCAAGGCAGACGAGCTCCTTAGGGAATGGCGAGACAGAGCCGATAGAAAACTTTGCTGGTCAAAGGCGTGCGCCAGTGTGGCAAGACCTATTTGCTCAGAACGTACGCCCAGGGTCTTTTCGAATCGGTTGTCTACGTTAATCTTGAGAACGACCGGTCGGCGCGAGCGGATTTTTCGGGCGGTCTTGACCCTCATTCGATTGTACGCGCGATCGAGGCTCGTACGGGACAGCGTATCGTGCCTGGCAAAACCTTACTGTTCATTGATGAGATCCAGGCATGCGAGGAAGCGCTCACTTCCCTTAAATACTTTTGCGAAGATGCTCCCGAGTATTACGTTGCGGCTGCTGGGTCGCTTCTTGGGGTTGCCATAACCATCAGTCGTATTCGTTCCCCGTTGGAAAGACCGACTTGATTGAGATGACTCCACTCGATTTCGAGGAGTTTCTCTGGGCGATGGGGCACGATCAGCTGGTCGACGAGATACGCTCGTCATTCGAGTTAATGGGTCCTCTCGCGCCAAGCCTTCATGAAAAGGCGCTTGGGCTCTATCGACAGTATCTTGTTGTTGGCGGAATGCCCGAGGCGGTCCAAACGTATATCGATGATCAGTCAATCATTGATGTGGCCGAAAAGCATCGGATTATTCTCGACGGATACTCCGCCGACACTAATAAATATGCTGATGAGCGCTTGAGCGCAAAGACGCGTGCGTGCTTCGATTCCATTCCACAGCAGCTTGCCAAAGAGAATCGTAAATTTCAATACAAGGTAGTGCGAGCGGGGGGCAATGCGTCTCTCTTTGGAGATGCTCTCGACTGGCTTGTATTGTCGGGTACGGTGGCGCGCTGCAGCCTAGTTGGGAAGATCGAAAGCCCTTTAGAGGCCTTCGTTAACCCTTCTGCTTTTAAAATCTATCAGGCGGATACAGGGCTGCTCGTCTCCAAGGCCGGTGCTCACGCGCCGATATTCTTGCCGGCATCGGCGGCACATTCATGGGTGCACTTACCGAAAACTACGTCGCCCAACAGCTTTCAGCCATGGGCTATCCGCTGCATTATTGGGCGCGAGATAATCGTGCGGAAATCGACTTTGTAGTAGAGAAGCAGGGATGCTTGTCTGCGGTTGAAGTCAAGGCGGGAGAGAACACAAGATCTCGAAGCCTGTCCTCACTTAAAAAGACCCATCCGGGCGTGCGCCTTATCAGGCTATCGACTAAGCCCTTTGGAATGAATGATGGGCTTATGTCTGTTCCACTTTATGCGGCATTTTGTCTATAGGGATGATACTGCTGTAATGCATGGGGCCCAGGGCACAGCGTTTACTGCGTTCCGGGCCCCGCTGCTTTGTAAAACCATGACGGTTTAGTCACCGTTGTTTTAGTCAAACAAACTCGGCATGTCGTTTTCCTTCATGAGGGCACCGGCAGAGGGCAGGCTCTGCGCGGTGAACTTCTCGGCCGAGACGCCGGCGCAAGGATCTCTTCGGTTGTGCCGACGGTGGTGACCGAGCGGCCCTTCTTGGCCGTAAAGGCCTGGACGCCTGCGTGTTGGTGGTCGTCTTGGTCTTGAGCAGCGACGTGTTGAAGTTCATCAGGCGGTAGTCGCTCGAGACCAGCGCGATGTCGCGATCTTCCTTGAGCACCTGGGCATACAGCAGCTTGCTGCCACCATAGATGGCGTTCTTGAGGCGCTTGCGGTTGGTTTTGGTAGCATATCCGGAAAGTGCGACGCGCACCACGCGGCCGTTCTCAAAGACAAACAGCACGTCGGCCTTGTAGTCCTCGGGGTCGATGACCCAGATGACGCTCTCGTCGGGTTCCATCTCAAGATCGGTCGGTAGGTACGAGCCCAGCTGGGCCGACTTGGTGTCCTCAAACGCCGCAACCTTGCACTTGTACACCTGGCTCTTGTTGGTAAAGACCAGCAGCTCGTGGGTGTTGGAGGACGGGAACTCGATAAAGGGTTTGTCGCCGTCCTTGTACTTGAGCGTGGTCGCCTTCTTGAGCACGCGGTCCGTCATCTTCTTGAGGTAGCCATCGCGCGAGAGCATGATCGTAACCGGGTACTCCTCGACCTCGGGCTCCAAGCTTACCTCGATAACCTCATGGGGCTCGATCCTGCCCGTGCGGCGCGGCATCACGTACTTCTTGTTGACCGCGGCCAGCTCGTCGCTGATGACCTTCTTGATGTTCTCTTCGCTCGAAAGGATCTCCTCAAGCTCGGCAATCTCACCCTCGAGCTTAGCGATGTCCTTGGTGCGGTTGAGGATGTACTCCTCGTTGATGTTGCGGAGCTTGAGCTCGGCGACAAACTCGGCCTGGGTCTCGTCGATGTCGAAACCCTTCATAAGGTTGGGCACGACCTCGGCTTCGAGCTTGGTGCCGCGGATGATGGCGATGGCCTTGTCGATATCGAGCAAGATCGCCTCGAGGCCGTGCAGCAGGTGCAGGCGCTCGGACTTTTTGCCCAGGTCAAAGTTAATGCGGCGACGCGTGGACTCAATACGCCACTTGACCCACTCGTGCAGAATCTGGCGCACGCCCATAACACGGGGATAGCCGTCGACGAGCACGTTGAAGTTGCACGAGAACGAATCCTGCAGCGTGGTCGAGCGATAGAGCTTGGCCATGAGCTTGTCGGGGTCGACACCGCGCTTAAGGTCGATGGCGATACGCAGACCCGAAAGGTCGGTTTCATCGCGGATGTCAGCGATCTCTTTGACCTTGCCCTCCTTGGAGAGCTTGACGATGCGCTCGATGATGACATCGGTCTTGGTGGTGTAGGGAATCTCGTACACCTCGATGATGCGCTCTTCGGGAATCCAGCGCCAGCGGGAGCGAATCTGGAAGCTGCCAAGACCGGTCTCGATGATCTTCTCCATCTCCTCGCGGCGGTAGATAATCTCGCCGCCGGTCGAGAAATCGGGCATGGGCATGTACTCGAGCAGGTCGCAGTCGGGGTCCTTCAGGTAGTGCATCGTGGCGGTGCAGACCTCGTTGAGGTTGAAACCGCAGATGTCGGACGCCATAGCGACGCCGATGCCCTTGTTGGCCGAGACGAGGATGTTGGGGAACGTGGTGGGCAGCAGGCGCGGCTCCTTCATGGCGCCGTCGTAGCTGTCAACAAAGTCGACCGGGTCCTTGTCGATGTCCTTGAAGATCTCGGCGCTGATGGGGGAGAGCTTGGCCTCGGTATAACGCGAGGCGGCGTAGCTCAGGTCGCCCGAATAGTACTTGCCAAAGTTGCCTTCGACTCCACGAAGGGGGCAAGCAGTGCTTCGTTGCCGGTGGCCAGGCGCACCATCGTCTCGTAGATCGCGGCATCGCCGTGCGGGTTGAGCTTCATGGTCTGGCCCACGATGTTGGCGCTCTTCTGGCGCTCGCCCTTGAGCAAGCCCATCTTGTACATGGTGTAGAGCAGCTTGCGGTGCGAGGGCTTAAAGCCGTCGATTTCGGGGAACGCACGCGACACGTTGACGCTCATCGCGTAGGGCATATAGTTGACCTCGAGTGTCTGCGTGATCGGCTGGTCGGTAACCTCGGAGTGCAGGCCGATGACGTTCTCGGCGTTGACCTGCTTTTTCTTTGGCTGGTTCTTCGTCTTCTTCTTTGCCACGATTTCCTCTTGAACTTCTTATGGTCCGTCGTTATCGATTTGCTGCTATTGCAGGTCCAGCTGGTCCAGGTATTCCTTGCCGTGCTCGGAGATATGGCGCTTACGGCCCGCCTCGTCGTTGCCCAGCAACAGGTTGAACATGGTTTCCATCTTGGTGACGTCCTCGGGCTCCACCTTGATCAGGCGGCGCGTCTCGGGGTTCATAGTGGTGAGCCACATCATGTCCGGATCGTTTTCACCAAGACCCTTGGAGCGGTTGATCGAGCACTTCTGGTCGCCGATCTCCTTTAGGATGCCGTTCTTCTCGAGCTCGGTGTAGGCAAAGTAGGTCTTCTCTTTGCAGTTGATCTCGTAGAGCGGCGACTCGGCGATATAGACGTAGCCCTCGTCGATAAGCGTGGGCACCAGTCGGTAGAGCATGGTGAGCACGAGCGTGCGGATGTGGTAGCCGTCGACGTCGGCGTCCGTACAGATGATGACCTTGTTCCAGTTGAGGTTGTCCAGGTCAAAGGCACCAAGGTTCTTGATGCGCTTGTCCTTGATCTCCACGCCGCAGCCCAGCACGCGCATAAGGTCCATGATGATGTCGGACTTAAAGATGCGCGGGTAGTCCTCCTTCAGGCAGTTGAGGATCTTGCCGCGGACGGGCATAACACCCTGGAACTCGGCGTCGCGCGACGTGCGGATGGCGCCTGCTGCCGAGTCGCCCTCTACGATGTAGATCTCGCGACGGTTCTTGTCCTTGGAGCGGCAGTCGATGAACTTCTGCACGCGGTTGGCCATGTCGGTCTTTTGCTGCAGGTTGGTCTTGATGCTCTGGCGCGTCTTTTCGGCATTCTCACGCGAGCGCTTGTTGATGAGCACCTGCTCCATGATCTTGTTGGCGGCGTCTTTGTTCTCGATCAGATAGGTCGAGAGGCGCTCCTTAAAGAATGCTGTCATCGCCTGCTGGATAAAGCGGTTGTTGATGGCCTCTTGGTCTGGTTTCGTAGGACGTCTGGGTGGAGAAGCAGTTGGTCACCAGTACCAGGCAGTCCTGGACGTCTTGCCACTTAATGCCGCTCTCGTTTTTGTTGTACTTGCCCTGTTGCTTGATGTAGGCATCGATGGCGCTGGTCAGAGCGCTACGGGCCGCCTTCTCGGGCGAGCCGCCGTTCTCGAGCCATGACGAGTTGTGGTAGTACTCCTGCATCATGAAGGTGCGCGAGAAGCACATGCACGCGGTAATCTTGACGTTGTAGTCGGGCAGGTCCTCGCGGTCGCGACCGCGGCGGTCGGCCTCGATAAAGAAGGGCTCAGTAAGGTAGTCGGTACCGACCTTCTCGAGCACATAGTCCTCGATGCCCTTGGGATAGCAAAAATCCTCTTCGGAAAACTCGCCGTCGTCGCCCTCGATGCGCAGGCGGAAGGTCACGTTGGCGTTAACCACGGCCTGGCGGCGCATGGTCTCGCGATACCAGTCGTGGGGAATGCTGATCGAGGTAAAGACCTCAAGATCGGGGCGCCACTTGATGGTGGTGCCGGTGCAGTCCTCGTCGCTGGGCTCGATCTCGAGCGCCTTCTTTTTGGCGCCGACGACCTTGCCTTTCTTAAAGTGCAGAGAGTACTTGTTACCGTCGCGCCAAACGGTGACGTCCATGTACTCGGAAGCGTACTGGGTCGCGCACGAGCCCAGGCCGTTGGTGCCGAGCGAGAAGTCGTAGTCGCCGCCCTGGTTGTTGTTGTACTTGCCGCCGGCGTAGAGCTCGCAAAAGACGAGCTCCCAGTTAAAGCGCTTCTCGGAAGGGTTCCAGTCGAGTGGGCAGCCGCGGCCGTTGTCCTCTACCTGAATGGAGCCATCGCGAAAGGCGGTAAGGATGATGAGCTTGCCGTAGCCCTGGCGCGCCTCGTCAACGGCGTTGGACAGGATCTCGAAGGCGGCATGTGCGCAGCCGTCGAGCCCGTCCGAGCCAAAGATGACGGCGGGGCGCAGGCGTACGCGCTCCTCGTCCTTGAGCTGACGAATACTGTCGTTACCATAGTTTGCGGTGTTTTTGCCATACTCGCTCTCTCGGTGCTCCTTTGCTGCGTTTAAGTCATATAGATAGTCAAGGTAGCATAGCCCAGCCCACAGACGATTCCACCCAACACGAAATCCATCGAACAATCGTTCGATTAGATAATGGATGCTTGGGATGCGGGTGGGGTCTGTCCTATTCAAACATCTGCGGCAGGTCGATGAAGACGGTTCGATCGCTTTCGTCAGCTTCGAAGCCCGAACGGGGAGAAGAATCCGTAGCGATGGCACTTGAGCCCCGTTGCCTCGACTGGGGTGATTTCCTCGTCGACCATTTTTTTGCGTGACGGGGGGATTTGCGGAACTTTGCTTCGTAGAATGCGTAGCCTCGGGGTCTTGCGTTACCACATCGAATTCGCCGCTCGTTTTGTTTGCGGGATCGTCGTACCAGACTTGCCTATGGCATCGAAAGCCGGTTCGATCTTGCCAGTCCTATTTTGCCGCACGAGGTATTGACGGCAGATCTCCTCGAACATATGTGGAGTGTAGTTTTCCTCGAAGTCTTGGGAGACGTGACGATCATAGAAGACTTCCGGGTCGAGCAGCTGACGCGCAGAGGCATTGCGGAAGACGTAGCGATAGTAAAAGAGCGAAAGTGGGTCCACCACAAAGTAGCCAGACTTGCGCTTATTCGTAGGGTCGTTGATGGGTGCACGCTTTTGGACGATTTCGAGCGACATGAGCTTGTCGAGTACGTCTGCCATGGCCGGACCGCTCGAGACGTGCGACTGTGCCAGCACGTCCCCCCAACGGGAGTAACCTTGTGCGAGAGCCCCGAAAACTTCGTTGGCGTTGGTCATCTTCGAGATCTCGGCGTTGAGATAGGACGGTACTTCGCTTTCTAAGCGGGCGCCAGGTTCTGTGACGAGCTCGATGATATTGTCGCGTACGCTTTGGGACTGATCGATGAGGCGATTGTAAAAGGGGATGCCGCCAAAAACGCTATAGAGCCGCACCTTGTCCTCGGGTGAGAACGCGGGATAGAACTTTGCGGCGTCAAAGTAATCCATGGGCTTAAGCTCAAGCGCGAGATCAATTCGCCCGTAGAGGGGGCTTTCATGCTCGATGAGAGATTTCATAATCTCAACGTAGGAGCCGCACAGGACAATGTTTAAACGTGAGTCTTCCCTGTGAGCGTCGATTGAGGTCTGGAGAATGCTGTCTAAGCCTTTAACCGCATCTCTCAAGTAGGGGTATTCGTCGAGAACGAGGGTAATGTTCTTGTCTTTGGCTTGGGCAAACAGAAATTCGATGAGCTCGCGGATGCCCGTGAAGGCGAGCGGAGGAAAGCTTAGCGCTTCAGCAGCAAGGGCGGACAGACTCTCGAGGTTGTCTGCCTCGGAGGTTTGGCGGCACTCGTAATAGATCGTTGCGACGTCCGATAAATCGGTTAGCGCCTGCTTGATGAGCTCACTTTTGCCGACGCGACGCCTTCCGTAAATGAGAACATTGCGCTGCTCGGGCGCATTGAGTGTTTTCTTAATACGGGCGAGTTCAAGCTCCCTGCCAATGAATTCCACTTACTCGGTTCCTTCCGACTCGGTTTTGTCCGAGTTAATTGTATCGCATGAATTAGTTTATGCTCGAGTTTACTCGGACAACCGAGTCGGTTTTGTCCGAGTAAGTTTGAATAGCGAATCGAAATTGTTATGTCCACATGGCGATGGCGAACATGGTTTCCATAAGCGCCGCGTTCGCGCTTGTTATTGCCGCAATGCGCTGTATCGCTGAGGCGCAGATCGTACCGCTCGAAAGCGTCTTTTGGTTGGCGAACCTGGCCACGGGCGTGTTCTGCGGTGCGACGATTTTCGCGGCCACGTTTGCTGTCCTGTGCGCAACGTTTTTCACGGCGAAAAGGCACCGCGCCAAGATCGAAGCCGAGCTCGACTCCGCTGGCGACATCTAATGCGTAATGGGCCGGCTCTGGGTATCCAGAACCAGCCCATTTTGATGTTCGATGAGCCGAGTCGGCGTCTCTCACAAAAGTAGCTAGGAGCTAGCGAGGCCTATCCGAATTGACCTTATGAGCGGTCGGTTTCGAGCGCCGTGCGGCGGGCACTGTAGGCGACGAGGCCGGCGCCTGCCGCGGCGAGTGCTGCAGCGGCTGCCGTAAGGGGAGCGTTGACATCGCCCGTGCCCGCAATCGCGCCCGCTTTTCCGGAGCGCTTGTTATTGCCGTGGTCCTTGCCACTGCCGGAGCTGCTTCCGCCGGAGCCGCCGCCCTCGTCAGTACCGCCGCCACTCGAGTCACCATCGCCGTCTGCTGTCATCGGGGCGTCGTGAAGTCCTGTCGTATCCGCGCTGTCGCATACACCGACCTGAACTTCTGAGCGTTCGCATGCCGCGTCGGGCACATGAAGCTCGTGCAGTACGGCACCCAGCGCCGAGTTTGCGCCCGGTCGAATTTCCTCGAGCGTTACGGGATCGAGCGCCACCAGATTACGCGCCTTCGCATACAGCGTTACGCGTTTGCCCACTTCGTCGCTCCAACTCTCGGGGATGGCGAAGCTCATGCGGAACTGTGCCGTGCAACCCGGTGCCAGCACGGCGTTGCCGTTGTCGGCTACCAGCGGGTGCGTTGCAAAACGTGTGCCCAGCGTCTCGAGTGCGTACTTCACGTGTGCCATGTCGTTGGCCGAAGCGTCCTCGGCAAGCTCTGGATCGTAGATCGAAGCCATGCGTGCGTTCACTCCGAATCCGATGGATGCGCTGGAGAACGGCTGACTGGAGCCCTCTCGGTACAGATCGATCGTGCCGGCGGTCAGCAAGGTGTTGCCGTCGTTTCGCACCGTGACCATGAAGGATTCGCCTGCTGCTCCGGGTACCACTGCGCCCGAGGTAGCGACCGCGCCCGTCGGAGTGGCACACGCCACCAAGGGCACTTCGATGCCGTGCAGCTCCGCCTTGCTCTGCTCGGCACTCACAATGTGCGTGGCGAGCGCGGAGAGCATGCCTCCCGACGTCAAAAAATGTCGTTATTTGATCGACGGGATGGTCCAGCTCGCACATCACGAACGGCTCCGTGAACAGATCGCCTGCCAAGGTGCTGGCGAAGATGCGGAAGTGCTTGCCCATCACTGCTACCGGGTTGCCTTCTTCGTCGTAGGTTTGTCCCACCTTGCCATCGGTGTTCTCTACATAGAGCACGCACCTGCCGTTGTTGCTTACGCTAAACGATGCCGGGCCACAGCCTGCGGCACCCACGGGCTGCGTTGCAAATGCCGATGCGCCTCGCGTCCAAGTAATATGCTGCAGTTGTTCGTTGACGGTGGCCAAAAAGCCCGTGTGCTGCGCATGGCACCGCATGGGGCACCGCGGCGTCCGGCGGCATAACGCCCCAGCCCGCGATAGACTGGCCGATCACGGCGTACGATGCGCAGCTGCAACCGTTTGCGGTCTCGTACGTAACGGGCACCACCATTTTGCCGTTGATATTCTCGGGCTCGCCCAGCTCGATACTCGACGGTGCTTGCGGAAAGCGGAGAACTTGGCGGAACGTCAGGCTGTCGCCCGAACGTCCGACCACAGGGTAAAGCACTCCAGCGCAACCTCAGCCTCGCTGCCGAGCGCCTTTTCTGCGGTGGTTCCGCGGCGGTGGAGGTAGGCACCCGACAGGCGCCCGTCGACCAGCGTCTTGCCCGCCGTGATACGTGGGCACTGCAGGCAATGGTAGCCATCCTCTTGCAGGCGGCCGCGCGAGATGCTGCGCCATGACGTATGCGACACCACGCGGGTCTCGTCATTACTTATGCGCAGGCGCACGACGGACAGTATGCCGGCTGTGCTTGCCGTATCGAAAAGGGTGTTGTCGCCGCCGGGGCGCTCGCCCGAGACCAGCAGCACGTAGGCGTCCTGGTTTCCCCTCCCGTCCGTATATTCCACCACGTCGAAGTCGTAATCGTATATGCCGTCGCGCTCCACGTCGCCCTCGCCAAACCCAAGGGGGAAGTCCACGGGCGTGGGGCAGACCACGTGCCGTTTGCCCTTGTGTGCACCACCAGGCGCGAGCGGCCATTGTCGCCGTAGCACACCGAGGCGATACGGAACAGGCATTCTACGCCGCAATCATTGCCAGCTTCATGTGGCTCGCTGAGCACGCCGGAAAACAGCACGTTGTCGCTCGAGGGTTTTATGCCGCCACGCTCGTCCTCCGACACGCCGGCAGAATTGGCGTTGGGGTCCGCAACGGCGTTCGTCGCCTGCCCGATATAGGTGTACTTATACATTGGCGCGGCGTTTTCGTCGTTCTCTATCAGTGCATGGACGAAATGCTCGATCTGTCCCGTGTCGTCGCTTTCTGCATCCGCCTCGAGCTCAATGCGCGTGACCGCTTGATCCCAATCGCGCACGACAGGCGCGGCGTTTACGGCAGTGGCCTTAACCTCGGCGCGTGCGAGCAGCTCGGCGTTGGTGACGATGGTGGCCGACGCGATAAACTGCGGCACACCACCTGCCTCGGCGTTGCCGCCCGAGCCGAAGCAGGCGTCAGCGTATAAGGCGTATCTCCACCCAAGGCCAGCTCAGAGCGCTGGAGTACATACTGGTCGCCGTTGTTCACCGACATATTCCACGAATCGGCGAGTGTGGGCCACGATCCCGACCAAGCTTTGGTGGTCCACTTGAACATAACGAACTGGAGTATCACATCGACATCGACGTCTGCACCTACGCGCAGTCGCGGAAGCGGGTGTCCATCCGCCTTCTCGTACCCAATGAACAGCGTGAGGGATGCGGCGCCGCGCACGGCAGACGAGGCGACGCCCGCAACGCCGGCTCCAAAGGTAACGGCAAGCCCGATCTGGATGGTGAACGAGCCCGACGTGTTTGACCAATCGAGCGAAATGTTTTTAAAAAACGCCGCGCCGCTACCGTGCGTGTGGGCGCCCACGGCGAGCGCCAGTTTTGCCAGCACCCAGGGGTTGACGCTTAGGAAAAACGGTACCGGTCCTAGGGTAAACTGCTCAGTCCAATTGAGGTCGGTTCTTACCTGGAAGAGGGCCTTAATATTGCCGTATGCGGGGTCGTTGTTGTTGCCCCAGGTTTTGCCCGCCCAATCGTAGGCGAGCGAGCCGTACAGCTGTGTGGCGATATCCATCGTGAACAGCAGCGTGCAATGGTGGCGAAGGAGCTTGGTGTTTCTTGGATCGGTGCCCGAACCGGCACTCATGCTCTTGTACTGATTCCACTTCCCTTCCATTTCGTCGAGGTAGCGGCTTGCCTGCTTGGCGCCCGACTCGCGCGGCGATTTCTTCCAGTATTCCGGATCAGGGTTGCCCGAATCGTTCATATAGCTGGCTGGTTTGTATCCTCCGCCAAACAGTACGTACCCGGCAAACGAGAAATCGAAGAGGATCGGAAATGTGGGCATCCAACACGTGAACTTATTACCACCGATGCCAGGAAACGATGCGGGGAAATCAAACGGAGTGATCTCTTGGTCCATGGTGGTGGGAATGATGGTGGTCGAGCCCGATTCCGCCTTTGCGGCTGGCGCAGTGACAACGGCCATGGGGGAGGAGAGCGTGTAGGTTTACCCTGATATTCGAGGACAAAGCGCAGCTTGCATCCTTCTTCCAGAAGGCTCGACGCTGCATCGAGGAACTTGTCTTCGAGTATGAACGTCGCCAGGTTATCCGCGCGATGCGCTGGCCTTGACTTGGCCAATCTGCGTGACGGTTTCGGATGAGCTGCCCGCGGCAGGCGTCACTTGTTGATGCGCAGCGTTGCCTGTCCACCCTGTGGCAGATGTGCCTGCACGGTAAAGGCGTGCGTATCGGGCTGCTCGTTTGTCGTGTCGTTCTTCGGCAATGCCATGAACGTGGCTTCGGCGTATTGGATGTCCCATTCGTCGAATGTGAGCTGGCGGAAGTACGGCTCGTCGTCGGAAAGCGGACGCGTGGGCGCGGTTATGGCGGTGCCGCCCTGGATACGCGCAAGGGGAATCTCGACATCACGGTAGCCCGCCATGCTAATGGAGATGCCGCCGTTAAAGTCGTACGCGTCGAGAAGCGTCGCCTCGTCCACGTAGCCTTCCGAAAGCGGCGCGACCTCAAAGATGGCCGTGCCTCATCGTCGGTCGTGGCGGAGAGCTGCTTGCCCGCGGCATAACGCGACGCGAGCGTGACCTGCGCTCCCTTGACGGGCATATTCTTGTTGGCGACGTCGACCACGACCACACCAAACATGGTGCGCGAGAGAACGAGCACCCTGAAGGGGTCTTTTTCGTCGGCATAGGCTTCGGTGGGCGCGAACGGCAATATGAAGGCGTTTGCGCTTCCCGGCACGCGCGGCAACATAATGCTCGCCAGCGAGGACGCTCCGGCAACAAGTAACGAACGGCGATCAAGCATCTTTGGCTCCCATCCCGCAGGTATCGGTGGAAATAATCCAATTTTGCGAGAAGCCGCTTCGTGGCGGTAGTGCCGTTCAAGGGTCAAAATGTCCAAATTGATCGAGCGAAGTGCCGGGTTCCGGAACGCGTTCGATGCGCTTGGCAGCCCGGTCGCTAACGCAACATATGCGCGACCAGCTCGGTGCGTGTGCCGATGCCAAGCTTTGCGTATACGCCGGATAGGCGGTTTTTTGACGGTGCCCGGCGATACTCCCATATGGCGTGCGATTTCGGCGTTGGTCCACCCACGACAGGCGAGCATGGCCATGGTGAATTCCGTGGTCGTTAGATCGTCGGCCACGTCCTCGCCCGAATCGGGGTTGTGGATGCGCCGCCAACCGTAGCTGAATCGATACGTGATCTCGATGATGCGAGCGAAATCGTCAGGGTATTGCGATTTTAAGCATGCCTCGATAAGCCCCTGCAAAAGGCCATGGTGTTCGCCGATGAGTTTGATAAGGCCGTCGGGGCGCGCAATGTCCCAAGCGGCGCCAAAATGCGCTTTTGCGGCGTCGACGCTTTGAGACTCATGCGGGCCATCGAAGCCGACAAGTGCAGGAATAGCTCCGAGATGGGGTAGCTTCCCTGTTTCATAATCAGGGCGTTTTCCGCCATGCCCAGGCTGCGGCCGTATTCGCCGCGCAGATACAAGGCGTGCGCCATCACGTAGCTGGCGAACAGGCGCAGGCCTTCGGGCAGATGCGCCGCAAGTGGATAAAACTCTTCGGCAGAATACGGGGAAGGCAAGTGCAGCAGGACACTCGCGGCCGAGGCGAACAGGATATGCGTGGCGTGGATGGCGGACGATTCCTCGTCGGCCGGCGTATCGAGGATGCCAGTAAGGCACCGGCGGGCGTCGGCGATACGGTTGAGCGACAGACTGGCGTATCCGCAGATAAAGCATGCAGAATAGCGCAGCGCGGGGTCGGTGGCGTCAAGATAGGGGCGTGCTGTCTCGGCGGCGAGGGCGGCCTGTCCGCGAAAGTACAGCGCTTCTGCCGTGGCGATGGTGCGTGAATCGGGGTCGGAAATGCCTGCAACCGCAGCGTCAATCTGCCCCGGCGCAAAGGCGGTGCACATCAACGGCATGGGAATGAGCGGGTAACCATCGCAGTCCATCTTCCATCTCCCATCAGGTGGCCACAATAGCAACAATTGTACTCCTGTTGCTCGGGACCCTTTTGTTTTGGCTCTGTTAGACCAAGATTGACATAAAAAACGATG
>ENA-OPYV01000255-OPYV01000255.1-human-gut-metagenome-genome-assembly--contig:-NODE-255-length-16691-cov-1.402016_pt1 | contig 16691 bp, 26 predicted proteins | sample MGYA00242474_ERZ504485 | MGnify/ENA primary metagenome ERZ504485 (study PRJEB26092, sample SAMD00036263) | human gut metagenome | host: Homo sapiens | study: EMG produced TPA metagenomics assembly of...
CTGCGCCGCAGCAAGACTGAATCCTAATGTCGCCAATCCATCCCGGGAGACTTTGGATCAGCAGACGCCGCTCCTCCTATCACGCCGACTCACCGCAGCTCCCGCCAGCGTAACCGCCGTAAGAAACAAGCCTGCAAACACACAGAAACAGAAACAATCACGGCTGCGATCACACAGATCAAAGAAAGTGCGATCGGAAGTGCGATCGGCGCCGCGCAGATTCCGAGAATACCGATCCAGACTGCCTTAAAACTGTGTTTTACCGTTTTCGGCGGCTGCTCCATATTCTTTTCCGCCAGATTCATAATCAATTCTTTTGCCGCATCTTCCGGCGATCCAAGATCTTCGATCGCCTGCTGTTCATTCTCCTCTCCCGCCTCTGCAAAGTATTCCTCAAAGTAGTCTATCGCCTGATTGAAATCTTCTTTCGGTAGCCTTCTGAGACTGTATGACAATTTTTTCATATATTCACTTTTTGTCATGATAAATTCCCTCCCTTTACAATATCATCCACAACCGTCCGATAACGCTCCCATTCCTCTGTCAATTCTGCCAGATACTGTCTCCCGGCATCTGTGATCGTATAATACTTCCTGTTTCTTCCCTGAAACTGTCTATCATACGTTTCCACAAAATGATTTTCCTGAAGCCGCTTTAATATCGGGTACAACGCAGAATCTTTCATCGTAGCCGACGCTCTTTTAATGATCCTGCCGATCTGATAACCATACGCATCTTCTTCTATTGTAACTGTTGCTCATAGTTCGGTTGGGAGAGAGCGATAATAAATTAAAAATGCAAAATATAAGGCTGCTGTCAAAAAATATCTGACAACAGCCCTATATGGTATACTATTTCTGGATTACGATTGCTTCGTAAGGTCTGAGAGTGATTTTTATGGTTTACTTTTGCATCAATGTAATTGGAGATAAGAACTTTTTCCGTTTGTAAATTCTTCAGGAAGCTCTACTTCACGTGTATTCTCGCTGAAATTGCAGTATACGATCAGTTTTTTCATCGCCAAGTGTACGGATATAAGCGTAGATATCCTTGTCATCATCAAGGATCAGATCATAGGTACCGTATACGATCAGTTCACTTTCATGGCGGAGCTTGATCAGTTTCTGATAATATTTGAATACGGAATCTTCGCGGTTTAATCTGATCTTTGGCATTAATCTTAGTGTAGTTCGGGTTTACCATAATCCAGGGGGTAGCTGTGGAGAACCTGCGTAAGCACTGTCGTCCCACTGCATAGGGGTTCTTGCATTGTCACGTCCCTTATAACCGATTGCTGCCATCATGTCCTCTTCGGTCATCTTACCCTGTTCGGTTAATTCGTGGAAAGCATTGATACTTTCAAGGTCGCGGAAGTTGTCAAGAGTGTTAAACGGGCAGTTTGTCATACCCAGTTCCTCACCCTGATATACATAAGGTGTACCCTGCATCATATGGATACATGTTGCAAGCATTTTTGCAGAGATTTCTCTGTATTCGTCACTGTCATTGCCGAAACGGGAAACGCTTCTTGGTTGGTCATGATTTTCCCAGTAGAGACTGTTCCATGCAATATCCTGAAGACCTTTCTGCCAGCGTGTAAGGATTTTTTCAGGTTGCGCAGATCCATCTTTTTGGTTGTCCATTTGCCGGCTTTTTTTTCATCACTGTCAACATCCATATGCTCAAACTGGAATACCATGTTCAGCTCTTTTTCATCGCTTCTTGCATATTTTTTTGCCTCTTCCAGAGTAACACCTGAGCATTCGCCTACAGTGATCGTGTCAGCATTATTCAGTGCTTTCTGACGCATTTCCTGAAGGTATTCATGTACATGAGGACCATTTGCGGATACATTGAAGGTTGCATAGCCGTTAATTCCAGGTTCTTTGTCAGGAAGCCCCGGCTCTTTGGAGATAAGGCTGATAACATCCATACGGAATCCGTCAACGCCCTTTTTCAGCCACCAGTTCATCATATCGAAAACATCCTGACGTACAGCAGGATTGTCCCAGTTCAGATCAGGCTGTTTCTTGGAGAACAGGTGCAGGAAATACATATCTGTTGTCTTGTCGTATTCCCATGCAGGACCGGAGAAGCAGGAGCCCCAGTTGTTTGGAAGGCTTCCGTCTTCTTTTGCAGGACGCCAGATGTAGTAATCTCTGTAAGGATTGTCTGTGGATTTGCGGCTCTCGATGAACCATTTGTGTTCATCAGAGGTATGGTTTACAACCAGGTCCATCATGATTTTGATGCCTTTTCGTGAGCTGTGGCAAGCATACGGTCGAAGTCTTCCATGGTTCCGAATTCGTCCATGATTGCTGATAATCACTGATATCATATCCGTTGTCATCATTTGGTGATTTGTAAACCGGAGAGAGCCAGATTACGTCAATTCCAAGCTCTTTTAAATAGTCAAGTTTGCCGGTGATACCGTTAAGATCACCGATTCCGTCTCCGTTGCTGTCGCAGAAACTGCGAGGATAGATCTGATATACGACGCTTTCTTTCCACCATCTTTTTTCCATTGTAAAGACCTCCTGAAATGATTTATTCTATAAGTTTTTATGTTTAAGTTTATATTATTGACTGCTGTGGTGCTGAAATTGCGCCACAACATATTCTGTCTACATTATAAATACTTTTTGAGAAGAATGCTTTCAATATTTTGACGGATTTGTATATTATTTTGACTTCTTGCCTGAAAAATTGCTATAGAATAGAAAACAGTAATAAATATGTGATGATCACAAGGATTTTGGTTGTCTGTGCTCTTGTATGTGGAAGCCAAATATTGTATAGTATAGATACTATAACGTTTTCCAGAGAGTATCTGGATAAAGAATATTCTGGGCAGTGAAAACAGATATAATTGTGAGGAAAAATGAGAAGAATACAGATTATTGTAAAATAACGGAGCGGGAACAGGGCAGGCGCACCGGATATGGAATGAGACACAGCGTCTGCTTCGCGGGTATAAAATAAAATATGTGGCGCATACAACCAGATATCAGGGACATGCGACGAAGCTGGCAGAGAAGATTTCTTCCATGAAGGGTGATGATCCTATTTATCTGATTGTAGTTGGCGGCGATGGAACGCTTAACGAGGTTCTGAATGGAATTACAGATTTTGACAGAGTACGGCTTGGAGTAATTCGACAGGTTCAGGAAATGATTTTGGCAGAAACTTAAAAATTGCCAAAATCATCGAAAGAAGCCTGAAACAAATCTGCGCCAGTATCAGAAAAAGACCAGCGGGGAGAGGAACTTTACAGGATAGATCTTGGACAGGTAAGCTGGGATGGCTGTGAGAAGCCGCGGATTTTTGGAATCAGTTCCGGCCTGGGACTGGATGCACTTGTGTGTAAAAAAGCACTTCATTCCAGACTGAAACAGGTTTTAAACCGTTTTCATCTGGGTAAGCTTACATATCTTGCATTGACAGTGCAGTCACTTTTTACTATGGAGACAGCAAATGCAAAGGTGGTGACAGAACATGGAGGCTATATTCTTCCGAAGATGATCTTTGCGGCAGCTATGAATCTGCCGGCAGAAGGCGGAGGGGTTCCTATGGCACCTCATGCATCGGTGCAGGACGGTCTGCTCTCGCTTGGCAGTGCATCCGGAATCGCCAAATGGCAGACTTTTTCCTGCTTCCATTTCTGGTTGCTGCAAAGCAGGAACATATTAATGGTTTTAACATCAGAAATGAAAAAGGATTTCGCCTGATCCTGGATAAGCCAATGGTGCTCCACGCAGACGGAGAGTACTGTGCAGATGTGACGAGAGTGGAATTCAGGTGCCTGGAGAAGAATTGTGGCTTCTGCATGAGCAGAAAGGGGATTAAAGTAAGACCTGAAACGATATAAAAAAAACAGAGAGACAGGAGTGTAAAGAAAAAATGAGTTATGCAGATGATGTATTTATAAAAAATGTGCCAGGATATCTTGGAAAACGGGGACAAGTACGGGAAGGTGAAAAGGTTCGTCCTGTATGGGGAGGATGGAACTCCGGCATATACGATCAAGAAAATTTGGAGTGGTAAACAGATATGATCTGAGAAAGGAATTTCCGGCAATGACGCTCAGACGTACTGCGTTAAAAGAGTGCCATGGATGAGATTTTGTGGATCTGGCAGCAGAAATCCAACAATATCCATGATCTTCACAGCCATATCTGGGACAGCTGGGCAGATGAGAGTGGTTCTATCGGTAAGGCATATGGGTATCAGCTTGGCGTGAAACATCAGTACAAAGAAGGAATGATGGATCAGGTAGACAGAGTGATCTATGATCTGAAGAATAATCCGTTCAGCCGAAGAATTATGACCAATATTTATGTGCATCAGGATCTCCATGAGATGAATCTGTATCCCTGTGCATATTCCATGACATTTAATGTGACACAGACACCGGGGAACGATAAGCTGACTCTGAATGCAATCCTCAATCAGCGTTCACAGGATATCCTTGCAGCGAATAACTGGAATGTATGTCAGTATGCACTTCTGCTTATGATGATGGCTCAGGTATGTGATATGGAAGCAGGGGAATTGCTTCATGTAGTGGCAGACTGCCATATCTATGACCGTCATATCCCGCTGATAAAGGAACTGATCCAGAGAAAACCATATCCTGCACCTGTTGTGAAACTGAATCCGGAAGTAAAAGATTTCTATCAGTTTACAACAGATGACCTGATCGTGGAGAATTATGAGACATGGCCGCAGATTAAGAATATTCCGATTGCCGTTTAACCAAACTGTGGAGCAATTATCTGGTTATGAGCAAGTAGCGAATGCGGATGATTTTGTTCGCCTGACTTAAATTGACAATATAAAATCAAGAGAGGAAAATTCAAATGATGTTATCGTAGCAGCAGATAAAAACTGGGGAATCGGCAAGAACAACCAGCTTCTGGTAAGTATTCCGGCAGATATGAAGATGTTTCGTGAGGAAACAAGTGGAAAAGTAGTAGTGATGGGAAGAAAAACTCTGGAAAGTTTTCCAAACGGACTTCCGCTTAAAAACAGGATCAATATTGTGATCACATCCAATAAAGAATATGAGGTAAAGGGTGCGATCATAGTGCACAGCATTGAAGAAGCGCTGGAAGAAATCAAGAAATATCCGGCAGAAGATGTTTACTGCATAGGCGGTGACAGCATTTATGCGCAGATGCTTCCGTACTGTGATGTAGCTCATGTGACAAAGATTGACTTTGCATATGAAGCAGACAGCCATTTCCCAAATCTGGACGAAGATGATGAATGGGAAATTACGGGAGAGAGCGATGAGCAGACATACTTTGATCTGGAGTATCAGTTTGTGAAGTATGAGAGAAAGAAATAGAAGGAACAAAGCAGAGCCGGAAAAGCCAGTGATATAAAAGAAAAAATATCCCTCAGAATGTGTTTAAACTGATTCTGAGGGATGTTTTGTATAGTGAAAATCTACGTTACTGTTCATTACGTTCTCAGCGGGATAGCAGTGTATGAACAGCAACAATTCTTCTGATGTTGAAAGACGTAACTGTCTGCAGTCAGATGTTATTTATTCAATAACTTTCAGCCATCCTTCCGGAGCCTGGATACGTCCCATCTGGATACCTGTTAATGTGTCATAGAGTTTCTGGATAACCGGACCCATTTTCTCCATTCCGCTTGGGAAACAGATTCTTTACCATGGTCAACAATCTTTCCGACAGGAGAGATAACTGCAGCAGTACCGCAGAGACCACATTCAGCGAAATCTTTCACTTCATCGAAGGTATATTTCTCTTTCCTCAGCTTCTAATCCCAGGTATTCCTTGGCAACATAGATTAAGGAACGAACGTGTGATAGAAGGAAGGATACTGTTGGACTTCGGTGTGACAACTTTGCCGTCTTTTTGTAACGAAGATGAAGTTAGCACCGCCTGTTTCTTCTACCTTGGTACGTGTAGCTGCATCAAGATACATGTTCTCATCGAATCCGTTCTTGTGAGCATCTACGATTGCATGTAAGCTCATTGCATAGTTAAGACCTGCTTTGATATGGCCTGTTCCATGAGGTGCAGCGCGGTCGAAATCACTGACGCGGATTGTGATCGGTTTAGCACCGCCTTTTGAAGTATGGTCCTACAGGTGTAGTGAATACACGGAACATATACTCATCAGCAGGTTTTACACCGATAACCGGGTTAGTACCCATCATGTAAGGACGAACATATAAAGTTGCGCCTGAACCGTATGGCGGAACATATGCTGCGTTAGCTTTTACAGTCTGAACAATTGCATCAACAAAACGGTCTCCGGGAATACAGGCATCTCAAGTCTCTTTGCTGAGTTTGCCATACGTTCTGCATTTAAGTCAGGACGGAAAGTAAGATATGTCCGTCTTCTGTAGTGTAAGCCTTCATTCCTTCGAAAACTGTCTGCGCATACTGGAAAACACCTGCACATTCGTTCAGTGTTACATTAGGATCTGTTGTCAGTTCTCCGGCATCCCATGCGCCGTCTTTGAATTTAGATACATAACGATAATCGGTCTGTACGTAACCGAAGCCTAAGCTGCTCCAGTCGATATTCTTTTTTTCCATAATGAATCTTTCCTCCGTTCACACATATTTACAGTATTTACAAGTGTGATTACTGTTTATCTCTTTACATTGTAAAACTTTTGCCTGCTAAGTTCAATGGGAAATTTCCAATTTTTAATGAAAAATTGAAAAATCGTGTTACTGTTCACTGGTAATATCCCGCGAGGGTGTTTTTTTGTGAGCGAAGGTCACAGAAAACCCCGAGATATACCGCGCGAATTTTATGCGATTAGCATAAAATTCTGTGCATCGCGAAGCGTGTTACTGAGAACGGAGTGAACAGATAAACAATCCGGCAGTCTTGTTTTTTATAGAGGATTTCGCTATAATATGGAATAGAAAATGGAGGAAAATATGAGCGAGAATTTTGATGAATTAGGAGAACTTGGAGACAAAATAAAAAAAAGATCATAGACACAGCAGTTTCTACTAAAGATTACCGCCAGATGACCGAGGATATTAAGCAGACGGTGGGACAGACTGTTAACAGCGCAGTAAATTCTGCTGTAGATTCCGGAAGCGAGGCAATCAAAAATGGTCTGAATAATGTATTTGGAACCGGAAACAGTCAGTCCGGTGATTCCGGGGTATACCGCAATAAAAACAAAAGAATTTGAAGAAAAGCGCAGGCGGGAGCGTGAACAGGAGCAGGAACGTCAGAGAATTGAGAAGGAGAAAGCAAAAGAGAAGATGCTGACTCTTTATGAAAGGAACACCGGGGGAAGAATGAAAGGTATGATGATTGCTGTTTCAGGTGGAATCCTTGCCAGTGGAATGGGACTGGGAACTCTGGTCCTCAGCATCTTTGGAGCGGTGGGGCATATGAGTTCCCTTGTGACCGGTGGAACCTGTTTTATGGTAGTCGGAGCTTTGACAGGAGTGGGACTTCTCGCAGGCGGCATTAAAAAACTGGGTAACTGGAACGTTTTCAGAAGTATATTGACACACTGGGAAATCACACATACTGTAATTTTGAACAATTATCTGCAGCAGTAAATAAGCCGGGTGAAATTCGTTAAAAAAGATATTAAAAAAGATGATTGATGACAGATGGTTCCGTCAGGGACATATTGATGAGCAGGAAACTTGTCTGATCACCAGTAATGAGACTTATCTGCAATATACGCAGACGCAGAAGGCACTTGAGCAGAAGAAACAGGAAGAAGAAAAACATCAGGCTGAACAGGAGAGAAACAGAAAGAACACACCGCCTGAAGTGCAGGAAGTGCTGGATAAAGGAAATGAATTTCTGGATAAGATCCACAGGAGCAACGATGCGATTCCTGGAATGGAGATTTCTGCAAAAATATCCAGAATGGAACTGATTGTGGAGAAGATTTTTGAACGGGCGCAGAAGCATCCGGAGATTATTCCGGATCTGAAGAAACTGATGAATTATTATCTGCCCATGACAGTAAAGCTGCTGGATGCATATGAAGAAATGGATCAGCAGCCTGTGCAGGGAGAGAATATCCAGGCATCCAAAAAGGAGATAGAGGATACACTGGATACACTGAATCAGGCATTTGAAAAACTTCTGGATTCTGTCTTTCAGGATACTGCGTGGGATGTTTCAAGTGATATTTCAGTGCTTCATACGCTGCTTGCACAGGAAGGTCTGACAGATGATGACTTTGCAAAAATGAAAAAGAACTGAAAATAAAAAGGATAAAAAGGAGCGGCAAAGGACATGGGAAACGAATTTAAAGATTTTGAAATGGAAACACCATCATTAACACTGGAGCCGGATCTTGGAGAGTTTGAAAAGAAAGAAGAAGTGATCCCCAAAAAGCAGACACAGAAGGAAGAAGTGCTCCGTACTGACACCGGAAGAACAGAAAATGGTAAATGATTTTGCTGCAAAGATTGATATTGAGAATACTAATCAGATTCTTCAGTATGGTGCAGGAACTCAGAAAAAAATGGCGGACTTTTCTGATACAGCTCTTGAGAATGTAAAGACACAGGATCTGGGTGAGATTGGAGAACTGATCAGTAATGTTGTGGGAGAACTGAAAGATTTCGATGTACAGGAGGAAGGAAAATTCTTTGGATTTTTCAGAAAGCAGACTTCTAAGATTGAAAATCTGAAAAACAAATATGACAAAGCACAAGCCAATGTGGAGAAAATCACAGATTCTCTTCAGCAACATCAGGTGCGCCTTATGAAAGATTCTGCTATGCTGGACAAGATGTATGAACAGAACCTGAATTATTTTAAAGAACTTACCATGTATATCCTTGCCGGAAAAAAGAAACTGGAAGAAACCAGGAACGGAAAGCTTGCAGAAATGAAAAATAAGGCAGCTCTGAGTGGGCTTCCCGAAGACGCGCAGGCAGCCAGAGACCTGGATGAGAAATGTAGCAGATTTGAAAAGAAACTGCATGATCTGGAACTTACCCGTACGATTGCCATGCAGACAGCGCCTCAGATCCGGCTGATCCAGAATAATGATACGGTAATGGTTGAGAAAATACAGACAACGATCGTAAACACAATTCCATTATGGAAAAGTCAGATGGTGCTTGCTCTGGGAATTGCTCACTCTGCAGAAGCGGCACAGGCACAGAGACAGGTAACAGATATTACCAATGAACTTCTCAGAAAGAATGCAGAGACACTTCATATGGCAACGGTTGAGACAGCGAAAGAATCAGAGCGTGGAATAGTTGACCTTGAAACACTCCAGAAGACAAATGCAGATTTGATCCAGACTCTGGATGATGTGATGCGGATCCAGATGGAAGGCCGTCAGAAGAGACAGGCAGCAGAGATGGAAATGCATCGCATGGAAGAAGAACTGAAGAGAAAACTTCTGGAAATCAGATAACTGTTCAGCAGTAATTTATGGAATTGCTATAAATGAGAGAAGAGGAAAATTATGTACAGAGATCATACAAAAGTGATTCAGATCGGAGACAGAAAGATTGGCGGCGGCAACCCGATTTTAATCCAGTCCATGACAAATACAAAAACTGAAGATGTAGAACAGACAGTAGCTCAGATCCTGGCACTGGAGCAGGCTGGCTGTGATATTATCCGTTGTGCAGTACCGACTATGGAAGCTGCAAAAGCACTGAAGGAATCAAAAACAGATCCATATACCACTTGTGGCAGATATCCATTTTGATTATCGTCTTGCTATTGCAGCCATGGAAAACGGTGCAGATAAGATCCGGATCAATCCCGGAAATATCGGCAGTACAGAGCGAATCAAAGCAGTGGTTGATGTGGCAAAGGAGCGAGGAATACCCATTCGTGTTGGTGTAAACAGCGGTTCTCTTGAGAAAGAACTTGTGGAGAAATATCATGGAGTCACTGCAGAGGGACTGGTGGAGAGTGCGCTGGATAAAGTTCATATCATCGAAGACCTGGGATATGACAATCTGGTGATCAGCATCAAATCTTCGGATGTCCTTATGTGTGCAAAGGCTCATGAACTGATCGCGGAGAAGACGAATTATCCACTTCATGTAGGAATCACAGAAGCCGGAACTCTTTATTCCGGAAACATTAAATCTGCTATCGGACTGGGGATCATCCTGAATCAGGGAATCGGTGATACCATTCGTGTCTCTCTTACAGGAGCACCTTTAGAAGAGATTAAATCCGCAAAACGTATCCTGAAAACTCTGGGGCTTCGCAAAGGTGGCATAGAAGTTGTGTCATGTCCAACCTGTGGACGCACACAGATCGATCTGATCGGTCTTGCAAATAAGGTAGAAACCATGGTGCAGGATATCCCGCTTGATATTAAAGTAGCAGTTATGGGCTGTGTGGTAAACGGACCCGGAGAAGCAAAAGAGGCAGATATCGGAATTGCAGGCGGAGTTGGTGTGGGGCTTCTGATCAAACATGGTGAGATCATAAAGAAAGTTCCGGAAGATCAGCTTTTGGATACGTTGCGGGAAGAACTTCTGAACTGGAAGTAACATTTGGAACGAAGACTTCCTGTCAGATCAACGAGGAGATTTTTATTTTGGAAAAAGACTTTTTTGACGTATTTCCTAGCTTAAAAGTGAAGAAAGAACTGGAAGAACTGCTGGACATGGTTTTTGTGACCAGAGTGTCCTGCAATCCTTCCAGAACTCATATATGGGTGTATATAAAAAGTGAACGCTGGATTCATAAGAAGCATATCTTTGAACTGGAAGAAACAGATAGAGAGACAGATTTTTGCAGGACTGAATGTAACAGTTACAGTTATTGAGAAATTCCGCCTTTCCGGTCAGTACAATCCTCAGAACTTTCTGGAAACTTACAGATCCAGCATGGAACTGGAACTGCGCAGCTACAATATGCTGGAATACAATATGTTCAGACAGGCGCAGATTTCTTTTCCCGGAGAAAATGATCTTCATATGATCCTTCCTGATTCTGTAATAGCCAGAGAAAAGAGCGGGATCCTGATCGAATATCTGCAGAAGGTTTTCTGCGAAAGATGCGGAATGGACTTAAAGGTGGAACTTGAGTTCAGGGAGACGCAGGAAGTAAGTACCGTAAGAATGCAGCAGTGCAGATCGCTCAGGAAGTGGAAAATGTAATCCGTCATGCGAAATTAAACAGTAAGAATGAAGAGCCGGCTCAGTCTGAAGAAGCAGGAACAGCAGAGAAGAAAGCAGAGAAAAGACTGATAAGGGACAGCAGGAAAAGAAGGACAAAAAGCTGCATTTGCAGACCGCAAAGACAACAGGAAGGGAGATTTCCGGGGTGGATTCAGAAGGGACAGCAATCCGGATGTTATCTATGGAAGAGATTTCGAAGGAGAGCCTGTTGCACTTGAGACGGTTACCGGGTGAGATGGGTGAGGTGATCGTCCGCGGACAGGTTATGGAGGTTGAAGCCAGAGAAATCCGTAATGAAAAACAATCCTTATCTTCCCGATCACAGACTTTACGGACAGTATTGTTGTGAAGATGTTTTTGCGCAATGAACAGGTGCCGGAAGTGACAGAACATGTAAAGAAGGGGGCTTTTCTGAAGTTTCGCGGTGTGACAACAGTAGACCGTTTTGACAGTGAACTGACTATTGCATCTATAGCCGGGGATTAAGAAAATTGCCAATTTTACAACTGCCAGAGTAGATACCAGCCCACAGAAAAGAGTAGAGCTTCACTGTCATACAAAGATGAGCGATATGGATGGGGTTACGGATGCCAAATCTCTGGTGAAACGTGCTTATGAGTGGGGACATCCTGCCATTGCATTACAGACCATGGGGTTGGTACAGGCGTTTCCGGAGGCAAATCACTGTTTCGATGCCTGGGGCGGATGTGTGCCGAAGGATTCTGATTTTAAGGTTCTTTATGGAATGGAAGGCTATCTGGTAGATGATTTAAAGGTATGGTGACCAATGGAAAGGTCAGAAGCTGAACGGTAGATTTGTGGTCTTTGATATTGAGACAACAGGTTTTTCTTCGCTGACCTGTCAGATCATAGAGATTGGCGCCGTACTGGTAGAAAATGGTGAGATTACGGACCGTTTTTCCACATTTGTAAATCCAAAGGTACCGATTCCTTTTCGCATTGAACAGCTGACCAGTATCAATGACAGTATGGTCATGGATGCCCCGACTATCGAAGAAGTGCTTCCGAAATTCCTTGAATTCAGCAAGGATGCGGTTATGGTTGCACACAATGCGGGACTTTTGATATGGGAATTTATTATGAAAAACTGTGACAGACTGGGAATCGCACATGATTTTACTTATGTAGATACGGTCGGTATGGCCCGTTTCCTGCTTCCTGCATTGAACAGATTTAAGCTGGATACGGTAGCAAAAGCAGTTGGGGGTTTCACTGGAAAATCATCACCGGGGCAGTAGATGATGCCGCATGTACTGCAGAGATTTTTTGTGAAGTTTGTAAAGATGCTGGAAGAGCGTGATATCCGGGGATGTGGATATGCTGAATGAGCAGGGAGCTGTTTCTGTAAATACTATCAGGAAACTGCCGACCTACCATGTGATCATTTTTGCCAGAAATGAGACAGGGCGCAATTAATCTGTATAAATTAGTGAGTCAGTCTCACCTGAAGTATTATCACAGACGTCCACGTGTTCCCAAAAGTGTGCTGGAGCAGTACAGAGACGGACTTCTGGTGGGAAGTGCCTGTGAAGCAGGGGAACTGTATCAGGCAATTCTGAGAAATGCACCGGATACTGAGATAGCCAGACTGGTAAATTTCTATGATTATCTGGAGATCCAGCCTGTTGGAAATAACAGATTTATGATCGCAGATGATAAGCATGATATGATCAGTTCCGAAGAAGACCTGAAGGAGATAAACAGGAAGATCGTTAAGCTTGGAGAGCAGTTTAAGAAACCGGTAGTTGCAACCTGTGATGTGCATTTCATGGATCCACAGGATGAGATTTACAGAAGGATTATTATGGCCGGAAACGGATTCTCAGATGCAGATGAGCAGGCACCGCTGTATTTACGTACCACAGAGGAAATGCTGGAAGAATTTGCCTATCTGGGAAGCGAGAAAGCAGAAGAAAGTTGTCATTACAAAATCAAATAAGAATCGCAGATATGATTAGAAGATATCACCTATTTCATCCGGACAAATTCCCGCCGGTCATTGAGAATTCGACCAGGATCTGAAGAATATCTGTTTTACAAAAGCGCATGAAATGTATGGAAATCCATTGCCGGAGATTGTAGAAAGCAGGCTTGACAGGGAACTGAATTCAATCATTTCCAATGGGTATGCCGTAATGTATATCATTGCACAGAAGCTGTATGGAAGTCAAATGAAGATGGTTATCTGGTAGGTTCGCGAGGTTCTGTAGGATCTTCTCTGGCAGCTACCATGTCCGGTATCACAGAGGTAAATCCTCTGCCGCCGCATTATCTCTGTCCTAATCCGGACTGCAAATACAGTGATTTTGATTCACCGGAAGTAAAGCAGTATGCAGGTATGGCGGGGTGTGATATGCCGGATAAGATCTGTCCGAAATGTGGAACCAGGATGAAAAAAGAAGGGTTTGACATTCCTTTTGAGACATTCCTTGGATTCAAGGGAGATAAGAACCGGATATTGACCTTAACTTTTCAGGAGGAGTATCAGGCTAATGCACACAGATATACAGAGGTTATTTTCGGTAAGGGGCAGACATTCAAGGCAGGGACTATCGGTACGCTTGCGGAGAAAACTGCATTTGGTTATGTGAAGAATTATTTTGAAGAGCGTGGTGTGCATAAACGTTACTGTGAGATCAACCGCATCGTACAGGGATGTACAGGCGTGCGGCGTACAACAGGACAGCATCCGGGAGGCATTATCGTACTTCCTGTAGGTGAGGAGATTGAGAAATTTTACTCCTGTCCAGCACCCTGCGAATGATGTGAACAGTGACATTATCACCACACATTTTGATTATCATTCTATTGACGGAAACCTGCTGAAGCTTGATATACTTGGACACGATGATCCCACTATGATCCGAATGCTGGAGGATTTAACGGGAATCAGTGCCAGGGATGTCCCCCTGGATCAGAGGGATGTCATGTCATTGTTTGCAAGTACAAAGGCTTTGAAAATTGAACCGGAAGATATTGGCGGATGTAAGCTCGGATGTCTGGGAATCCCGGAATTTGGTACAGATTTCGCCATGCAGATGCTTATTGACACCAAGCCGAAATACTTCTCTGACCTGATCCGTATTGCAGGGCTTTCTCATGGTACGGATGTATGGCTGGGTAATGCCCAGGTGTTGATCCAGGAGGGTAAGGCAACCATTTCCACAGCTATCTGTACCCGAGACGATATTATGATCTACCTTATCGGAAAAGGAGTGGAAAGTGGCCTTGCGTTTACGATCATGGAGAGTGTCCGTAAGGGAAAAGGTCTTCGTGACGAGTGGATCGAGACCATGAAAGAGCATGGAGTTCCGGACTGGTATATCTGGTCCTGTAAGCTGATCAAGTATATGTTCCCGAAGGCCCACGCAGCAGCATACGTTATGATGGCATACAGAATTGCGTGGTATAAGGTGTTTCAGCCACTGGCATACTATGCGGCATATTTCAGTATCCGCGCCACAGCGTTCTCCTATGAGCTGATGTGTATGGGAAAGGAACGCCTGGAGTATTATATGGCAGAAATTCGCAAAAAAGGTGATTCAGCATCTAAAAAAGAAACTGGATACCCTGAAGGATATGCGTATTGTACAGGAAATGTACGCACGTGGATTTGAATTTGTACCGATTGATCTTTATACTGCAAGCACAGAGATTTCAGATCGTGGATGGGAAACTGATGCCGTCACTTGCAACTATTGACGGACTGGGAGATAAGGCGGCAGATGCAGTGGTTGATGCTGCAAAACAGGGAAAATTCTTGTCAAAAGACGACTTCCGCGACAGAACAAAGGTCAGCAAAACGGTTATTGATCTGATGGATGATCTGAAATTATTCGGAGATATCCCGCAGTCGAACCAGATGTCATTATTTGACTTTACAGGATGAGCATAAATTCTGTGACCGCAAAGTGTGTTGCAGGGCATGGTGCAGACAGCAACATAAAAATGCCCTGACATCATAATATATGATAACAGGAGATGGATATGAAGAAAGACGAACTTAGATATTTACAGAGACTTGCAGAAATTTATCCTACAATCGGAAAAGCATCTACGGAGATTATCAATCTTCAGTCAATCCTGAATCTGCCGAAGGGAACGGAACACTTTATGTCAGACCTTCATGGAGAGTATCAGGCGTTTTCACATGTGCTCAGAAATGGTTCCGGTGCAGTGAGGAAGAAGATTGATGATGTGTTTGGACATACATTAAGTAACAATGATAAGCGTTCTCTGGCAACTCTGATCTATTATCCGAAAGAGAAGATGGATCTTGTCAAAGATACAGAAGAAGATATGGAAAACTGGTATAAGATTACTCTCTACCGTCTTATTGAAATCTGTAAGACAACAGCCTCCAAATATACCAGATCCAAAGTACGAAAAGCTCTTCCCGCAGATTATGCCTATGTGATTGAAGAACTGATCACAGAGAAAGCGGAGGTTCTTGACAAAGAGGCATATTATGATTCCATTGTAAATACGATCATTGAGATCGGCAGTGCGGAGAATTTTATCATTGCGCTTGCAGAACTGATCCAGCGTCTGGTCGTGGATCATTTACATATTCTGGGGGATATTTATGACAGAGGTCCTGCTCCACATTTCATTATGGATCGCCTGATGCAGTATCACTCCCTGGATATTCAGTGGGGAAACCATGATGTTGTCTGGATGGGTGCGGCAGCAGGACAGAAAGCCTGTATTGCAACAGTGGTAAGAAACAGTATCCGTTACGGAAATCTGGATATTCTTGAGGATGGATACGGAATCAATATGCTTCCTCTGGCGACCTTTGTGATGGAGGCGTATAAGGATGATCCCTGCGAGATTTTTTTTTTGCCATGAAAGGTGCTTCCAATTATAATGTTCTTGAGGAAGAACTGGGCAAAAAAATGCACAAGGCTATTGCTGTGATCCAGTTTAAATTAGAAGGTAAACTGGTGCGCAGACATAAAGAATTCCAGATGGAAGACAGAGCACTTCTTCATCGGATCAATCCGGAAAAAGGGACGATCACACTGCCTGACGGAAAAGAATATCCGCTTCGCGACAATAATTTTCCGACTATTGACTGGAAACATCCATACGAACTTACAGCCGGAGAAAAAGAAGTTATGGACAAACTGTCCTCTGCATTCAGAAACTGTGAAAAACTGCAAAACCACATCCGTCTCCTACTTGACAAAGGCGGGCTTATACAGTATATAACGGAAATCTTCTGTTTCATGGAAGCATTCCTCTGAATGAGGACGGAACATTCCGGGAAGTACAGATTTATGGGAAAAGCTACAAGGGAAAAGAACTGTACGATGTACTGGAAACCTATGTGCGCAGAGCATTCTAATTCTGTAGGAAAAGAAGAACAGAAGAAGGGCAGAGATAATTATGTGGTATATCTGGGCAGCTCCGAATTCACCATTGTTTGGCAAGAGCAAGATGAGTACTTTTGAAAGATATTTCATAGAGGATCCTTCTACACATGAAGAGAAGAAGAATGCTTATTACCGCCTCTGGGAAGAA
>ENA-OPYV01000256-OPYV01000256.1-human-gut-metagenome-genome-assembly--contig:-NODE-256-length-16679-cov-3.711817_pt1 | contig 16679 bp, 17 predicted proteins | sample MGYA00242474_ERZ504485 | MGnify/ENA primary metagenome ERZ504485 (study PRJEB26092, sample SAMD00036263) | human gut metagenome | host: Homo sapiens | study: EMG produced TPA metagenomics assembly of...
CTGCGGGGCCAGCCCGTGGGAGGCCAGGGCGCCGCTGACCGGTGGACGGCACCGAGCCGTCATTGGGAATGTAGAAGGGGGAGCCTCGCGGCCTCCCCCCTTCTTGCGTTTACGGGGTGTAAATGACTCAATTACACCAGACGATCTTGTTGTTTTCGGTATTGAGCCTTTATTTAAAGAAAATAAATCGTATAACAAGGGCAACTGCTATGGCCGCAATGATCATAAGCAGGATTGTCAGCTGATGCTGCTTGCGTCGTTTACTTGACGAAACGAAGATTGACTTTCCCTGTTTTGGCGTTTCGAGATAGCGAGCCGAATGCGTCAAGGTTTGCTTGGGTCGAGGCCCTCTTTGTTGATGGACGGCGGATGCTTTCATCGGCTCATCACTAGCTGCGCTGTTTTTAGATAATGGTGCGTCTTTCAGATATACAGGGTCTCCCGAGGCGACGCCCATATGTTTACGTCCCGTTTGGGCATCCTCGAGCGATTGATATCGGTTTCTCGTCACATAATCGGGCTCTGGGTCATTGATGGGCTCTTGCGAGATGTGGGGGCGATGGAACCGTGGCGGCTGCGTAGAAGTATCTTCGCCCTGCGTCGGCATAAACATATTGTTCTGGTTTTTGTCGTCCATGATGCCCTTTAGCTCGTTACCAACAACGTGTACGCGCTCATTGTAAGCCCCTTGTTATTTGTAGCTGCGAACATACTTGTTATTTAAGCTCTGGTTCAAAGAACCTTAACCTTACTAAACCTGAGTCATACACACTTAGATATGCTTATAGTACTGGACTCAAAAAACTTTATAGTCGATGTATATATGGGCACTGGGTGGGCATATATAAGAGCGTCAAAAGAAGTCCCAGTCACCTAGAAGATGGCTCGGCAGTCCTTAAAAGGAGTGGTAAACATGGCAAGCATGGTTCCTTATCGTTCGGTTTTTGGCGTTCGTCCTTCTGCTAGCTCGCTGTTCGATCTGTTTGATGATATGACCGACCTTGCAAACAACTCGATTGCCTCCAAGGCGTTCCCCGTTGACGTTGAGGACAAGGGCGATGGCTACGAGGTCAAGGCGTATCTGACCGGTGTCGCCAAGGATGACATCGACGTTGAGCTCAATGAGGGTCGCCTGTCCATCAGCGTGAACGTCGAGGAGAGCGCCGAAAACGAGGGTAAGAACTTCCTCCAGAAGGAGTTTAGCTCGTACAGCGCGACGCGTGGCGTATATCTGAAGGACGCTTCGAGCGAGGGCCTCTCTGCAAAGTATGCTGACGGCATCCTCACCGTTACGGTTCCTAAGATCGTCGAGAAGAAGAAACGTCACGAAGATCTCCATCGACTAACGATGCTCTGCTTCAATCGAGAGTATGAGTTAAGGGGGCTGGGAAGTGATTCCCAGCCCCCTTTTGTTATCTTGAGGGGCTATTGAATAGTTGTCGGTTGATACTGACTTGCAGGGCGTATCGAGAGCTTCCGTGGCCCTTGAAGACGGGTGGCAGAACTGCCGAGTTCATCATCGAGACTTGCATCAAGCGCGTTGGCATAGCTTTTGACGGTAAGGCTTGGACGATTATTGTCCTGGCTGATATGCATGGCGATGAGCTGTTCGGTGCGATCGGTAACAAGTTCGCGCGCGGCTTCGGCGGCCTGGTTGTTGGAGAGGTGCCCCTCTGTGGACAGGATGCGCTCCTGAAGAAAGCGGGGGTACGCTCCTTCGCGCAACATAGTTACATCGTGGTTACTTTCGAGCGCGAGAACTCGACAGTCTTTGAGGATGCCTATGGCCTTGCTCGATAACTCTCCGGTGTCGGTGGCAAACCCAATGGAATCATCGAGAGCATTAAATCGATAGCCGACAGGATTGATGACATCGTGCGATGTTGAGTAGGTTTGCACGTGGATGCCGGCAATGGGGAGCGTGTCACCGGGGTCAAATTCCTCTACGGGCAGGTGCGCGAGGTTTTCTTTGCATGAAAGGGTATCCCTGCTGGCAAAGAGGGGACCATGCCAGTGCTTGCACCATACATCGAGCCCCTTGATATGGTCACCATGCTCATGGGTGATTACAAGAGCGGCGACGTCGTCTGCCGAGAGGCCAAGCTCCGCCATGCGTTTAAGTGTCTCGCGGCGGGACAGGCCGTTGTCGATCATGATGAGCCCATGAGGCCCCTCGACGAGTGCGCAGTTGCCTTTTGAGCCGCTGCCGAGGATATGAAGGTGCAGGCGAGACATAAGATTCCAAAGGATACAATGAGTGCGGACGAATAGAGGAGGAAGCGAATGCCAACGGTATCTCAGCACTATGGACATCATGCCGCGCCGAGGACGGATAAGAGCGTCCTGGCAACGCGGCAGGCCGCTGCCCCCGTAGTGCTCATGGTATCAGGCGGTGCGGACTCGACGGCGCTGCTCCTTATGGCTTGCACATCAAAGCTGGATATCCAGGACGGGCGCGGCGTCGCTCCCATTGCGCGCGAGCGATTGCACGTGCTGCATGTAAACCATCATCTGCGCGGGGAGGCATCCGATGGCGACGAGGCCTTTGTACGTGACCTGTGCGCGCAATACGGCTTGCCGCTGTGTGTTGAGCATGCCTATTTTGATGACGAATCGGGCAATATCGAGGCTGCGGCTCGCGAGGTGCGCTATGCCGCGGCACGGAGATATGTTCGCGAACTTTGTGCCGAATCGGGCGCACCGCGGACGGCGGCTCGTATCTGCACCGCGCATACTTCGTCGGACCGCGCGGAAACATTTTTGATGAATGCCATTAAAGGGTCGGGTCCCGCGGGTCTATCGAGCATTCCGCGCCGTCGGAACATTGTGGTTCGCCCCTTGCTCGACCTCACGCACGATGAGCTCGTGAGCTATCTGCAGGTGCACGGTCAGCCATGGCGGGAAGATGAAAGCAACGAGGACGTTTCGTACTTGCGCAACTATGTGCGCCATCGGGTGATGTCGGTGGTGGCGCAGCGCAACGCGAGCGTCTGTAAGACGATTGGCGCCGCCTGCGAGATCTTAGGCGATGAGGATGCCTTTCTTTCCCAGCTTTCCGCACAGGCGTTCCGAAGCTGCCTGCGTAAGGAGGCGGCGGGTGCACTGGTCCTTGACGCTCGTCGACTGGCCGCGGCTGAGGTGGTAATCGCGCGGCGCATCGTGAGACTGGCGATTAAACGCATCGATCCGGACGCTCGTCCAGAGATGCGACATGTGGAGCGAGTCCTTTCCTGCGTTGCCGAGGGCGCCGGCTCGGTCACGCTTCCGGCGGGGATTGACGCACGCATTGAGTTTGGCATGCTGGCGTTTAAGGCGCCGGTGGCTCGCGAGGGCCTGGTCGCGGACTGGGTTACCGTACCCGGTCGTTTGCCGTTGGGCGGGGGACGTGTGCTGGTCGCAGAGCCGATGGCCGTTGAACCGGGATGCGATATCGTGCGCCGCGCCCGTGAGCTTGCGGCTGCCGGGGAAGTGACAGCTTTGGTAGACGCGGCTGCCCTGGGTTTGCCGACAGCGATAGTGAGCGGATCCTGGCGGGCTCGCGTGGCGAGATCCCTGCCGAGCGCGATTGGCGCGCCTGTGGGTGGACGGTCCCGCACCGGGAGATGTGATGTGCCCGTTGGGGATGAACGGCCGAAGCAAGAAAGTGTCAGACCTGCTGAACGAGGCTCGTATTCCCGTTTCTGAGCGCGCAGGCGTTCCTGTGGTGAGAACGGCTCCGGGAGGTGCCGTGGTATGGGTCGCCGGAGTTCGCGCGGACGAGCGTTTTAAGTGCACGGCCGCAACGCGCGTGGCATATCTGCTCCGCGTGGTCGATGCGGAATAGCGTCCCACGCCAGCTATTCTGTGCGACGTTGACGGTATTCCCGCGCTGATGGCGTACGGGCTGGAAAATATACCCCGTGCGCTGCTAGAATGTGAAGTTCGCGTCCATACGGCGGTGTGTGGGCGATAAGCACAAGAAAGGGTTGTCATGGCTTCTCAACATCCGGATATCGAGAAGGTTCTGTTTACGCAGGAGGATATCGACGGTATCGTCTCTCGCCTAGGCGAGCAGATTACTCGCGACTACGCGGGTAAGGATCTGGTGCTGATTGCGGTCCTGCGCGGCGCCGTGGTCTTTATGGGCGACCTGATGCGCAAGATCGAGCTGCCGACCAACATCGATTTCATGGCCGTTTCGAGCTATGGCGACGGTGTGAAGTCCTCGGGCATCGTGCGTATCATTAAGGACCTGGATATCGACATCCGCGGTCGCGACGTGCTGATCGTCGAGGACATTCTGGACTCGGGCCTGACGCTCAAGTATCTGATGAAGAACCTCGAGAGCCGCAAGCCCGCTTCGCTGGAGGTTGCCGCCTTCCTGTGGAAGGACGTTGAGGACCGTACCTCGGCCGTCACGCCCAAGTATGTTGGAACCCATTGCCCCGATGCCTTTGTGGTGGGCTACGGCCTCGACTATGCCGAGCGCTATCGTAACCTTCCGTATCTGGGCATTTTGAAACCGGAGGTTTATTCGTAAGATGCCCGACGACCGTAACGATAACAATTCCCAGACTCCCCGGGAGCCTAAGATCCCGGGGATGCCCGGAGGCAAGAAGCCCACGCGTACGGGCTGGCTGTATTTTATTTTGGCTTGCGCGCTTCTGGGCTACGCCTTCTTTAACATGGGCTCCGGCTTTGCCAATTCCAGCAATACCGTAAAGCTCGCGACGAGCGAGATGGTTAACGCCATTAAGCATGATCGCGTCGAAGATTTGACCTATACGGTTCAAGACGGAAGCGTGGCGGGTCATTACTGGAAGACGAAAAAGGACAAGGGTGACACGAGCGAGCTCAAGAGCTTCTCCTCGACCTATGTCGGCTCCGATTCGCTTGCCGAGCTTATGGCGGAGCACCCCGATACCAAGTACATCGTCAACACCAATGACCCCGATTTTTGGGGCGACTTGGCGATGAGCGTGCTTCCGACGATCGCCCTGATCGCCATCATGTTCTACTTTATGCGCCAGATGATGGGCGCCAACAGCAGGAACATGCAGTTTGGCAAGACCAACGCCAAGACCAACGAGGCAACGCGCCCCAAGGTCAAGTTTGAGGATGTTGCCGGTGTGGACGAGGCAGTCGAGGAGCTCGAGGAGATTCGCGACTTTTTGAGCGATCCGGACCGCTATCGCAAGCTGGGCGCCAAGATTCCGCGCGGCGTGTTGCTGGTTGGCCCTCCGGGTACCGGTAAACCCTGCTGGCCAAGGCCGTCGCCGGCGAGGCGGGCGTGCCGTTCTTTAGCATCTCGGGTTCCGACTTTGTCGAGATGTTCGTGGGTGTCGGCGCCAGCCGCGTGCGCGACCTTTTTAAGGAGGCCAAGTCTCAGGCTCCGTCAATCATCTTTATTGACGAGATCGATGCCGTGGGACGTCAGCGCGGAGCTGGCTTGGGTGGCGGTCACGACGAGCGCGAGCAAACGCTCAACCAGCTGCTGGTCGAGATGGACGGTTTTGAGGAAAGCGAGTCGGTCATCCTGATCGCCGCGACCAACCGTCCTGACATCCTGGATCCGGCATTGCTGCGTCCCGGTCGTTTTGACCGTCAGGTTACGGTCGACCGTCCGGATGTGAAGGGCCGCGAGCAGATCTTGCGCGTGCATGCCGAGAACAAGCCGATGGACGAGGACGTGAAGTTTGAGAAGCTCGCCCAGATGACCGTTGGCTTTACTGGTGCCGATTTGGCGAACCTGCTCAACGAGTCTGCGCTGCTGGCCGCTCGCCGTCATCGTTCCGTGATCTCGATGGACGAGGTCGAGGAGTCGATGGAGCGCGTGATTGCCGGACCGCAACGCAAGGGTCGCGTGATGACCGAAGCCGAGCGCACCACGATTGCCTACCACGAGAGCGGCCACGCTTTGGTGGGCCACATCCTGGAGCACTCCGATCCGGTTCATAAGATCTCGATCGTCAGCCGCGGTCAGGCCCTGGGCTACACACTGCAGCTTCCGCAGGAGGATCACTTCCTCAAGACCAAGAACGAGATGCTCGACGAGCTCGCCGTGTTCTTGGGCGGTCGCGTTGCCGAGGAGCTCATGTGCGATGACATCACGTCGGGCGCGAGCAACGACCTGGAGCGCGCGACCAAGATGGCGCGCGAGATGGTCACGCGCCTGGGCATGAGCGAGGAGCTGGGCACTCAGGTCTTTGGCGAGGCGCAGCATCAGGTATTCCTGGGCCGCGACTATGCCGATCATCAGGATTACTCCGAGGAGACGGCGCGCCGCATTGATATCGAGGTTCAGCGCATCATGCGCGAGGCCCATCGTCGTGCTGTTGAGATCTTGGATGCCCGTCGCGATCAGCTCGATCTGATGGCGAAGGTGCTGCTTGAGCGCGAGACTGTCGAGGGCGATGCCGTGAATGCCCTGCTCGATAACGAGTGGGACGCTATCTTGAGCCCGAGGGCGATATCCTGGCGGCCAAGGAGGAGCGCAATGCCAAGGCGGCCGCATGCCGACCAAGAAGCGCGCGCTCGTATGAGCGAGGAGGAGCTGGCGGCTGATGCCGCGGCCTTTGCGCAGGCGGCCATGCAGGAGGATGCCGAAGCCACATCCGACGATGCCGGCGATGACCATGTCGTCAACGCTGGCGGCAACACCGACGCCGACAAATAGTTCTTGTAGCGAAAGCCTCCGCGGGGAAACCTGTGGAGGCTTTTCTTTTTAAGCGATATGTTGATTGGGGACAGACTTAAATGAGCGTTTTCACGCATTTAAGTCTGTCCCCAATCAACATTGCTGCGGCACTTTGCTCAGCTAAAGCGTACAATAGCGCCTATGTGAAAGGGGAACAGATGATCAACGAAACTATGTATGCTCGCGGTGCGGAAAGCTCCATCATCCGTGAGATCTTTAGCTATGGCCTTGAACGCAAGGCGCAGATCGGTGCGGAGAACGTATTCGATTTTTCGTTGGGCAACCCGAGTGTTCCGGCGCCCGCTGCTGTGGCTGAGTCCATTAAGAAGGCATTGGAGCTGCCGAGCGACCAGCTGCATGGATACACGCCTGCACCGGGTCTGCCGCAGTGCCGTACCGCCGTGGCCGAGTCGCTCAACCGCCGTTTTGGCACGAGCTATGAGGGCAAGGACGTCTTTATGACGGTGGGTGCGGCGGCTTCGCTCACCTGCACGCTCAACGCGATTACCAATCCGGGCGACGAGGTCATCGTTATCGCTCCGTACTTCCCGGAGTATCGCGTGTGGATCGAGAAAGCTGGTTGCACGTGCGTCGAGGCGCTCGCCGATGAAGATACGTTCCAGCTGAGCGTGGATAACGTGCTCAAGGCGATTACCGATAAGACCGCTGCCGTCATTATCGACTCACCCAACAACCCGACCGGTGCCGTATATACACGCGACACGCTGACGCGACTGGCCAATGTTCTGCGCGAGGCCAACGCTCAGCGCGATTCCGAGAATCCGATTATGCTCATCTCTGATGAGCCGTATCGCGAGATTGTCTATGGCGCCGAGGTGCCTTGGGTGCCTTCGATCTACGAGCACACCATCGTGTGCTACTCGTATTCCAAGTCGCTTTCGCTACCGGGCGAGCGCGTCGGGTGGATCCTGGTTCCCAATACGAATCCTCAGGCAGCTCGTCTAATGCCCGCCGTTGCCGGTGCCGCCCGTACGCTGGGCTTCGTGTGTGCACCGGCCCTCTTCCAGCGTGTAATCATCGACTGCATTGATGAACCGAGCGATGTCGAGGCCTATGCGCGCAACCGCACCGCGCTTACCGATGCACTAGCGGAGTACGGCTACACCTATGTTGAGCCGGATGGCGCGTTCTACCTATGGGTGAAAGCGCTGGAGTCCGATGCGAATGCGTTCTGTGAGCGCGCGAAGAAGTATGAGCTGCTCGCGGTGCCTTCGGATAGCTTTGGCATGCCGGGCTGGTTCCGCCTGGGCTACTGCGTGAGCTATGAGACAATCGTCAACTCGCTGCCTGCCTGGAAGCAGCTGGCCGACGAATATCGTCGAAAGTAAAGCGCTCTGCTTACAATGTTTTACGTGAAACGGGGTTTGGTTTTAAGCCAGACCCCGTTGTCTATGCCGTTGTGTGATTGGGATGAAGCAGTTTTACGACTGCCGAAAGCTATGCGTACAATGAATATACGCGACGGCCATACTGGACAAGGAGACCCGATGCCCTACCTTCTTTCTTGTGATATTCATACTCATACGATGTTCTCTGCGCATGCGTACTCAACCATCGAGGAGAACATCTATTGGGCGGCGGAACGCGGCCTTCAGGTGCTCGGTTCCGCCGATCATTTAAGCTCGATGGTTACGCCTTGTCCCAATGACCTGCGCAGTTTCCAATTCTTTATTAACCAGGATATCTGGCCGCGCATTTGGAGCGGCGTGCTGGTGCTGCGTGGTGCCGAGGCTGATATCGTTTCGCTGGACGGCAGCTTGTTTGGCGAAGACATTCCCGTTTCGCTCGATATCGCCGGCGATTCGTATAGTCGTGAGCATTCGCTGTTCGATTTGGTGACGCGTAATTTGGATTATTTGGTGGCAAGCGTGCATAACCCGCAGTTTGCCGAAGGCGCGACGCTCGCCCAAACGACCCAGATGTACATCAATGCCCTGGAGCACCCCAAGGTGTTCATGCTTGGGCATGCGGGGCGCTCGGGCGTGCCGTTCGATATCGATGAGGTGCTGTTGGCGGCCAAGGCCAAGCACAAGATCATCGAGATCAACAACCATAGTCTTGAACACGGTGTCGACACTGAGCATTGGGCCGTATGCCGCAAGATCGCCGAGCGCTGCGCCGAGCTGGGCGTGGGTATTGGCGTGTCGACCGATGCCCACATTGGCATGGCCATTGGCAAGCTCGATCACGCGCGCAAGATGCTCGACGAGATTCACTTCCCGCTGGATTTGATCGTGACGCGCGACCGCGAGACACTGCTGCGCGAGATGGCGGCAGCCGGCGTGTGTGGCCTGCGCAAGGGGATGTAGCGGAGTTCATAAACCAAGCGAAGGGGGCGGTCCAGACGGGCCGCCCCCTTTCTTGTCCCGAAAATCTACCGGGGTGGATTAGCGGCGCTCGAGGACCGCTACGGTTTCGGTGTGGTCGGTATGGGGGAACATGTCGACGGGCGTGATCTTGAGCAGGCGATAGCCTCCGTCGAGGAGCTGGTGCAGGTCGCGCTCTTGGGTCACGGGGTTGCAGCTGATATAGGTGATGCGGCGCGGCTTGAGTGCGCAGGCGGCTTCGAGGAACTCGGGGGTGGAGCCGGCGCGCGGCGGGTCGATGGAAAGGACATCGATCCGCTCGTTGTTGTCGGCGGCATCTAGGATGTAGTCGGTGGCGTCGTCGGCCATAAACCAAGTGCTGCGGGTGAGGCCGTTGAGCTCGGCATTGCGACGTGCGTCGGCAATGCCCGCCGGGTTGCGCTCCACGCCGAGCAGCATAATGCCGATACCCTTGTTCTGGGCATCCTTCGCGGCGCAAAGACCGATGGTACCGCTGCCACAGTAGGCATCCATGAGCACATCGCCCTGGTGCAAATCCATGCCGTCGATAGCGAGCTGATAGAGCAGCTCGGTCTGTTGCGGGTTGGTCTGATAAAACGCGGTGGGGGAGATATCGAACTCGCAGCCGAGCAGCTGGTCGCGCATGCATTCGGCGCCATACACGATGCGAGTTTCCTCGCCGAGGATGGCGTTGCCGGGGCGTCCGTTGATGTTTTGGGCGACGGTGACGATGTGCGGATTGAGTGCGGCGACAGCCTCAAAGAACTCCTGCGCATGCGGCAAGTCGCGCTGAGCGGTTACGAGCGTGACCATGACCTGGTCGGTACGCCAACCGCAGCGGACGACGGCATAGCGGAGCAAGCCCAGATGCTTGTCCTCGTTAAAGGCGGGAATGTGCAGGCGCTCAGCTTCACGCGCGATGCCGTTGAGAATCTGACGGGCGCCCGGTGCCTCGACGGGGCATTCGGGTACGGCAACGATCTTGTGCGTGCCGCGCTCAAAGAAACCGCAACGGATGGCGCCCTCCTTACCGGGAGCAAAGGGAGTGGCAGCCTTATGACGAAAGCCACGCGGCGCAGGATATTTACCCGGGTCGCCCAGGGTGACACCCATGCCACGAATAGGATCTACAGCAATGCCCTCGCGCTCGCAGAGCTCAGCAAACAGCTCCTCCATAGCAGCCTGCTTGGCCGCCAGCTGCTTCTTATAAGGACGATTGAGCGCCGTGCACCCACCACAAGCTTCATGATGGAGCAGGGGGACTTGGGATCCACAGCCTTGCGCGCAGACGGAACCGGATCTTTATGCGAGCGCTTGAAGCGAGTCTGAGATGCCTTGTCCTCGCTCCGACGAGAACTGGGGCGCTTGGCCTTAGCCTTGCCCTTCGCATCCTGAGACGACTTGGATTTCTTAGAAGATTTTTTCTCCTCCGACCCTTCAGTCGCTTCGATCAAAGCACGACGAGCCCTACGCTCCGCACGAGATTCTGCCATGAATTAACCCCACTAATTTACAAATTGAAATCTGAAAGCATTGTACCGTGCCAAGCTAGCGGACGATATGCAAGCACCCATTTCATGTTAGTGATAAGCCCAACGACGTTTGCCCGCCGGGTGCCGGGGCTGGGTGAAGTTGTCGCGAATTCCGCACGAACAGGAGAGCACTTAATGTGCTCTCCGTCGTGAGCAGGACTGTAGAGCAGCAAACTTAACCCCTGCCCCGGCACCCGGCGGGCAAATACTCCCTTGTACTCTATCAAGGTAAAGTGTATGATTCTGAACGTTTACATGACTCACTTTACTTAACTAAAGTGCCACCAAGGGGGAATACCATGAATACCGATATGTCTCGTCGTCAGTTTGTTGGTCTAGCCGGCTCGCTCGCCACGGTGCTCGGCCTTGGTCTTGTCGGTTGTGGCGGCGGTGCCGCTAAGGGCTCTGCTGCCGGCTCTGCCGCGGCCAAGGATACGAAGGGTGCCGCGGAGTCCAAAAAGCTTGTGGTGGGCTTTGACAAGTCCTATCCTCCGTACGGCTTTGTGGGCGATGACGGCGAATATACGGGCTTTGACCTTGATCTGGCCAAGGCCGTTGCCGATAAGCAGGACTGGGAGGTCAAATACGAGGCCATCGATTGGGATGCCAAGGATACGCTGCTCAACTCGGGTGCCATCAACTGCATCTGGAACGGCTTTACCATGGAGGGTCGCGAGGACGACTACACGTTCTCCGAGCCGTACATGCTCAACAAGCAGGTGCTCGTGGTCAAGAAGGACGCGGGTATCAAGAGCTGGGACGATCTTGCCGGCAAGACCGTGATTACCCAGACCGATTCCGCCGCACAGGATGTGCTCGAGGGCGACCAGAAGGATCTGGCCGCGACGTTTGCCACGCTCGATACCATCGGTGAGTACAACACAGCCTTTATGCAGCTCGAGAGCGGCGCGGTCGATGCCGTGGCATGCGACCTTTCGATTGCCCAGTATCAGCTTGCCGCCAAGCCCGATGCTTATACGCAGCTTGATAAGCCGCTGTCTAGCGAGCACTATGCCGTCGGCTTTAAGAAGGGTGACACCAAGTCGGCCGATGCTGTAACCGAGTCGCTCAAGGCGCTCTACGAGGACGGCACGGTCAAGGACTTGTGCGATAAGTATGCGAGCTACGGCCTTTCCTTCGATAATTGGGTTTTGAAATAATGTCTATTCAGGTCATGATGCAGATGCTTGGCCAGGGCTTCTTGGTCAGTTTGCAGTTGTTTGTGCTGACGCTGCTGGGGTCGATTCCGCTGGGAATCCCCGTGGCGTTTATGCGCATGAGCAAAATTGCGCCGCTCCGCTGGATTGCGCGCATCTACATTTCGGTCATGCGCGGTACGCCGCTCATGCTACAGATGTTTGCCATCTACTTTGCCCCGTACTACGTGTTTGGCATTTCGCTCACGCCCGATTCCAAGTGGACGGCGTGCGTCGTGGCGTTCATCATCAACTACGCCGGTTACTTTGCCGAGATCTATCGCTCGGGCTTGCAGTCCATTCCGCGCGGTCAATACGAGGCTGCCGAGGTGCTGGGCTATTCGCGCGTGCAGACGTTTTCTGTATATCGTGATGCCGCAGGTCGCCAAGCGTATTCTGCCGGCGATGGGCAACGAGATCATCACGCTGGTCAAGGACACGTCGCTGGCGTTTGCCATTGGCGTGGGCGAGATGTTCTCGACGGCCAAGGCGCTGGTTGCCTCGCAAGTGAGCATGGTGCCGTTTGCGATTGCGGCGCTGATTTACTGGGTCTTTAACTTTGTGGTCGAGATGCTGCTGGGTGCCGCCGAAAAGAAGCTGGACTATTATCATGACTAACTCAGTGATGAAAATCGAAAGCGCGCGCAAGGCGTTTGGCGGCAATGAGGTGCTCAAGGATATCTCACTCGAGGTAAAGCGTGGCGAGGTCGTGGCGATTATCGGGCCTTCGGGCGGCGGTAAGTCCACGCTGCTGCGCTGTGCCACGCTGCTCGAGACACTCGACGGAGGCTCGCTCTCGTTTGGCGACCTTGCCGTTGCGACGGATGCGGGATCGGGCGCGGTCTATGCGAAGGGCGATGTGCCCAAGCAGGCGCGCTCGCGATTCGGCCTGGTGTTCCAAAATTACAATCTGTTCCCGCACTATACGGTGATGAAAAACATCACCGATGCCCCGATCCGCGTGCTCAAGCGCCCGCGCGAGCAGGCGGGGGCGCGTGCGCGTGAGTTGATTGTGCAGATGGGGCTTACGGGCAACGAGAACAAGGTGCCGTGTGAGCTTTCCGGCGGTCAGCAGCAGCGCGTGAGTATTGCCCGCGCCTGGCACTCGATCCGGAAATCTTATTCTTTGACGAGCCGACTTCGGCGCTCGATCCCGAGCTGACGGCCGAGGTGCTGCGTGTCATTAAGGACCTGGCGGCGCAGAATATGACGATGGTAATCGTGACCCACGCAATGCAGTTTGCGCGCGATGTTGCCGACCGCGTGGTCTTTATGGACGGCGGTCGCATTGTCGAGGAGGGATCTGCCGAGCAGGTTATCGACCATCCGCGCGAGCAGCGCACGCGTGAGTTCTTGAGCCGTATCGAGGGATAGACTCAGGTATTTACTCAACTATTAATTGAAGCGAAGCCGCCACAGGTCTTACGGTCTGTGGCGGCTTTTTGTTTACATCGACGGGGTTCAATAATTGCCCCACAAGCTTGTCTCTTCCTCTCGCCGCCTGTATTCATACGCGTGCCGAAAGGTCTGCATGGACAGCCGCCCGTGAGGGTAGGGTGGTGGCATAGGACATTTTGGAGGGTGAGTCGGCTCGGCTGCCGACCATGCTGCTCCCGGGACGGCACCGACCGCGAACTCTCCCCGTTGGCGTCGCGCATTGCGCGCGGCCCTGCAAGGAGGTCATCATGGGTGCTCCCAAGACCGGTAACGTAAGGAACGTGGTGCTCGTAGGCCAAGGCGGGGTGGGCAAGACTTCACTCGCCGAGGCCATGCTCCACCTTTCCGGCAAGACCGCCCGCCTTGGCGGCCACGACGGCACCAAGCCCACGCTCGACTATGACCCCGAAGAGGTCAAGCGTGCGTTTTCCATCTCGACGACCATTGCGCCGATCGACTGGAAGGGTGCTCGCATCAATGTGCTCGATGCCCCGTGCTATCCTGATTTTATCGGCGACGCCTTTGCCGCGATGAGCGTCTGCGAGACGGCCCTGTTTGTGGTCGACGCCGAGGCCGGCCCGCAGCCTACGACGGTTAAGCTCTGGTATGCCGCCGAGGATCTGCGCCTGGCGCGTGCGGTGTTCGTAAACCGCCTGTCGCGCTCCGAGGCCAGCTTTGCGACCACAATGGACCTGCTGCAGGAGCGCTTTGGTACGCGCCTGGGCGCCGTGACTCTTCCCTGGGGCGAAGGCGAGGACTTTGACGGCATCATCGACCTGGTGCGCATGAAGGCGCGCCATTGCAACGGCGCCGAGGCCGTTGAGTCGGAGATTCCCGAGGAGTATCGTGCCCAGGCCGAGGAGGCCCATGACCATCTGTGCGAGCTGGTGGCCGAGGCCGACGACGAACTGATGATGAAGTACTTGGAAGGCGAGGAGACGCTGACGCAGGAGGAGCTTGAAGGCCTGCTGTCGAAGGCGATTGCCGAGCGCATCTTTGTGCCGGTCTTTGCGGGCGATTGCATTAAGGAGCAGGGCGTCAACTCGCTGATGGACGACATCGCGACGTACTTTCCGGCGCCGACCGACTACGGCGAGATGCCGCTCATCGACGGCGATTCGCTTAAGATCTCGAGTGACGATGACCGTCCGGTGGCGTTTGTGTTTAAGACGCTGGCCGATCCGCAACAGGGTCGCATCAGCTTTATCAAGGTGCTGACGGGTACGCTTGAGCCTGGCCTTGAGCTGGTCAATGCGCGCACGCGCAAGGGTGAGCGTCTGGCCCACCTGTATGTGATGTGCGGCCGTGACATGACCGAGGTCGGCCACGCTTATGCCGGCGACATTATCGTGGCGCCCAAGCTGGCGGCCGAGACGGGCGATACACTCTCGATTACCGGCAAGGTCGAGGCTGCGGCGTTTAAGTTCCCCAACTCGCAGTACCGCATCGCCATTGAGGCCGAGAATCGCGGCGACGAAGAGAAGCTCTACACGTTTATCGAGAAGGCCTGCAAGGCCGATCCGACCATGAGCATCGATCGCGACGAGGAGACCGGCCAGACCATCATTTCGGCGGTGGGCGAGGCACAGGTTTCGGTCCTGCTCAATCGCCTTGAGGACCGCACCAAGGTCGTGGCCAAAAGCGTGCCGATCCGCATTCCGTATCGCGAGACCATTCGCCGCACGGCAAGTGCCCAGGGTCGCCATAAGAAGCAGACTGGCGGTGCCGGTCAGTATGGCGACTGCTGGCTGCGCGTTGAGCCACTCATTGGGCCCGACGGCACGAGCGATGGCTATGAGTTTGTGGACGAGGTCGTAGGCGGCCGTATTCCGCGCTCGCTGATTCCCGCCGTGGACAAGGCGTCCAGGAGACCATGAAGGACGGCATTATTGCCGGCTACCCGCTTACGGGCATTCGTGTGGCTGTGTACGACGGCTCGTATCACAGCGTCGACTCCAACGAGATGGCGTTCCGCGCGGCGGCTCGCATCGGCCTGCGCAAGGCATGCGCCGATGCCGACCCGGTGGTGCTGGAGCCCATCGAGGAAATCACGGTGACTATCCCCGAGAGCTACGCCGGCGCGTGATGGGCGACATCTCGGCCTCGCGTGGTCGCGTGACGGGCATGGAGACCGATGAGCGCGGAGATACCGTGGTCATCGCCCAGGCGCCGCTGGCCGAGCTGACGGATTATTCGACGCGTCTGCGCTCTATTACGCGCGGCACGGGCGACTTTACCATGAGCCCGCGGGCTATGAGCAGGTGCCTTATGACGTTCAGGCCAAGCTGGTCGAGCGCTATGAGGAGGGCCGCGCCAAGTAGCGTGTAGTTTTGTCTGCAATGTAGGTGCTGACGAAAAGGCCGCCCTGGGTAACCGGGGCGGCCTTATTTGATCCCTTGGGGACGGAGGAAAACGGATCATTTTTTGGGTTACGGGAGGCGCGGTCGGCCCTAGTCTCCCGAGGCCTGATTGCGGCCGGTGGCGTAGTCGATCTGCACATGCGGCTGCAGGTTGTAGCAGTACACGTGAAAGCACAGGGTCTTGCCGTGGTCCTCGATTGATTGTGCTTCCAGGCGAACGCCACGACAGACGAGCTCCTCTTCGTTGTACATGGGCGTGACACGGTAGAGCACGTGGTTGCCCGTGTCGTGGATGTAGCCGAGAATCTGCTCCTCGAAAGGCAGCATACCCGTCTCGTTGAGATAGCGCGTACCGGTGAGGAGATTTTTGCGGTTGGCGTTTTCGCCGCAGAGCGACCAGGCTATAAGGTGGCAGCGGTTATAGAGGCTCTGGCCGGGGGATAAAGTCGTAGCGCTGCTGGTGCCATCCGGCGGGGTGGATGCGCGAGATATCGCCGCGCTTTCCCTGTCCGAGCGACTCGGGGCCTACGCAGGCGAGCGCTTTGCGAGTGCGGCCCAGGCTGTCGAGCTTGGAGAATTTCTTAAAGCAGCCCTCTTCGGTGGCGCGATCGTATTCATCGAGTGTGAATGACGGCGTGCCGAGCGGGTGCGTGCTGTTGGCGCGAAGGGCAACGTAGGGGTTGCCGGCGTAGTCGGGAATGCTGCTGAGATATACGCCGCGGGCGCGGTTGAGATCGGGGTTTTCGACCTCGTCGATGGGGGTGACGTTTGAAGAGGCATCGTCAGCGGTGTCGGTCGTGGCGGATTCAGAGCCATCGCCGGAGTCCTCGGAGCTGGCTGTTTCCGATTCGAGCCGGGCGACCAGGTCTGCCTCGTTGTCGGTGCGGTTGGGACTCTCGTTTTGCTTCTCGGCCAGAGCCGCCGCCTGTTCATCGCTTTGCGGCGAGAGCAGCTTGGGAGCTCCGTCGAGCGATCCCGTAAACAGCGCAAACCCCAGCACCACGCGGTGCCGATGGAAAGTACTTGCTTGTAGGCGGACTTGCGCGACATTGAGGCTCCTGGATGGACGGTTCGGAATCTACCAGTCTAGCAGGAGCCGGCTGAGGCCGCTCCGCCGAACAAATACTCAA
>ENA-OPYV01000257-OPYV01000257.1-human-gut-metagenome-genome-assembly--contig:-NODE-257-length-16649-cov-4.255599_pt1 | contig 16649 bp, 19 predicted proteins | sample MGYA00242474_ERZ504485 | MGnify/ENA primary metagenome ERZ504485 (study PRJEB26092, sample SAMD00036263) | human gut metagenome | host: Homo sapiens | study: EMG produced TPA metagenomics assembly of...
CCGTCACATTTCCGATTCCGGGACCCCATGGGACCGTTGCCGGAGTTTCGGGTCGATGCCGGGATCGGCATGGAAGCCCAGCGTCCGACCGTTGTTCCGGACGGTCCGGCAGTGGGACGGCCCGCATGCGTTTACGATGGCGTCGGGCGGTGAGTGATTTGGTCGAATTCCTTGGACAGTCCGGGATCGGTGGCGATCTTCGCGAGTGTGGACGCGGTGGAGAAGTCGATGCCCGGATATCTCATGCCGAGTTCCCGTTGCGTGTAGAGGATGGTCCAGTCCTGGATCTCCTCATGCCGGTCGAGGATGTTTTCGATGGCGTGCGAGAGAGCGTCATGGTTCATGAAGGACAGTTCCGAACGTTGGGTTACGTCGACCATGATGGTTTCCTTTCCGACGGGGCTTTCCCGTCTTCCTCCTGTCCACATGCCCCCGGTTTTTTCGCCGCCGATATTTTTTTTCGAAGATGAAAACCGATATCGGTTGGGATGCGTGTGGAAGAGACGCACCATTCGATATCGGGAAGGAATTGAATTGCGTCTTGTGATCGCCGAGAAACGTTCCGTGGCTTTCGCCATCGCGCAGGCGTGGGCGATGTGCGGCAGGGTGATGGGTATGTTTCGGCCGGAGGGGCGCTCATCTCGTGGGCGCAGGGTCATCTGGTGGAATTGTCGGATCCGGAGGAATACACGGACATGCCCTGGTCCGCGCATAAGTGGACGATGGAGTCCCTTCCCATCGATCCGAAGTCATGGCGTTGGCGTTTGAGCGGCGCGAAGGGCGCGGTGCAACGTTACCGTTCCCTCTCCGAACTGCTTCGTTCCGACAAGGTGACCGAACTGGTCAACGCGTGCGATCCGGACCGTGAGGGCGAGGCGATATTCCGTCGTATCCTCATGGCCGCGAAGATTTTCAAACCGTCCCTGCGCCTGTGGGTCGCGTCATTGGACGAGCAGGCCATCCGTGACGCGTGGAAAAGGATGCGTCCGGAATCCGATTACGATGGTCTGGCCGACGCGGCGGACGCCAGGGCGAAAGCCGACTGGCTGGTCGGCATGAACGCGTCACGCGCCCATACGCTCGCCTGGCATCGCAGTCTGTCGCTCGGACGCGTGCGCACACCCACGCTGAACATGGTCGTCCAACGTGATCTCGCCATCGAATCACACAAGCCGACTCCGTTCTGGCGACTCATCGTGCCGATGGACGGGTGGACGCTTGAAAGCGGGAAGATCGAGGACCGGGCGATGGCGCGCCGCATACTGGCCGACGCGATGGGGCTTCCCGTGGAGATCCTGGAGGTGAGACGGCGTCGCGAGCATGCGAAGCCGCCGACCCTGTTCGACCTGACCGGATTGCAGAAGGCCATGAGCGACCGGCACGGGCTGACCGCCGAGCAGACGCTGGACTGTCTGCAGCACTTGTACGAGATGAAGGTAGCGACTATCCCCGCACCGATTCCAAATACGTCACCCATGATGACGTGGACGGGGTTGAAGGAACTGCTGCAGCCGAAATACGCGTTGGGTTTCCTGGATCAGAAGCCCGTCGACGCGATCCACGACCTGTATTCCGCCGGCGGCTTCGATCCGATGCGGTGCGTCGCGGACGACAAGGTCCAAGGTCATACCGCGATCCTTCCGACGCGGCGTCTCACATACGACGTGTTCCAGCATGACCTGACGGACATGGAACGCAAGGTCATGACCGTGATCCTGACGCGCATGTGGGCCGCCTGCGCCACGGACCGTGTCCACGACACGGTGAAGGTCGATGCGGCATTGGATGAACGTCATGCCGATGGTTCCACGGAACGGGTTCCGCTGTCCGCGTCGAGCGACGTTACCGTCGATGCGGGTTGGACCGCCATCGAGCACACGTCGCGAAAGGACGGCGCGGAGAAGAAGCCTGTGAATCGGATACCGGACTCCCTCGGGAAGGGACCTCTCTCCCAGTCCGGCTCACCTTCCCTCGCCGAGGGCGTGTCCGCGCCGCCGAAACCGTTCACGGAGGCCACATTGCTGTCCGCCATGGAGCATGCGAGCCGTTTCGTCGCGGACAGCGATCTGAAAGCCGCCTTGGATGACGACACGAGCCATTCGGGCGGTATCGGCACGCCCGCGACCCGCGCCGGCATCCTCGAGAGCCTGGTCAAAAGCGGCTACCTGCAGCGTAAGGGCAAGCAGATACGCAGCACCACTGCCGGACGGATGCTCGTCGGTGTCGCCGTAGACGAGTTGAAGGATGTGAAGCTCACCGCGCAATGGGAGCAGAGCCTTGCCGACATCGAACATGGCAGGGGCGACGAGACGGTCTTTCTGAACGAGATCCGCACGGCCTGCGCGGCGATGCCCGGCCGTGTCATGGAGATGACCCAGCGCGACAGCCTGCGACAGTTGGCGCAGCAGGCCGGCAACGTGAGTCGTTCGGCCCCTGCCCGCGTTGCGGCAAACCCGTGGTCAAGACCGGGAGCGTCTGGCAATGCTCGTCGAACAAGAGCGTGAGGGATGATGCCGGTGCCTGGAAGCTCGGCGAGGGTTGCGGCTACAAGATCTTCTCTGAGAAGTTCGGCAAGAAGCTGACCGATAGCATGGTCCGCCGCACGTTGGAGGGCAAACGTCCGAAGGTGTCCGGCCTGAAGTCGAAGGCGGGCAAGACGTTCGACGCGCGTCTCGTGCCGGACAGGCAGTACGGGATCGGATTGTCGTTCGACGATCTGAACAGGGAAAAGAAGTAAGAGGATTCCGTTCACGGCGTTATCCGCAAGGCAGAGAGCCGTTATTCGGAAGGGGGACGCGCTCACCGAATGTCCTATGCTCCGTGAATCGCCGGAGTGAGGGACGTTCTCGCATCACGTTCTGATTGCGGGATGATTTACGCCCATTTACGAAGGCTTGACGCGAAATGAGCGAAAGATGAACATCGACAAGATTGGCAATGCCCTTGACGTTCCGTTCATGGCATTGTGCAGCCGCGTCGACCGTCTACAATTGGGCACATTGGAACGAGCACTACCGGGGAGAAAAACATGGGAAGTCTGATGAACCAGGTGTTTTACACCGACGCATACGATTTGAGCATCGTCAGCCTGATCGTCGCGGTCTTTGCCGTCGCGATCGTCGCATGGGTCGTCTGGGAGCTTGCCCAGGTGATCCTCCGCCACATGATCGGGAAAGAATACTCCGTGCGCGTGCCTTTCTCCGTGAGGGTCGGCCTGAACCGGCGGCATTCGCCCGACGGATTCAGCATGGGATACCCATACTGGCAGGCGGCCAAGAAGGACGGCACCCGCGACCTGCGGACGAACAACACGCGCATCGTCCGCACGCCCACGGTCATCTTCCTCGGGGATGGCGTCTGAGCGTCAGGAACCCGTTCACGGCCTACGATTTCGTGAACGACCTGCGCGACGCGGGCCATGACCTGGGACGCTGCCCCGAGGAGCAGTGGAAGCTCAGGTGTCTCACGGAACGGGAGCGCGCCCGCAGCGAGGCGACCAGCATCGACGGCATCGTGAACAGATTCAGGGATCATCCGACCGATTTCGAACCTTTCTGCGCTGATCTGTTCCATACGCTCGGCTGGCGGGCGGAGACCACGCCGCCGTCGCGCGACGGCGGCTTCGATCTCAGGATGATCAGCCCGGAGGGTGAGACCTACATCGCCGAATGCAAGTGCTACTCGCCACGGCATCATGTCGGGCGTCCGGTCGCCAGAAACTGCATGGAGCCAACGCCGTCGAACAGGCGCACGGCATGATGCTGGTGACGACCAGCTCGTTCTCGCAGGACGCCGTGGACTATGCCGCCCAGGCAGGCGTCGAGCTCGTCGACGGTTCCGCTCTCGTCGGTCTGTGCCGTCGCGCGTGGGGAGGTCAGCCCACCGCCATTATTCCGGAGCGTTCCGCCAGGATGACCCGTGCAGAGCTCATGTCGCGCATCCCCGTCGACATGCGGAGCCGTTATCTGAAATATGCGAGGACGAAGTAGCCCTATTTACATTGCGACGAGCAACGGCTTGCGCTGGAACATATTCTGGATGAGCGCGCCCATGTCGGCGACCGGCAGGTAGCGGGCGATGATGGTCCAGATGATCGCGACCTCGATCAGGCCGAGGATGACGGTCACCGTTCCCCAAGCGAGTTGCATCCATAGTCTCGGCCCGGTGGCCGCCCGCCCGGTCACTCCGGCGATCACCGTGAGGATGATGAGCGCCGGCACCAATAAGGTGATGTCCCATCCGTTGAACCATTGGCTTACTGAGACAAGCCATTCTGCGAGAGTCTCGAGGATTCCTGCCATGTTGCTGTCCTTTCGTTGTTGTTTTCCGTTGTCTGTTCCACGTGCGGTTCATCCATCGGAATCCGATGGAGGGTCTCTCGCATCGTTTCGAGTTCCTTCTGGTCCGCTTCCCGTCCCATGCCGTACATTGACGCGAGCGTGAGTAGACTCCGTTCGACATCCTCGGGGAGACGGCCTTCATGCCTGTCGGACGGATGAGTTTCGTAGTATTCCTCGATGGTCGTCGAGCATTGCCGCAGTTCGTCCCAAGTGGGCATGTCATGGTCCATGGGCTGCATGGTTCTTTTGTTCTGGGTGGCTTCCGTGCCCATGAGGTCCGTGGCGGTGCCGCCATATGTCATGGTGAGCGCGTCGAGGCTTTGCCTGATGGTCGGTGGCAGCAGCGAGTACGTGTCGTGGCTGCGCTCATCCGCGTCCATGACAGCCCGTTCCATGTAGTATTCCTCCAATCGTCGCATGCGGTCCCTGCGGTTCGCGTCGATGATTTCCGCTTCTCCCCGTTCCGTGGTCGGCCAATCGGGCGATCCTGCCGTTGATGGGATCGGTCAGCGCGTCAAGGGCCGATTGTGCGGCCTCGTCGATATGGTCGCTGTAATCCTCGCCAAACGTCTCGCGGCATGCCTGGGCGATGCCGCCGACCTCGTCGCGTATCCTGCCGAGGGTGACGTCGGGATCGTATCTGCCATGGATGAAGTCGAGGGCCGCCTCGTCCGCGATGTCGGACATACGGCTGATGAAACCGATGTCCCGGGAGCATCGGCCGAGCAGTCTGTCCCCGTCGGGCGTGGGTTTGGTGTCCATTGGAATGCCGGAGTCCAGAAGCTTTCCCTCCACATGGACGACCGGCTCCTTCCGTATCGGTGCTTTTTCCTTGATCGGAGTCTTGGCCGTGACCGGGATGCGGGTCCCTTCCCGGGTGGGTTTGGGCGGCTTGACCACTCCGCTGGTGTGGTTGATGCGTCCGTTGAGGTTGGCCCAATGCTGTTCCTGTCTGCCGCTTTCCGCAGGAGGCCTCTCCCCTAGCGGATTGTCGGCGTCCTCCACACTCCACATGGCGCGGTAGACGACGACGTCGCGCAGGAGACGCTTGTCGGAGTCCCCGGCCGCGGCGAGTACCTGGCCGACCCATGCCTGCTTGGTTCGGCGCGCCTCCTGTTCGAGGCTGTCGATCCTGGTTTCGATGAGCCGTTCGTTCTGCCGCACCAGGTCGAGGGCCGCGTCATGCTTGCGGGAGCGTATGGGAGGCAGGATGCCACCCACCCAATCGTCGTGCACGCTGCCGTTGACCCGGTCCAACAGGTTGGCGTTCAATCGTCCCGCTATGGTCGCCGCCCAGTCGGGTTCCACGGGCCGGTTTTTCTTTTTCAGGTCCGGATCGTCGTTGATGATCCGCGTGCGGTTTTGCGCAACGTTCCCCATTCGGGGAACATGGACTGGTCGATATCGTCCCGGGCCTGTATATGCGCGTCAAGCATGGCCTTGACCGCCGGCGTGTACCGCTCGTCCATGCTGAACCGGCTGCGGCCGGGGTCCAGGGATGGTTCCTCATGGTATGGGATGCCGGTCTCGTCCATCATGTGCCGGACCGTTTCGATCATGTCGGATGGCGCGTCCATGTCGAGCGTGAACGTGCCGCCTGTTTCCGTGCCGGCCGCGGGCATCATGCCGCGTGCCGCGTGGATGGCGGCATGTTCGGCCTTCTCCGCCGTGAGCCTGCGTGGCTTCTTCTCAAGGCTTTGTCTGATGATGGCGGTGGCGCGCTTCGGGTCGGTCATGTAGGCGCGGGACCAGACTCCACGGAGCCATTCGAAGCTTGGACTGCGTTTGATCTTGTCCACGGTCCTCGCGTCATGCGTCTTGCCGAGCATGGCGAGCAGGTGGGGGCCGGCGATGAGGCCGGCCGCGTAATCGTGTTCGCGGAGCAGCCGTTTCAGATCGTACCGGTCCTTGTATTCCTGTTCCATGGTTTCGGTCGCGGTCATGGTCTCCGTGTGGGTCAATAGCGAGTCGAGCATGCGGCTCATGGCGATTTTCCTCGGGTCTTCTTCCGCGCCGGTGAGCATGTGGTCGATATGACGGTCCTCTTCGCTTTTGCATCCGAACAGGAAATGGTTTTCCTCCTTGCCACGCGTGCCGGCCACGTACTGCAGATTGCACGCCGAGTTCGAGTCAGATGGAAACAGGGCGGCGCACCGGTCCACGGTCATGCCCTGGCTGCGGTGGACGGTGGCAGCGTAGCCCGCCTCGCAAGCCTTCCGCAGGACCTCCTTTGGAATGTTCCAGACGGTGTTATCGGAGAGGTTCACGCATCGTGCGCCGGACTTGCCGGTGGCGATGATCCTGAACGTCATACCGTTTTCGAGCGATCGTCCGTTCTGGCCGTGTATGTCCTTCATGTTGTCTCGGCAGACGATCTGGTCTCCGGATCCCACGTCGAGCCCATCGCGCAGTTGGAACAGTTTGTCCGGGTCGCTTTCGCTTTTGCCTTGCGCGCGCCGTTCGAGGATGAACCGTTTGTTGATGTCGCGTACCTGCGCGTTCGTTCCGGCGATCAGCAATGTCGACTTGCCCATCGACTGCCATTTGATGCACATCTGGTACGCGTCTTCCTCCACGTCCGCGTCCTCGCCCCAGTGGATGCGGTCATGCGCCAGATATTCGTCCACGAGCTGCCGGCACTGGTTGACGCTCGCTTCGTCCAACCGGTCGCCGCCGTCGCGTAGCCGTAGGGTCGCTTCCGGTTCACCTTCCACCTGCGGCGGGACGCGGCTCCTTCCGGATCGTTGGCCCATTTCTCCGCTTTGGCGGTGAAACGCCATATGCTTGACAGTCTCGCGCACTGGTCATGCCGGTCCGCGTAGCCGAGCATGCCGCCCGCGCCGGATACGGAGTCGAGCTGTTTCGGATCACCGGTGAGAAGGACCTTCGCGCCACGCATTTCTGCGAGCCTGGTTATCCATTGCAGGTTTCTGCTGTCGACCATGCCGGCCTCGTCCACGATGATCAGCTGGTTGGGTTTGATCGTGTTCGACGAGTCCGTGACATGGTTGGCAGTGATGTTGATGCGGGCGAGCAGTCGTTCCAACGGGTTGGACGCGTTCCTCAACTGTTGTTGGAGTCTGCCTTCCTGTTGGATCTCGGCTTTGATCCGTTCGGGATCGTTGAGGGCCATCAGCATGGCGATGGTCTTGCTGTCGCAGCCGATGCTGTTGCGTAGTTCTTCCACGGCCTTGTGGCTGGTAGCGAGGCCGAGGACGCTTCCCGCGCCGTACCGTGCCTGCCATGCCTCGGCCACGGCCTTCATGGTCGTGGTTTTCCCGTGCCGGCCGGTCCGATGATGCTGCTGACCAGTCGTGGATTCTCCAACGCGTACGCGGCCGCTTTTTTCTGGTCCTCTGCCAGCGGATAGCCGCCTTGGGCTTGTTTCCTTTCGTTCCACCGGTCGAGCCATTTCTCGCCTTCGCCATGCGCGTAGCCGACATTGGCGGTCTTGTTGAATCCTTCGATCATGTACTGTTCGGCCTGAAGCACGTCCTTGGTCGTGTATTTGTCGAGGTCCGCGTCGTCGAACACGCTTCGGCCCTGGTGCGTGGCGAGGCTCAGATCATCCATCATGTCTTCCGGCAGCTTGTACCGGTCGGGTGTGAGTTTGACGCATTGGCCGAGCGCCCTGTCGGCGATCTTGTTCGCGACGATGATCCGCTGCTTGGGGTCTATGCGCACGCCTCGGAGCAGGCGTTGGGCTTCGGCCCTCACGTTGCTGCGGGTCCATGTGGCGTGCGCGTGGGTCGTGGCCTGGATTGTGGCCTGGGCCTGCCGGTCGAGGTATTCCTCGCCGCCTCCGGCGAGTTGGGTGAGGTCGGCGAGCTGGCCGAGCAGGAGTCTGGCCACGTCTTCCTCGCATTCGGCGTCCACATGCATGAGACTGCTTTTATGCGAGTTCACGTCCTTCATCATCTGGTCGAGTTGGATATCCGGTGCGACTTCGCCGAGCTTGTGGTACCAGTGTTCGCGTTTGGCTTGCAGGGATGGTTGGACTGCCGGTTTGGCTTTGCGCGTGTTCCTCCACACTTCGAGATCGATTTGCGCCTTGCGTTTCGGACCGACTTCCTTGCCTGTCTGCCGTTCCTCTTCTTTGATTTTCTCTTCGACCAGTTTGGCTATTTCCGCGTGACGTCCGCTGAAGGCGTCGATGAGTTCCTGCGGCACTCCCTCGACCTCGTTGACCACGGCTTTGGTGCCGGTGTCCTGTCTGAGGGTCCACGACCAACCGAACCGTTCTGTGAGCAGGTCCTGGAGCAGGTTCTCATGCACTTCGCTGATCTCGACCAGGCTTGCGTAGATCTTCCGTCCGTCCAACGCGGTCCAGACCTTGTCGGACGAACGGCGCACGCGGTTGCTGAGGACGACGTGCTCGTGTGGCTGCGGGTCGCCGTCGCGACTGTCGTAATGGTCGAACACGAAGCCGGCCACCCCGTCGGCCGATACGCTGGCGACGCCGCCCTGGCCCGCGCGCGTGGTCGCGTATTCCTTTTCGAAATATTCGATGGTCATTTCCGTGGCCCTGCGCATGCATTCGTCGATTCCGTCACGGGTCTCTTTATCGCCGAATGCCCAGAGGATGCTGATGCTTTTCGGCTGTCGTGTGGTCAAGTCGAATCCGGCGACCGGAGCTTCGCCGTTGTCTCCCTCGACCAGTTTCACGTCGCCGAGGTATTGGCCGTTGGACGGGTTGCGTCGTTCGTTGATGAGCTCGCGCACGGTTTTGCTGGATGCCGTGGTGCCGACCTTGCCGCCGACGAGCTCGGCTCCTTTGCCGATCCAATAGCCTGGCGGGTTGCCTGTTGCCGTATAGTATGCCGTTGGGTCGGCAGGGTTCAACGCGTTGTCGCCATCGATCGCCTCCCGCGCGTCACGGAGCGGGTATTCGGCGTTGCTGAGTTTGGTGAGGTTCATTGACATGGTTTGTTCACTTGTCTCCGGTGGGTATCGGCCCCGTGTATCCGAGATGCCTGAGCAGGCGTTCCGCATCACCCTGCGAGCCGTACTGGTCAATAGCGCGCATGAGGTTCGCGATGTATCCGTTCGCCGTCGCCTGTCCGATGAGTTCCGGCTTGTAGCTCAGAATGGTTTTCAGTTGGAACATGCATGAGAACCGACTGGTTTTCCTGGCGCTTTTGATTTCCTTGTGCGCGTTCAGGGTGGATTCTCGTTTCCCGTCGGCCCTTTTCCGATAGTCCCCGCCTTGCTTGGTCAACTGGTCCAAGGCCAGTTCCGCCGACTTGTTCTTTTTGAAATCGATCGCGTCCTGTTTCCGCTGGGCGTACGTCTGGCGGCACGACCTGCTGCAGAATCGTGCGGTCGGTCCTCGTTTGGGCTTGCGGATCAGTTTGCCGCAGATGGGGCATATTCCATCGATCCGTCCGTATCTCTCGTCCAGTTCGTGTCGTCTGCGCTTGATCTCGGATGCCCGCATGCGCAGTCCGATGAGCTGCCGGTCTTCCTTCTTTCCCATGACCGATCCTCACTTGTATGTCCACGGACCGCGATCGTCGGCCCATCGGCCTCCCGCGATGTTGTCCTCGCGCCAGATATGCTTCAACGCGGTCTCATAGGTGACCGTCGTCTCCTTGTGGTCCAGGTCGCCCGTGTATTCGTCCTCGAGTCGTTCGCCCGGTTCGTCAATGCGTCCCATGAACGTGCGTGGCGCTCTGCCTTCCGGACTCACGTCCGGATCGTCGTTCCACCGTCTCACGCCGTTCCAGTGGACGCTGTCGGCTATCAGATTCATCCCGTCCGAACCGATCTCGGCGGACAGCCAACGGAAATCGTCCCCGTAATCGATGGGGATCATCGGACTGATCTGGAACATCAATATCGCCTGACGGGTAATCTGATAGACCATTTCGACCACCGCCCTGTCATGCCCGGGAGCGATCTCGTTGTAGTCGGCGATCTCACGACCCAAAGATTCCAAGGCGTCCCGCCGGTCGAGCCACGCCTGCAGCAGACGATCATCCCGCTCCTTCTCAATACGCAGACGTTCTTCCGATTCTTTCACCCGCCCTTCGGCCTTTCTTTTCCGATCACCGCACTCTAAGTGCCATTCCCTATACTCACCTTTTCGTCCAGCCGCACCAGTACGCCTGCATACCTCGCTTACGGGTTTGCCGCAGACCGGACAGGTGGGCATTTCACCCATATCAAATATCGTTTCCACGCTCATTCCACATACACGGCATCAATAAGCCGGACGATATCGGGTCAAAACCCTGATATCCGTCTTATTTCACCCATAAAACGGCGGTATTCCGCCGTTTTAGGCGTCAGCCGCGAAGCCGGGTGCAAGACGCGCGTGGTTTCTTTTTATGCTTATAGTTTTGTTTTGGGGTCTGTTTGGTTTCTTCTGTCTTTTTGTCTTGGTTGTGGTTCTTTCTTCTTTTTGCTGTTGTCTTTTTTCTTTGTTTCTTTTTGTTATGGTCTTTCTTTCTTCTATCTTTTTCGTTTGGTTTTCTTTCTTGAATTCTTTCTTCTCTGTTTTCGTGCGAAAGTGCTTTTGCGCTCACGTGCAAACATGACCGCGTCGATATCGGGACCATGCCGATCATGAGCCGGATAATCCTGGTCCGGGGTGGGAAGTCCGGAACGAGGATTCGATATCGGCTCGGCTCTCTCTTCGCGCAGTTTGGACCATACGGGTCAGGATGCGCCGGCTCAATTCTGGCCTATCGGTTTGGCGTGGGCTTGAGCCGATATCGAAGGTCATGCCCCGGCTCCGATATCGGCTGGTGGTTTGTCTTTCAAGCCTTATGGACACGGCCTGTGATTAATGGTCCATAAGGGACCATTTCGGTTCTGGACCGATATATCGGCACGTGATCCGCATGCCGATATCGGTTCGGCTCATTTGGGTCAATTGAGCCTTTGGCTTTATTCCAAGGGTTTGAGGTCATGGACCATATGGTCCATGGTCCGGATGGTCCTGGTCCTTTTCTTTTTCGGTCCGATATCGGGGACGATGCGTTGGCTCCGATATCGGTTGGTCGGGGTCCATCGATGGCGCTTCCTTGGGCCATTCCGACTCTGCTGCCGACCGCTCGGCATGTGATTGGAGCAGTGGCCCGCATGCCGATATCGGATTCGTGGCCGGTGGTCCAATCATGTTTCTCTACATGCCCATCGATGACCGGACGTCATTGTCCGTGTCTTCCGTGATGGCAGTCGGATTCGGTATCGGGAGTCCGATGGAAGGTCGCCCCGACTTGATCCGTTCGGTTTCAAGTCTCCGCGACTCCGCGGAGGTGAGCCCTCCCGGCAGCCGGCCAATGGCATAATCTCTCAACCATGCGCATAACGGAGCGGGATCGTCCGATTCGTAATATCGAAGAAGCCTGTTAGTGAAATCACGCTTCAGAGACGGGCTTATGGCGAATACGCCAATGCCCGCGTTGATGAGCACATGGTTCGCTGCCATCAATGCGGTACGTTTATTGCCGTCGTTGAACCATTGTCCGCGTGTGATGGCGCAGAACATGAGCAGGGCTTGATCCTCTGCCGACCTTTCGGACTTCGATAATGACAAGATCACATCATGGGAGGATTCAATGGTAGGCAGATCCGGAATCCAGTCCGTTCCTCCGATGCGCACATCATTCGTTCTTATCTTTCCCGCATCCCGTATGAGTCCTTCACCAAGAATCCGATTGTATTCGGACACATACTGCCAGTCGATAGGATGCCCGCCGTTCTCGAACAAGAACATCCACGCCCGTTTGATGTTGTTGACCACGATGATGTCGTTCACTGTCATGTCCGCTGGCGCCCGTCCATCGAATATCTCCTGGGTGTCGGGGAACGTTATCCCATCGACCTCAATGTTGGCCGTCTTCCACATGACGTCGATTAATTGGCGTTTTGCCAATTCCATCGCCATTGTTGCCCGGTCCGAATTGTCTTCAGCCATTGACATGTCCTTTCTTCTTTGCCTTCATTTTATTAGTTTGCTTCCCAAGAAAAGAGAGCCCATGAGTTTTTCATGGGCTCGAATCTGCGGGATTTTCTAGAAGGCCGGCTCCTGTGGTTCGGCGAACTGGTCCTGTGTGGCAGTGGGCCATGGATCATTCGTTGGCTGGGCCGTCTGCTGTTGCGGTTGGACCAGCGGAGCGTGTTGCATGCCGGCGTTGGCGGTGGCCTTGGTGATCTGGACGGTGGCATAACGGACGGAGGCGCCGAGATCGTCCACGTTGAGCTCGTAGCTGCTTCGCCTCTCCCCCGTCTCGGTCTGCCAGTCGCGTTGCACGTATCGTCCGCTGACTATGACCCTGGTGCCCTTGCGGATGCCGGAGGCGATCATATGGTCCGCCAGGATGCCGTAGGCTACGCAGCGGATGAACGTGGTCTCGCCGTCCTCCCATTTGCCGTTCTTCTCGGCGGCGCTGGTTTGGGCTACGCGGAAGTTGACGACGGTCTTGCCACCTGCCGTGCGCTTGGGTTCGAGATCGGAGACGAGATTGCCCATGAGGGTCATGGGAATCTGGTTGATTGTCGCCATGATTGGTCCTTTCTTTCGAATTGCGGCCCATGTGGTGGGCTTATCCTTCTCACTTCATCGTATGTCGATATTCCATGTGCCCACTCAGTCCCATGCTTGTTCTCTGAATTTGGCTTGTTGCTGGGCGGTTTATGGCTTTTCGCGCCGCGTCGAGCATTCCGCGCGCGAGGTCTTTCGCCCGGCCTGTGTCTATGAAGCTTGACGCCGATCCGAGCATGCTCAGATGAGAGGTGAAGAAATCGGCGGCTGCTTCGACTCCGGCGTCGGTGGAAGGCGCGAGTCGTCCGGCGGCGTACGCTTCGATGATCGCGTCGCCGACGGTGAATGCTCCTTCGATGATCTGGCAGCAGTCGTAGTCCTGACTGTTTGCGTAATCCTCCGCCTCGTCTGTCACGATGCTCATTTCAACCCTCCTTCTTCCGCTGAATAATGTCAGTCTTCCCTTTCATTCCACTTCCCTCGCCTGGTGGCCTCAACGCAAAGCGCTTGGTAGAGCATCTGCTCCTGGATCGCGTCGGACAGTGCGCGGTGTTCCTCGACGTCTCCGATGTGGTAGTCGACGATGAGGTCCGCGACTCGGTGATGACGCTTCTGCGGGTTGAGCTCCCAGCTCATCTCCTTCGTGCATGCCCACTTGCAGTCGAACACTGGCGAGGTCGGATCGTAGACGCGTTCGGCCGCGTCAAGGAAACTGACGTCGAATTGGGCGTTGTGCGCGATGATGGTCAACGGCTCCCCCGCCGGCCAGACATGGTCGATCCACTGGTGGAAGCGCATCATCGCCGCGCCTGCGGTCGGCATGCCTTGGAGCATGTGGTCGGTGATGCCGGTGAGGCCCGTGATGAATTCCGTCAATGGATGCTGCGGGTCAATCAACTGCTCGAACTTCGGCCGGCTGTTCTCGTTTCCGGGTTGCACGAACAGGGCGCCGATCTCGATGAGCGTGGCTCCCTCCTCGGGATTGAGGCCGGTGGTCTCCGTGTCGAGCATGATGTATGTGTCGATCGGCTTGTCAAGCGGTTCGATGCGGCGCGGATTGCGACGGTCGATATAACGTTCCCAATACATTTTGTTGTGTTTCCTTTCTCGTGATTGTTATTGTGATATTCCCGATTATTCTTTCGTTGTTTCGATGAAGTCGAGAAGGGCCTGCTGGTATGACGGCAGTCGTTTGCCTTCGCGTCCTTCCATGTCCTCCCACCACCACCAGCGCAGGCCGTCTTCGTCCGTCTTGCGGTTGAGCCAGCCGGTCTGCCTCGTCTTCCAGGGTGTTCCGGGTTCCGTCGGCTTGGTCTTCAGCATGATCTCCGTGCGGTCCTGGGTGCAGTCCCAATCGCACCAGACCGTGCCTTCGTCCGTATGGCAGGGATAGTGGAAGTCCTCGGGCAGTCCGCCGCGTTCGAGTTCTTCCTTGAGCGCCCGTCGGACGTCCCGCCTGTCGAGTCCTTCGATCCGATGGGCCTTGTAGCGGTCGAGTCCGTACTCCACTCTTCTGGTGGTCGGGCCTGACCAGGTAGGACTGTATCCGAGTTTCTTTTCCGCATCGTCGATGTCTTCGATCATTTCCTTGATGGTCTTCCTACGTCCGTCCACGGTGCGGTAGGACACGAACGCGTCGGCTTGTCGTCCGGCGCGACGCCGAATTCCTCGTTGGCGTCGTTCTCCTCTTCGGGCGGCCACATCCAGGTCTGACCGGTGCGCTTGTCACGTGCGATGCCCATGCGGCCGTACTCGTTGTCCTTGAATTCGATGGCGATGCCGCTCTTCGATGGACGTTGGTCGGTGAGGGGACGGTTCGCCTTCAACGCGAGGTCGATCAGCGTGTAGATGGATGGGGTCGGATGGCCGTAATGCTGCGCACGGTAACGGTCGACGATGCCGCGAAGGCTGGTTTTGGGAAACGCTTCGTGGAGTCTTTCGATCGTCTCGTCGTCAACGGGTTTCGACGTGTCCGTGATTCCGGCCGCCTCCCACCAGATTCCCATGGTGCCCTGGTCCCACTTGTGGGCCTCTCCCCACTGGAAGCGCGCGAGATGTTCGATGTCGATTTCCAGACGCTTCTGGAAAAGCAGATTCCCTCCGATGATGACGGTCTCCCGTCCGAGCGAGTTCAACCGGTATCGCAGCGGGACCTTCACGTCCAAGGTTTCGCCGGTCGGGAAGAGACGTGGGCGCCGCACGGCTCCGCGCCCTTGTCCAGCATGGAGAAGACCTCCCGCAAGTTCCTGATGGTAGCTCGTGGCGCGACCGCGCATGGGTGGCGGTTTCCGGTTTCGCTGTCGATGATGTAGTACATTTTGATTCCCTTTCACTGTGGGGGTGGCGGCTGGCCTATGCCTTGCCGACACCCCAAGTATATCACACATCTGTGATATTTTGCAAGTGTCTTCCTACTTTTCCAGAGCCCAATCGGCGGCCTTGCCGGTCTCCTTGAGTCCGATGGCCTGGCGTGCCCCGTCCTGTCTTCCGTGCCGGTAGGCGGACTGGCTGGATCCCGTGGGCTTGGAGAGTTTCGGCCGTCTGTCGCTGAAGGTGACGTGTTTTTCGACCCATTGGTCGACCTGGTTGCCGCGGACGGTGATGAGTTCCTTGCCGGCGCCGTCTGATTCCATCTCACGTCGGAGGATCTGGTATCTGCGGGCGATCTCTTCCTGGAATCCGCGGTAATAGCCGTTCCTCCAGGCCGCGTTCGCTTTCGCGCGTGGTGTCGTCCTGGCCCGTTCCCGCCACATGGCAGCTCGGCTGGTCTCCATAGCCGTCCAGATGGCTTCGGTCTTGTCCACGTCGAGCGGGCTCCGTAAATGCTGATGGAGCAGACGACGTTCCGTCCGTTCCCGGCCCGCCGCCATCCGTATGACGCCCGGCATCGGTTTCCCAGTGCGACGATGTTGGCGAGTTCGGCCATGTACCAGTTGCATGGGTTGGCTTCCAGGTGGATCATACGGCGGATGATCTCGATTGCGTCGTGGTCCTCTTCGAGCTGCCATTCCTCGATGGCATGCTTGTTCATGAGTCGTTGCGCCTGTTCGAGGGCTATGCGCTGCTCGTTGTCGGACGCTGCGGGATCGTTGGCTATCGCCAGCAGTCTGCGCACTCGTTCCATGATTCGTTCGACGTCTCCCATGGGACTCCTTTCCATTCTGGTTTGTCATGAGGTGAGGAAATGTATGGAGGCGAGTGGCGGGCACGCCCATCGCCATAGGGAGAGGATGATCGCTGTCCACATCATCAGGAAGACGATGGTTCTGGTGATGATGAAGACGATGGTGTTGGATGGCATGATGCCGGCGTGAGCCTCCATAGCCAGGTGATCGGCCCTCCGATGTCCCGGCCGTGCCAGTAGCAGGTCATGCGTCGGTGCGAGCACATCCATCCGATGGTGTCGAGCAGGATCCAGATGATGAAGGCGCAGATGCCGAGCACTCCCGTGACTGGCAGGTTCTTCTTCTCGCTGACGATGACGATCCTGCGGCTGATCTTGTCGATCGTCGTATCGGTCGTTTCCGTGTATTCGGCTGGCATGCCGTCGGTCTTGGGCGCCCAGCCGTCGAGCCCGCCGTGGACGATCAGCCTGTGGGTGACGTTGCCGCCGGTCATGATGGGCCAGCAGGTCTGCAGGGTCAGTCCCCGTTCCACGCCGGCCGCGTCCTGGTCGATGACGTCGGTGCGTGATTGGTCGACGATCTCGGGATTCGAGTTGATCCGGTACCGGTACCAGTAGGAGCCCGTCTCTATGTAAACGACGTCCCCGGGCTTGAGCAACCGGGATGTCGGCCATGTCCGCGGTATGTGTTGTG
>ENA-OPYV01000258-OPYV01000258.1-human-gut-metagenome-genome-assembly--contig:-NODE-258-length-16597-cov-1.838009_pt1 | contig 16597 bp, 25 predicted proteins | sample MGYA00242474_ERZ504485 | MGnify/ENA primary metagenome ERZ504485 (study PRJEB26092, sample SAMD00036263) | human gut metagenome | host: Homo sapiens | study: EMG produced TPA metagenomics assembly of...
ATTAAGGAAAACGAAAAAAATCAAAAAAGAAAAAGGAGGAAATCATAATGAGAAGAAGTATTAAGAAGGTGGCTGCAGGTTTACTTGCAACAATGATGATCGGAACAATGCTTACTGGTTGTGGTGGAGGAAACAAGAAAGACAGTGGTTCTTCAAAGAAGGAAACTTCAGAGATCAACATCGGATTTTCACAGGTTGGAGCTGAGAGTGATTGGCGTGTAGCGAATACAAAGTCTATGAAATCTGAATTAACAGCAAAGAACGGATTTAAATTATCATTTGCAGATGCTCAGCAGAAACAGGAAAATCAGACAAAAGCGGTCAGAGAATTTATCACACAGGGTGTTGATGTGATCGCAATCGCACCTGTAACAGAAACAGGTTGGGAAACAGTTTTAAAAGAAGCAAAGAAAGCTGACATTCCAGTTATCACAGTTGACCGTCAGATCAAAACTTCTGATGATTCACTGATCACAGCATGGGTTGGATCAGACTTCAAAAAGAAGGTGTGAAAGCGGCTGAATGGTTAATTAAAGAAAAGGGAAAAGAAAAAGGTGACGTAAACATCGCTGTATTACAGGGAACGATTGGTTCTTCTGCAGAAATCGGACGTACAAAAGGATTTAAAGAAGGAATCAAAGATCAGAAAAACTTCAAGATCATTGCTTCTCAGACAGGAGAATTTACACAGGCAAAGGTCAGGAAGTTATGGAATCTTTCTTAAAACAGAACAAAGACATTGATGTTGTAGTAGCACAGAATGATAACATGGCATTCGGAGCAATCGATGCATTAAAAGCAGCAGGAAAAACACCTGGTAAAGACGTAACGATCATTTCTTTCGATGCGATCAAAGCAGCATTAAAGAAAGTTCAGTCTGGAGAGATCAATGCTGAATTTGAATGTAACCCACTTCATGGACCTCGTGTAGCTGAATTAGCTAAGAAAATCATGAAAGGTGAAAAAGTAGATAAGATCCAGTATGTAGATGAGCAGGTATTTACAAAAGATAATACTACAAAAGAAGTTATTAACAAACGTGCATATTAATAAACATTGTTGAAAATCCCCTTAAGTACACACATGTAACTATTAACAATCGCACTACAAATAAAGATTGCAGGCTCTGGGTCAGGACAATCTGACTTATCCTGTAATTTTTTATGCCAAAAATCAGGGCATTTTCATTAAAATCGGCTCAAAAATCATGAAAAGAAAGGAGAATTGTCATGAGTGATGAAAAGAAGACAGTTCTATCCATGCGACATATTAATAAAACATTCCCAGGAGTGAAAGCACTGTCCGATGCACAGCTTACATTGAGAGAAGGAGAGATTCATGCCTTAATGGGAGAAAATGGTGCAGGAAAATCTACACTGATCAAAGTTCTTACAGGAGTTGAGGAATTTGAGACAGGTGAGATCATCATGGATGGAAAAAGTATTATTAACACATCCCCTCAAGAAGCGGGAAACAATGGAATCAGCACCGTTTATCAGGAAGTAAACCTGTGTCCGAATCTAACGGTAGCAGAAAATATCTTTATCGGAAGAGAACCAATGAAAATGGGGAGGATCGACTGGAAGACGATGAATACACAAGCACAGAAGATCCTTGATAATCTGGAATTAGAAATTGATGCCACACAGGAATTGGAAAACTATTCCGTAGCGATTCAGCAGATGGTGGCGATCGCAAGAGCAGTTGACATTCAGTCAAAAGTATTGATCCTTGATGAACCAACATCAAGTCTTGATGAAGGAGAAGTTGAGAAATTATTTAAGGTTATGAATATGCTAAAGAAACGCGGAACAGCGATCGTATTCGTAACACACTTTTTGGAACAGGTCTATGCAGTCTGTGACAGGATCACAGTACTTAGAAATGGACATTTTGTAGGCGAATATAAGACAGAAGAGCTCCAAGATTTAAATTAGTTGCAACAATGATGGGAAAAGATTTGATGATCTGGCAGACATCAAAGGAAGTGGAACATCATCAAAGAAACAAAGCGACGAAGTTGTGATCGAAGCAAAAGGTCTTTATCATAAAGGAACGATCAAACCATTTGACATTAAGATCCATAAAGGAGAAGTTGTTGGATTATCTGGATTATTAGGATCTGGACGTTCCGAACTTGTAAGAGCGATTTATGGAGCAGATAAACCAGATGGAGGAGAATTATATGTCAAAGGAGAAAAATTAGATGTCAAAGCACCAATTGATGCAATGCATAAAGGAATGGCATATTGTCCGGAAGATCGTAAAGTAGAAGGAATCATTGCAGATCTTTCTGTAAGAGAAAACATGATTTTGGCACTTCAGGCAAAACGAGGAATGTTCAAACTGATGAGCAGAAAAGAACAGGAAGAGTTGACAGATAAGTATATTAAGATGCTGCAGGTTAAGACAGCAAGCAGAGAAACACCGATCAAATCATTAAGTGGTGGTAATCAGCAGAAAGTAATCCTCGGAAGATGGCTGATGACAGAACCAGATTTCCTGATCCTTGATGAACCAACCAGAGGTATTGATGTTGGAACAAAGACAGAGATTCAGAAATTAGTCGTAAAACTTGCAAATGAAGGAATGTCTGTTGTATTTATTTCATCCGAAGTAGAAGAAATGCTTCGTACCGTGACTCACATGGGAATCTTACGAGATGGTGAGAAAGTCGGAGAATTGGAAGAAAGTGAATTATCACAGGAAAATGTAATGAAAGCAATCGCAGGAGGTGACAAATAATTATGGATAAATTAAAAAAGATGACATCATATCGCCTCTTCTGGCCAATTGTATGTCTGGCACTTGTATTATTATTTAACCTTATAAAATCCCCATCATTTTTTGAAATCTCAATTAAAAATGGTGTGTTATATGGATATCTGGTCGATATTTTCAACCGATCCAGTGAATTGATCATTCTTAGCGTTGGTATGACAGCTTTGTGTAGCATCCAGTGCAGGAACTGATATCTCTGTTGGAGCGATCATGGCATTATCAGGAGCTGTATCTGTTTATCTTCTTGGAAGTGGAGAAACATATGCAATTCCTTGGATCGCAGCAATCCTGATCGGGCTTGTGGTATCTGTATTATGTGGTATGTGGAACGGATTCTTAGTTGCGAATATGAAGATCCAGCCAATGGTAGCAACCTTGATCTTATTTACCGCAGGACGAGGAATGGCACAGTTGATCACAGGTGGAAATAACTTATATGTCAAAGTGGACAGCTTTAAGTATTTAGGAGGATTTCTGCCACATATTCCAGTTCCAACACCGATTTTGGTAGCGATCATCGTAGTCATTTTAGCAACATTATTCTTAAATAAGACAGCAACAAAATTGTATATTGAAAGTGTAGGTATCAACCCAAGAGCCAGTCGTTTGTTTGGACTGAATTCTACAAAGATCATCTTTATCACATATGCAGCCTGCGGACTTTGTGCAGGAATCGCGGGAATGATCGCAACATCAAGAATCACATCCATTGATGCAAATAACGTAGGAAACTTGATGGAATTAGATGCGATCTTAGCAGTAGCACTTGGAGGAAACTCTCTTGCAGGTGGTAAATTCTCAGTCGCAGGAAGTGTTATTGGAGCGATCACGATCCAGGCATTATCTACAACATTATATGCAATGAAAGTAACTGGAGATCAGCTTCCACTTTATAAAGCGATCGTGGTTATCATAATCGTGACATTACAGTCTCCAGAATTTAAGAAATACTTAAATCGTATTAAAGCAAAAACGTGCAGCAAAAACTGCTGGAGAGAAGGTGGCATAATGGCAATGGTAGAGAAAATTAAAAATAAACTTAGAGGAAATGGATTTTTGCTTGCAGTTACGATCGTATTATTCTTCGTGCTCTATATTGCAGGTGCGATCCTTTACGGAGATCGAAACTTTACAAGCCCACAGGTGTTTTTAAACTTGTTCATTAGTAATGCTGGATTGATCATTGCAGCCGTTGGTATGACATTTGTACTGATCACAGGAGGAATCGATATTTCGATCGGTTCCCGTCATCGGTGTTGTTTGTATGATGCTTGCATGGATGATGGAAGTGAAGCATATGAGCGCAGTCGTTGCAATTATTCTGGTATTAGCATTTGGTGTGATCTTCGGATTGGTTCAAGGATTTTTAGTAGCTTATTTAAAAATACAGCCATTCATCGTAACACTTGGAGGAATGTTCTTTGCCAGAGGTCTTACAGCATTGATCAGTTCCGATATGATCAGTATTGAAAATCCTACATTTTTAAGTCTTGCAAACTATCGAATTTATTTTGGATTTATTACATATTACAACAACCGAGGAGTTGCAATGCATCCTTATATCTACCTAAGTGTTGTCATTGCATTGTTGGTTGTAGCGATTTCTTTTGTGATCCTTCGATACACAAAATTTGGACGTGCCGTATTTGCAGTAGGTGGAAATGAACAGTCTGCATTATTAATGGGATTAAATCCTAAAGTTACAAAATTAAAAAGTTTTATGTGTTAAATGGATTTTTAGCATCATTAGCTGGATTTGCTTTCTGCTTAAACTCTTGTGGTGGATTCGTAGAGCAGGCCAGAGGATTTGAGATGGATGCGATCGCAGCAGCAGTTATTGGTGGAACACTTTTAACAGGAGGTGTTGGAACTGTCGTAGGATCACTATTGGATCACTGATCAAGGGTATCATTGAAACGATCATTACATTCCAGGGAACATTATCATCCTGGTGGACAAGAATCGTGATCGCATTACTTCTTTGCTTCTTCGTAATCTTACAGAGTGTTATTTAAATCAATTCGTGAGAAGCGTCTTGCACAAGGTAATGAAAAGTAGATAGTTATATTTGGTTGATGTATTAAAGGAGGAAAACAATATGAATAATATGCCAAAAACAAAGATCGGGATCGTAGCAGTCAGTCGTGACTGCTTCCCAGAAAGTTTATCAGTTACAAGAAGAGAAGCATTGATAAAAGCATATAAAGAAAAATATGATCCTGAGGACATTTATGAATGTCCAGTCTGTATTCGTGGAGAGTGAGATTCACATGGTACAGGCATTAGAAGATATTAAAAAGCAGGATGTGATGCATTAGTTGTTTATCTTGGAAACTTTGGACCAGAAATCTCAGAAACACTTCTTGCAAAACACTTTGATGGACCAAAGATGTTTGTGGCAGCAGCTGAGGAAAGTGGTGATAACCTCTTAGATGGAAGAGGAGATGCATATTGTGGAATGTTAAATGCAAGTTATAATCTGAAATTAAGAAATATAAAAGCATATATTCCTGAATATCCAGTAGGAACAGCAGAAGAATGTGCAGATATGATCCATGAATTTTTGCCAATCGCAAGAACAGTAAAAGCATTAAGTGAATTGAAGATCATAAGTTTTGGACCAAGACCACTGAACTTCCTTGCATGTAATGCACCGATCAAACCATTATATGATCTTGGAATCGAAATTGAAGAAAACTCAGAATTAGATTTATTTGAAGCATTTAATCAGCATGAAGGGGATGAAAGAATTCCTGCGATCATAAAAGAAATGGAAGAAGAACTGGGTGCAGGAAATAAAAAAAAACCAGAGATTCTTTCCAAACTTGCACAGTATGAATTGACATTAAAAGACTGGATCAGGGATCATAAAAGGTTACAGAAAATATGTAACAATTGCCGGAAAATGTTGGCCAGCATTCCAGACTCAGTTTGGATTTGTACCATGTTATGTAAACAGTCGTTTGGCAGCACAGGGAATTCCAGTATCCTGTGAAGTAGATATCTATGGTGCATTAAGCGAATTTATTGGAACGGTTGTAAGTCAGGATGCTGTGACATTATTAGATATCAACAACTCCGTACCAGCAGATATGTATAATGAAGAAATTAAAGATAACTATGACTATACACAAAAAGATACATTTATGGGATTCCATTGTGGAAACACAGCAAAATCTAAATTATCTTTCTGTGAGATGAAATATCAGAAGATCATGGCAAGAACATTACCGGAAGAAGTGACACAGGGAACATTAGAAGGTGATATCGCACCAGGAGATATTACATTCTTCCGTTTACAAAGTACAGCAGATACAAAATTAAGAGCGTACGTTGCACAAGGAGAAATCCTTCCAGTAGCAACAAGATCTTTCGGATCTATTGGTGTATTTGCTATCCCAGAAATGGGAAGATTTTACCGCCATGTACTGATCGAAAAGAATTTCCCACACCATGGAGCTGTTGCTTTTGGTCATTTTGGAAAAACTTTATATGAAGTATTCAAATACATTGGTGTTGATGTCGATGAGATTGGATTTAATCAGCCAAAGAATATGCTTTATAAGACTGAGAATCCATTTTCATAAATAAATTTTACCTATTAACTTTTTACTCCTTCTTGGGAAAAACTGCATGCGGTTAGCATGCAGTTTTTTCTATGCTTAGAAAAACAAGTAAAAATATTACTAAAATATTATGACTGTTTGCGCGGAGCAGCACAAGAGTTACGGACAATAAGATTACATGGAAGTGTCAGACGAATCGGAGTTTGCTGCTCCAGAGAATCTTCTTTTGTCCGAAGTAAAATATAATGAGCAGCATATTCTCCCATAAATTCAGCCGGTGTATGAATCGTTGTCAGCGGAGGGTTTGAAAAACTTGCAACGCTGATATCATCAAAACCAATGATGGATATATCATCTGGAATTTTATAACCATTCTCATATAAAGCACGCATTGCACCGATTGCAAGAGGATCACTGGCAGAGAAAATAGCGGTTGGAAGGTCGCCATCAGCAATCATTTGTTTTGTCATGTTATATCCGGATTCAGCAGAATAATCTCCCTCATAAATAAAAGATTTATGGTCAATGGAATGTTCCTGGCAGAAGTTGATGAAGGTATCTTTACGTTCTTCAAAATATACACTGTTATCAGCGAGAACTTCCTTCCCGCCAAGATAAGCAATCTTTCGATGGCCAAGATCATACAAATAATCTAATGCTTCAGTAACTGCCTGTTGGAAATCAAGATTGATCGTATCACAATAAATCTTTGGTGTCTTCATATCAACAAAAATTAGTGTTGGAATTAAGTTTTTGAAAAGACTTAATCTGAGATTTATTAAATTTACCAATACAAATCAGACCTTGAAGATCCTTGAGTGTGTCAGGATAATTGCAATCGCTCTGGAAAGCACGGACAACGTGGATATTATGATCGGCACAATATTTTTCAATACCGACACGGATTGCCTGATAATAAGGATCTTCCAGTTCCTGAAAGACAGAATACCATTGAAAGATACCGATAGAAATCGATTTTTCAACGGTATTTTTTAGATGCTTTGTATAATTTAATTCCTGGGCAACCTTTAAAACGCGCTGTTTTGTTTCGTCGGTTACACTCAGGGTATCGTCTTGGTTTAAAATTCTTGATACAGTTGCAGCAGAAACAGATGCTTTCTGTGCAATGTCTTTGATTGTTGCCATGGAGATAAAATCCTTTCTCATAAATATTAATTTATCTCATTATAACAGAGAAAAGCACAAAAGTAAATTTAGTAAAATAAAAGTAAAAAATTTAGTAAAAATATATTGACAATTTTACTAAAAAGTTTTACTATATAAGTATCAAAGACAGTTTACTAAAAACAGGAGGAAAGAAAAATGGGAACAACTAATGGAAAGGTTCCAGGCAGAGTAAAATATACTTTTGCATTTGGAGCATTGGGAAAAGATTTAATTTATGGAATGATGGCGACATTCGCTATGATCTACTTTACGGATGTGTTGAAAGTATCACCGGGTTTTGTAGGAATCGTTTTCTTTGTAGCAAAACTTTGGGATGCATTTAACGATCTGTTTATGGGAATGATCGTAGATAACACAAGATCACGCTTTGGAAAAATTCGTACCATGGCTAGTGATCGGAACTTTAGTCAATTCCGTTGTGTTTGTCGTATTATTTACTGACTTTAAATTAACAGGAACTTCACTTTGCATCTTCGTTGCAGTGATCTATGTATTATGGGGAATGACTTATACGATCATGGATATTCCATACTGGTCCGTAATTCCAAACCTTACATCAGATCCACACGAACGAGAAGTTGTTTCCGTTTTACCTAGAATTTTCGCAAGTATTGGACAGTCATTAGTCATCGCAGGATTCGGTGTTCAGATCATTGCAGCCTTAGGTGGAGGATATATCGGATATCATCGTTTTGCTATGATTATTGCAGGAACATTTATTCTTACAATCGGAGTTGCAGTCTGCAACTTAAAAGTAAAAGAAAACAATGCACCAAGTGAGAAGATTTCTTTTTAAAGATGTATTCTCAATCATTAAGAGAAATGACCAGTTACAGTCAGCAGTAGGACTGATCCTTCTATATAATGTAGGAATTCAGTTTATCATGGGTGTTGCAGTTACTACTTTACATATGTATGTGGAAATGCCAACATGTTATCAGCTTTTATGATCAGTGCATCTATCGCAGAAGTTGTTGGATTGATCATCTTCCCAGAAGTAGCAAAGAAATTATCAAGACATACATCATTTTTACTGGCATGTATTTTACCATTTATTGGTTTAGCATTATTATTAGTTGTTGGATTTGTATGCCCACAGAACATTGTATTAACAGCAATTTCAGGAGTGATCGTAAAGACAGGAACAGGATTAGAACTTGGATGTGCGACAGTATTCTTATCTGATGTTGTTGACTATGGTGAGTACAAACTGGGAACAAGAAATGAATCCGTTGTATTCTCTTTACAGACATTGATCGTAAAATTTACAGCGGCTTTAACATCACTTTTCATTGGATTTGCACTGGAACGTACAGGATATATTCCAAATCCAAACGCTGTACAGTCAGCACTGACATTGAATTCTATCAGATTTTTTAAATGTGTGCGATCCCAGCGGTGTCCATGCTTGTAGCCTATGTAGTTTATAAAAAAGCATATCATCTGGACGACAGTTTTATGAAGAAAGTTATTCAGACAATCGAAGAAAGGAGAGCAAACCGCAATGCCGAACAGTATTAAAAAATTAGAAGAAGCTTTTAAAGAAGGAAAATATGATCAGTTATTAAAAGATATCTATGTAGATGAAAGTGTTCTTGCATATCAGCAGGAACGCTACATCAAAGCATTAGAATCCTTTGAAAAGATTTATGGAGAAAAAGAAGTAGAAATCTATAGTGCTCCAGGAAGAAGTGAAGTTGGAGGAAACCATACAGATCATCAGTTTGGAAAAGTTCTTGCAACTTCCATTAACTTGGATGCGATCGCAATCGTTGCAAAAAGAGATGACGATGTGATCGATCTGAAATCAGAGGGATATGAAAGAATCATAGTTAGTCTTAGTTCTTTTGACCCAGCCAAAGCAGAAAAGGAACATCACAGGCACTGATTCAGGGAGTTGCTTCTAAATTAAAAGAAGAAGGATATAAAATCGGTGGATTTGAAGCTTATGTAACAAGTGATGTATTAAATGGGGCTGGAATGTCATCTTCTGCTGCATTTGAAGTATTGATCGGAAATATTTTATCTGGGTTATATAACGATATGAAGATCAATCCTGTATTTTTGGCGCAGGCCGGACAGTATGCAGAGAATGTATACTTTGGAAAACCATGTGGATTGATGGATCAGATGGCATCTTCCATTGGAGGTCTGATCAATATTGATTTTGAAGATCCTCAAAGTCCAAAAGATCAAAAAGGTTGAAGTGGATTTTGAAGAATATGGACACAGCTTATGCATTTGTGGATACAAAAAGGATCTCATGCAGATTTAACAGATGATTATGCAGCAATTCCATACGAAAATAAGAAAAGTTGCCAATTACTTTAATCAGGAAGCATTAAGAGAAGTTGATAAAGATGATTTTTACTTTGAATCTTCCAAAGATCAGAGAAATCTTAGGAGATAGAGCAGTTCTTCGTGCAATGCATTTATTTGAGGAAAATAAACGTGTAGATCAACAGGTAAAAGCTTTAGAAGAAGGAGATTTTGATACATTTAAGAAATTGATCAAAGAATCTGGTGATTCATCCTTTAAATATTTACAAAATGTATATTCAAGCCATGACCTGACAAATCAGAGTGTATCGATCGGATTGGCGATCAGTGATATTTCCTTAGGAGATAAAGGAGTCAGCCGAGTTCATGGCGGAGGATTTGCAGGAACGATTCAGGCATTTGTACCAAATGATATTGTTAGTATGTACAAAAAGAACATGGAACATGTATTTGGTGAAGGAGCATGTCATGTCTTAAAAGTACGCCCATACGGAGGAATGAAGGTATTATAAGATGATGAAAGTAAGAATGATAGAACAAAGAGATAACGGAGTCTGCTTATTCGAAATTAAAAAATGATGAGATCAAGGTAATCACAAGTAATCTTGGATGTCATGTGTTATCTGTATTTACAAAAGACCGAGAAGGAAACTTTGGAGATGTTGTTCTTGGATTTGAGAATGTGGAAGATTGCTGGCATGGAGATGGAAGTTACATGGGAGCGATCGCCGGACGTGTTGCAAATCGCATCGGAGATGCAAAGTTTGAGTTAAATGGAAAAACATATGAATTGGCAGCAAACAATGGAAAGAATTCTCTCCATGGAGGAATAAAGGATTTTAAATCAAAAAGATATTTTAAAATATGAAATTGTTGGAAGATGGAATCCGTTTTTTATCTATCTCTCACCAGATATGGAAGAGGGGGTATCCGGGGAAGTCTTTTATCTGAAAAGTTTGTGTACCGCTTATGTGACAACACATTAAAAAATGGAATATGAAGCAGTATCCGATCAGGATACACTGATCAATATCACAAATCATTCTTACTTTTAACTTATCTGCTGGAAAAGATAAAATTTATCATCATCAGTTAAAGGTAAAAGCGGATGAGATTGCATGTGTTGATGAAAACTGTCTTGCCAATGGAACATTTTTAAAGATAGAAAATACACCATTTGACTTTAAAGAATTTCATGAGATCGGAGAACGGATCAATGATGATCATGAACAGTTAAAACTTGCCGGAGGTTATGATCATTCTTTCATGGTAAAAGATGAAGAAGAGCAGTTGATTCTATATGACAAAGAAACTGGAAGAAAAATGACGATGACAACAACACTTCCATGCATTCAGGTATACACAGCGAATTTCCTTTCTGGAGGATGTAATGGAAAAGGCGGAAAGCCATATGAAAACAGAGATGGTGTTGCCTTAGAAGCCCAGTTCTTACCAAACTCCATACATATAGAAGAAGAACCAAAGGTGATTTTAAGAAAAGGCGGAGAATACGAAGCAGTAACAACATATCGATTTGAGGTGGAATAAGATGGATTTACAAAAAGATATCAAAAAACTGTAGCATATGGACTTGATAAAAAGCTGATCATGCCAGAAGATGAAATTTATACGATTAATCAATATCTGGAAGTGTTTCGATTAGATGAATATGAAGATTCTGATATTGAAGGAGAAGAAATCATCCTGCCAGAGATTTTAGATCGTCTGACAGATGCAGCTTATGATCGCTATATCATCAAAAGTGATGATATCGTGACAAGAGATTTATTTGACACAAAATTAATGGGAATCCTGACACCAAAAACCAAGCCAGGTCATCAAAGAATTCCGTACCTATTACGAAGAGAGTCCAAAGAAAGCAACAGAATTTTTCTATGGATTCAGCCAGGATACAAACTATATCCGAAGAGACCGCGTCAAAAAAAGATATGAAATGGAAAGTAAACAGTCCATACGGAGATATCGATATCACGATTAATCTTTCTAAACCAGAGAAAGATCCGAAAGCGATCGCAGCAGCGAAAAAAATGCAAAGCAAAGTTCTTATCCAAAGTGTCAGCTTTGTATGGAAAATGAAGGATATGCAGGAAGAATGAATCACCCTGCAAGACAGAATCACAGGATCATACCGCTTACGATCAATGATAGCAAATGGGGATTCCAGTATTCTCCATATGTATACTACAATGAGCATTGTATCGTATTTAATGGACAGCATGTACCAATGAAGATCGATCGGGCAGCATTTACAAAACTATTTGATTTTGTAAGACAGTTTCCTCATTATTTTCTTGGATCGAATGCCGATCTTCCGATTGTTGGAGGTTCTATCTTAACACACGATCATTTCCAAGGTGGTCATTATGAATTTGCTATGGAACGAGCAGAGATTGAAAAAGAATTTACAATCCCAGGATATGAAGATGTCAAAGCAGGAATCGTTCACTGGCCATTATCTGTGATCCGTATTCAGAGTAAAGATGAAAAAAACGCCTCATTGATCTTGCTGATCATATTTTGAAAAAATGGCGTGGATACACGGATGAAGAAGCATATATTTTTGCTGAGACAGAAGGAGAACCACATAATACGATCACACCGATCGCACGTAAAAAAGGTGATATGTATGAGCTGGATCTGACACTGCGTAATAATATCACAACTGAAGAATGCCCATTAGGACTTTACCATCCACACAATGAGTATCATCATATCAAGAAAGAAAATATTGGGCTGATCGAGGTTATGGGACTTGCTGTTCTGCCATCCAGATTAAAGGCAGAGATGGAACATTTAAGCCAGTGCCTGATCAAAGGAGAAGATATTGTTTCTAAGGAAGATTTAAAGAAGCATGCAGCATGGGCTGAAGAAATCAAAGAAAAATATACAGATATCAATGAAGGAAATGTCATGGATATCTTAAAAGAAGAAATCGGACAGGTATTTGTTAAAGTTCTTGAAGACGCCGGAGTTTATAAATATAATGAAGAAGGAAGAAAAGCATTCGACCGATTTATTGCAGTTTTATAATGACAAGGTCATAGAAAGGAAAGCAAGACAATGAAAATATTAGTATTAGGCGGAGCTGGATACATAGGTTCTCATACAGTATACGAACTGATCGATGCTGGAGAAGAAGTCGTGATCATCGATAATCTGGAAACAGGACATATCGAGGCTGTTCATCCAAAAGCAAAGTTTTATAAAGGTGACTTAAGAGATAAAGATTTTGTAGATAGTGTACTAGATCAGGAAAAAAGATATCGATGCAGTCATTCATTTTTGCAGCAAACTCCTTAGTTGGAGAAAGTATGGTAAATCCATTAAAATATTATGATAATAACCTTTGTGGAACAAAAACAATGGTACAGTCTTTGGTAGAACATGGTATCGATAAGATCGTATTTTCCTCAACAGCAGCAACTTATGGAGAACCAGAAAAGGTACCGATCGTAGAGACAGACCGTACAGAACCTACCAACACTTATGGAGAGACAAAACTTTCTATGGAAAAAAAATGTTTAAATGGGTTGGACGCGCTCACGGACTTTCGTTATGTATCTTTAAGATACTTTTAACTGCCGTGCGGAGCACATGTAAGCGGACAGATCGGAGAAGATCATAATCCAGAAACACATTTGATCCCATTGATCTTACAGGTGCCAAATGGCAAAAGAGAAGCAATCAGTATTTTTGGAACTGATTATGATACAAAAGATGGAACTTGTGTAAGAGACTATATTCATGTAACAGATCTTGCACAAGCACATATTCTGGCAGTGAAATACTTAATGGAAGGTAATGAAAGCAACATCTTCAATCTTGGAAATGGTGTTGGATTTACTGTAAAAGAAGTAATTGAGACAGCCAGAAAAGTGACAGGAAAGCCGATCAAGGCTGTGGAAGAAGGAAGAAGAGCTGGAGATCCGGCTGTCTTGATCGCTTCCAGTGAAAAGCGAAGAATATCCTTGGCTGGAAGCCAGAACATGCAGATCTTGAAGAAATCATTGCATCCGCATGGAAATGGCACAGCAGCCACCCACAAGGATATTGTTCTGTTCAAAAGGAAGACAAATAACTCTTTTTGAACCATAAATCATCCCTGTACCGTTTAGAGCATGTTACCTGGCTCTAAGCGGTACTTTTTTGTTTTCGTAAAATATCTGGTACGATGTTCAAATAAAAATAAATGGTGTATACTAAAGAAAATAGTAAGATAAAAGAAGGAGTACGAATCGATGAAACGGTTACTAGGATATTTAAAGGAGCATCTTTGTGTTACGATCCTTGCACCATTATTTAAGATGCTGGAAGCTAGTTTTGAACTATTTGTACCATTGGTCGTTTGCCAGCATGATCGATGTAGGAATCGGACATCACGATATTGGATATTTGTGGAAGATGGGAGGATTATTGATTTTACTTGGAATCATTGGATTTTCATTTTTCTATCACAGCACAGTATTTTGCGGCAAGATCGGCTGTGTATACAGGAAAGTCAATGAGAAGTGATTTGTTTGCACATATGAATCAATTTTCTTATCAGGAGATCGATCAGGTTGGGGACATCAACGTTGATCAACCGCATGAGTAATGATATCAATCAGGTGCAAAATGGAGTTAACATGTTCCTGCGTTTGTTTTTAAGGTCACCATTTGTTGTATTTGGTGCGATGTTCATGGCATTTACGGTGGATCATAAGGCAGCGATTTCCTTTGTATTTACGATCACAGCATTGGCAGTGGTTGTTGGACTGATCTTATGGATCACGATGCCAATGTATAAGAAAGTACAAAAACAGGTCGATGGAGTATTAAAAAGCACAAGGGAAAATCTTCTTGGAATTCGTGTGATCCGTGCATTTAACAGACAAAGAAGTGAGGAAGAGAATTTCAGATCACAAAGTGGACAGCTTTATAACAAACAGATCCACGTTGGAAAGATTTCAGCGTTACTAAATCCTCTGACTTACATGATCATTAATTTGGGGATCATTGCAATTCTATGGTCTGGTGGAAAACAGGTTGATCTGGGTTATTTAACACAAGGACAGATCATTGCCCTGATCAATTATATGTCACAGATCCTTGTAGAACTTGTAAAACTTGCGAATCTTTTGATCATCTTATCTAGAGCGTTTGCAAGTCTTGACCGTGTGGATCAGATTTTTGCATTAGAGTCATCCATGAAGGAAACTGGAAAAACAGATATAGAAGAGAAGAAAGATACACCTATTCTTGAGTTTAAAGATACATCGTTTGTCTATCATGGTGCAAGAAAAGAGACGATCCATCCATTTGATTTTGCGGTGAAAGAAGGCGAAACGATCGGGGTGATCGGAGGTACAGGGTCAGGAAAGAGTACTTTTGTATCTTTGATCGCAAGATTATATGATGTGACATCAGGAAGAATTCTATACCGTGGAGTTGATGAGAAAGAATTAAAACCAGAATTTATCCGAGGAAGATCGGATTTGTTCCGCAGAAAGCATCTTTGTTTGAAGGAGCCTAAGAGATAATATGAAATGGGGTAAAGAAGATGCCACAGATGAAGAAATCTATCAGGCATTGGATATCGCACAGGCAAGAGAATTTGTTGATCAGAAGGAACAGGGATTAGACTTTAGAATTGAACAAAATGGAGGAAACTTATCTGGCGGACAAAACAGAGACTAACGATCGCAAGAGCATTAGTACGTAAACCTGAGATCTTAATTCTTGACGATAGTGCATCCGCACTTGATTTTGCAACAGATGCAAGACTTCGAAAAGCAATCAAAGAAAATACAGATAATATGACAGTATTTCTTGTATCCCAGAGAGTATCAACGATTCGTAATGCTGACCATATCTTAGTGTTGGATGATGGAAAGATTGCAGGAATCGGGACTCATCTACAGCTATTAAAAGAAAATCAGGTATATAAAGAAATCTGCGCATCACAGATGGCAGGAGAGGAGGCATAAGATCATGAAGAAAGACAAAAACAAAAGACATTACAAAGGATCATGGAATATATGAAGCCTTATCGATTTTTGATCTTTGCGTCTTTAGTGTTGGCGGTGATCAGTGTGGCACTGACACTTTATGTTCCGATTCTGACAGGACAAGGTGTGGATTGCATTATATCAAAAGGAAATGTTGATTTTGCAAGATTGATAAGTATTATAAAAAACGATCGTGATCTGTATCGTATTGACGGCAGCAGCGCAGTGGCTGATGAATCATGTCAATAACCAGATTACATATAAGATTGGAAAAGATTTAAGGATTCAGGCATTGAGCTTTGCAGAAACTGCCATTATCTTATGTAGATGCACACTCCTCAGGAGACTTGATCAGCCGGATCGTAACGGATATTGATCAGTTTACGGATGGATTGCTGCTTGGATTTACACAGTTATTTCTGGTGTGATCACGATCATTGGAACCATTGTTTATGTTAGGAATCAATCCATGGATCACATTGGTCGTTGTTTATTTTAAGTTCCGTTTTCGTTTTTTATCGCAAGTTTTATCTCAAAGCGAAGTTTTAATATGTTCCAGAAACAATCACAGACTAGAGGAAATATGACAGGATTTGTCAATGAAATGCTTGGAAATATTAAAGTAGTCAAAGTGTTTTGATCATGGAGAAAAAGCACAGGAAGAGTTTGATCAGATCAATGATGATCTTGCATATTACTCCTTAAGAGCGACATTTTTCTCATCTATCACAAATCCGGCAACCAGATTTATGTATTCAGGAATCTATGCAGGGG
>ENA-OPYV01000259-OPYV01000259.1-human-gut-metagenome-genome-assembly--contig:-NODE-259-length-16583-cov-3.127917_pt1 | contig 16583 bp, 27 predicted proteins | sample MGYA00242474_ERZ504485 | MGnify/ENA primary metagenome ERZ504485 (study PRJEB26092, sample SAMD00036263) | human gut metagenome | host: Homo sapiens | study: EMG produced TPA metagenomics assembly of...
CTTCACCGGAACTTTCAGATACGCTTAAAACGAACGAAAATTTGCTTGGGAAGAAACCTGTTTCGGGGAACATGGGCCTGAATCATCGGGCTTATAACTTCTATTCCTGTAATTTTAAGAATTAAATCGATTGGAGATAATTCATTTTATCTGTTAAAAGTTTTGTTGATGCTTGTAGATCAAAGAAAAAGAATTACATTTGCAGTGTACTAATAAGCTAATACACTAATATAATTTATTTACAACATGAACACGTCTATGATAAAAATCGAAGGGTTAACCTTCAGTTATGGAAAGAAAGCCTCCGTTTTTCAAGATTTCTCATTGGAAATGGAGGCTGGAAAGGTAATTGGTCTTTTGGGAAAGAATGGGACCGGTAAATCTACTTTACTTTATTTGATGAGTGGCTTGTTACGTCCACAAAACGGTTCTGTCTGGATGAAAGGGAGGGACGTACAAAAAACGCCTGCCGGTAACCCTGGAGGATATGTATTTGGTTCCGGAAGAATTCACTTTACCCAATTTAAGCTTACAGCAGTTTGTGAAAGTGAATGCACCGTTTTATCCCCGTTTCAGCCAGGAGTTGTTGCGGACATGCTTGGCCGATTTTGATTTGAATGAAGATATTCATCTAGGAGAGTTGTCCATGGGACAGAAGAAAAAGGCTTATATGTGTTTCGCGCTGGCAGCCAATACCTCCTTGCTTCTGATGGATGAACCGACCAATGGATTGGATATCCCTTCCAAAAGTCAATTCCGGAAAGTAATAGCTTCAGGTATGACGGAAGAGAAGTCGGTAGTGGTATCTACTCATCAGGTACGGGATATTGACCGTTTGCTGGATCAGGTGGTAGTGATTGACGGAAATGAAGTGTTATTGAACCGCTCGGTAGTAGACATTACAGATAAACTGTTGTTTGCGGAGCAGGGCATGAATGAACCGACAGATGACGTTCTTTTCGTGCAGCCCTCTGTGCATGGAAACAGTGTGATATGGCCCAATCTTGCAGGAGAAGAGAGCCCGTTGAACCTGGAACTTCTGTTTAATGCTCTGCTGACGGAACGTGAGAAAAATACAAGCGATTTTTAATGAAAAATAAATGACACGACATGATGGAGACAACTTTTAGTATGACACGCGTACAGCATATCATGCGACGCGATTTGATAGAAAACTGGAAAAGTAACCTTTATGGTTTGCTGGGTATTTTTGCAGCCTGCTTTTTCCCGATGTTGGGCTTTTTATGGTCGGCAGAACACTGGACGGAAGAAGGCTATCCTGAAGTTTATTCTTTTGAGCGATTTTGCGGCAATATGTTGGGGATAATTGGTATGGTGGTTAGTGTGGCAATGATATATTATGCTTCTCGAATCATGAAATGCATGGATAATAAGGAAAAACGTATTTCTTATTTATTACTGCCAGCTACGAAATTGGAGAAGTTCTTCTCTCGTGCTTTGTTCGTGACAGTAGGCACTGTGTTGATGATTCTGGTTGCCTTGCTGGCTTTGGAACTTACCCATTATCTGTTGTTGCCTTTGTTTGATTTACCGACTGTGTATAGCCAGCCGATGTTGGTGGAAGTATTTTCTATGAAATGGGCTCATGCTTCGGTAGACGCAACAGGAGAGTCTGTTTATTCCTGGTGGCTGATGCAGCTACTTGTGTGGATATTCTGCTTATGGAATCATTCACTTTTTATCTTGGGAGGAAGTTTTTGGTACAAACATCCTTTCCTGAAAACGATAGGGGCTTGTTTTGGCTGTAACTATCTTAGGAGGAATTTTGTTTTGCGAGCTCAGTAGATAGTGGAATATGGTCTTTTCTTATTCGGAGAGTAGATGAAAATTATCCACATTCTCCCCAGACCGTAAATGGATTGCTGACCATCATTTCAGTTGTCTTTCTTCTGTTTACTGTGTTTAACTGGTGGCTGTCATATCGCTGTTTACTCGTTCGGAAGTTGTTAAACGAAAAACTGTGGCGCCTATGACTTTTTAAAAGAGAATAAACCGATTTATTTGCAGATAGCAGACCGTATCATGGATGAGATCCTTCAGGATGTGTATGAGGAAGGCGGACGTATCCTGTCGGTACGAGAATATGCAGGAATCGTGGAGGTGAATGCGAATACGGTAGTTCGTACGTATGATTATCTGCAGACTCAGGGTATTATTTACAATAAGCGGGGGTTTGGGATATTTTGTGGCAACTGAAGCTGCTCAGAAGATTATTGAGCTTCGGAAGGCTACTTTCCTCCAGCAAGTATTACCCGATGTATTCAAGGAAATGTATTTGCTGCATATCCCGATGGAAACTTTATCTGAACTATTTGAGAACTATAAGAAAGAACGGATGAAGTCTCAGGAATAAACAATAGAAGATAATAATGAAAACGGAGCTGAAGTAAGAGGAATAGATTCCTTTGCTTCAGCTCCGTTTTATTGTATGATTCTGCGACTTATAAAGTCACTGTATGCATAATCTTTTCCAATGCACCGGCATTGTCTCGTACATAATTTCCGGCTTTTTTCCCAGCTTTATCCAAGGCTTCATAGTTGTTCAGGAAATTGTCCATAATCTTCTTGAAATCCTCCGCTCCTTGTATTTCAAAGCCACCCTTGCATTGAAGCAACCCTTGAGCTTCACGGAACCGTTTGTTGTTGGGGCCGAAAATGACTGGCATACCATATACGGCAGCTTCCAGTACATTGTGAATACCTACCCCGAATCCACCTCCGATATAGGCAATTTCTCCGTAGCGGTAAATGGAAGACAGTAAACCGAAACAGTCAATCAGCAGGCAATCGGCTTCTTTCACTCTTTCTTCCGTAGCCTGTGTGTAGCGTACTACAGTACGGTTCAGTTTACCGGTGATTTCCTTCAAATGGCTTTCATCAATCACGTGTGGTGCAATGATTAGCTTTACCTCCGGATGCGTATTGAGATAAGGAATGAAAATATCCTCATCCGGTCCCAGGAACTTCCGGCTACAAAAGCAGTATGGTTCCTTTGAATTTCTCTACCAATGGAAGTTCTTTAGCCTGACGGCAGATTTCCAATACCCGGTCAAAACGCGTATCACCTACTACAGTGGTGTTAGTAATACCGATGGTGCGGAGTAATTGTACAGACGCTTCATCCTGTACGAACAGATGAGTAAATGTGTTCAGTACTTTTCGGTAACTTTTGCCATACCAGCGGAAGAAAATCTGTTCTTTCCGGAAGATGGAAGATACGCTGTAAACCGGAATATTTCGCCGTTGAAGTTCATTCAAGTAGTTCTGCCAGAATTCATACTTGATGAAGAAGGCCATATAAGGCTGAGCCAGATCCAGAAAACGCTTTACGTTGTCCGGTGTGTCCAGCGGAAGATAGCAGACAATGTCAGCCCCTTTATAGTTCTTTCGCACTTCATATCCGGAAGGAGAAAAAATGTCTGGAGAATCTTGTACTGCGGATAGGTTTTCCGAATTTCTTCTATCAGCGGGCGTCCTTGTTCAAACTCCCCTAAAGAAGCTGCGTGAAACCACAGGTATTTTTCTCCGCGGATAATCTGTTTTTGCAGAATATCAAAAGATTCTTTTTCTCCTTTGACCATCAGGGCTACTTTCTTTATTAAAAAGTGCAGCCAGTCTGACTGCACTTGTATAAAGAGCGATGATAAGATTATAAATCATGTCTTAGCTTATTTGAGAACCTCTACTGCACGGCGCATGCGAGCCACTGTTTCTTCTTTTCCTAATACAGCCGAGATGTCAAACATGTGAGGACCTTTGCCTTCTCCAACCAGTGTCAGTCGGAAAGCATTCATGATATTACCCAAGTGGTAACCTTTATCTTCAATCCATTTCATAACTACTTCTTCCTGGTGAGCCAGTGAGAAATCGTCCAATGATTCCAGTAGTGCAGCCAGTTCGGTCATGCGTTCGGCAGAATCTTCTTTCCAGCGTTTTTTTCACTGTCTTTTCATCATATTCTGTCGGAGCTACGAAGAAGAACTTGCAAGTATCCCACAATTCCTTGATAAAGCTTACACGGCCTTTCATCAGTCCGACTACAGTAACTACCTTGTCCATCGGAGCTTCGATGCCATGTTCCTTCAGAATCGGCATAAACAACTGTGCGATTTCTTCGTCACTCTTCATCAGGATATATTCATGGTTGAACCATTTCCCTTTTTCATAGTCGAATTTCGCACCAGCTTTGCTGCAACGATGCAAGTCGAACAATTTGATGAGTTCATCCATTGACATAATTTCCTGGTCGTTACCTGGATTCCATCCCAGCAAAGCCAGGAAGTTGATAACCGCTTCCGGCAGATAGCCTGATTCACGGTATCCAGAAGAGACTTCTCCTGTTTTCGGGTCGTGCCATTCCAATGGGAATACAGGAAATCCCAAACGGTCACCGTCGCGCTTGCTCAGTTTACCGTTTCCGTCCGGTTTCAACAGCAAGGGTAGGTGAGCGAATTCAGGCATTGTATCTTCCCAACCGAAAGCACGGTACAGCAATACGTGCAACGGAGCTGAAGGTAACCATTCTTCCCCACGAATCACATGTGATACCTCCATCAGGTGGTCGTCAACGATGTTCGCCAAGTGGTAAGTAGGCAGTTCATCAGCTGATTTGTATAACACTTTATCATCGAGGATAGAAGAGTTGATAACTACCTCTCCACGAATCAGGTCGTGTACATGTACGTCTTCGTTCGGCTCAATCTTGAAACGAAACTACATATTGTTTGCCTTCTGCAATCAACTTGTCCACTTCTTCTTTCGGAAGAGTCAAAGAGTTGCGCATGGAAGTACGTGTAGAAGCATCATACTGGAAATTCGGAATTTCCTGACGTTTAGCTTCCAGTTCTTCCGGTGTATCAAAAGCGATGTAAGCCTTTCCGTTATCGAGCAACACCTGTACATATTTCTTGTAAATGTCACGGCGTTCCGACTGGCGGTACGGACCATAGTTTCCTCCAAAGCTGACACCCTCGTCAAACTGGATGCCTAACCATTTGAATGACTCGATAATGTATTCCTCAGCACCCGGAACGAAACGGTGTGAGTCAGTATCTTCAATACGGAAAATCAGTTCCCCGCCATGCTGACGAGCAAACAGATAATTGTACAAAGCGGTACGTACGCCGCCGATATGCAATGCACCAGTGGGACTTGGTGCAAAACGGACTCTTACTTTTCTTTCTGACATTGTGGTTTTTATCTAAAAATACGCCGCAAAATTAATCTAATTTTCCCGTTTTTTTCTTATTTTGCACGCAAAATATCTTTTTAACATGAAAAGTTTACAAACTGAGAAACAGTTTTCTTATAAAGGACTGTTATATAAACTGGCCATTTTCGTGGTAACAGTGTGTGTAATTGTGTATTTCCTGCCACGAGAAGGACGTTTTAATTATCAATTTGACATTAATAAACCCTGGAAGTATGGGCTGCTTCAGGCTTCGTTCGATTTTCCTATCTACAAGGATGATGCGGAAGTGCAGCGGGAACAGGATAGTATCATGCGCTTGTATAGTCCGTATTATCAGATGGACAAGACGGTGGCCGACCGGATGATTCAGCAGTTCAAGAAAGCGTATACCGACAGTTTACATCGTATTATCCCCGCTCCAGCATATCAGCATCATATTGAACGATTGCTGAAGTTAGTGTACGAGAAAGGAGTCTTTGCACCAAATGATTGGGAAAAGTTGCGTAAAGACAGTGTACGTTCCATCCAATTGGTAGACAAGAATACGGCAAACCAAGTGGATGTGAGCGACCTTTATAGTTTTAAAACGGCATACGAAACATTGATTTATTCAGATACGGTACATTATCATCGACTGTTACTACAGCGGTGCAATCTGAATGAATATATTGCGCCTAACCTTTCGTATGATGCTTCTAAATCAGAGGCTGCAAAGCAGGATTTGCTTTCCGATTTGTCATGGGCTAACGGTTTTGTAATGAACGGACAGAAAATCATAGACCGTGGAGAAATTATCGACAGCCATACGTATAATATCCTGAAATCATTGGAGAAAGAGTGGAACAAACGTAGTGAAACGGTAACAGAAAAGCGTCTTACTTTGCTCGGGCAAACACTTTTTGTGGCGTTACTGATAGGTTGCTTCATGATTTATCTGGATTTGTTCCGGAATGACTATTATAAGAAGCACCGGACATTGGCCCTGCTTTTTTGTCATCATTGTAGCTTTCCCCGGTGTTGTCTTCTGTGATGGTAGAGCATGCATTTATGAGTGTTTACATTGTGCCGTTTGCCCATGATACCTCTGATTATTCGTATCTTTCTGGATTCACGAACGGCGTTTGTGGCCCATATCATAACGATTCTGCTTTGTTCGATTTGCCTTCGTACACCTCACGAGTTTATATTGTTGCAAACAGCAGCTGGTATGGCCGGTATCTATAGTCTGAGGGAGCTCTCTCAGCGTTCACAATTGCTGCGCAGTGCGCTGATTGTGGCTTGTACGTATGCATTGATGTATCTGGCACTCGATTTGATACACGTCAGCGATGTGGCGCAGCTGAGTACACACATGTATGTCAATTTTATCATTAACGGCATGTTGTTGCTGTTTACTTATCCCTTATTATTTATTTTGGAAAAGAATGTTCGGTTTTACCTCGAATGTTACGTTGGTAGAGTTATCCAATATCAATAATAAATTGATGCGTGAGATGTCGGAAGTGGCACCTGGCACGTTCCAGCATTCCCTTCAGTTGGCGAATCTGACTGCTGCGGCTGCAACCGGATTGGAGCCAACAGCCAGCTGGGTACGTACGGGGGGCTATGTATCACGACATTGGGGAAAATGCTGAACCCCTGCTTTCTTTTACCGAAAATCAGTCGGGTGTGAATCCTCATGACCAGTTGAGCTACAAGCAGAGCGCACAGATTGTAATCAGTCACGTGACCGATGGCATGAGACTGGCCGACAAGCACGATCTACCACAGGTAATAAAAAGATTTTATCTGTACTCACCATGGAAAAGGTTTGACCAAGTATTTCTATATTTCATATCAGAACGAACACCCCGGTGAAGAAGTTGACAAGGAAGCTTTCCGGTATCCGGGTCCCAATCCTTTTACGAAGGAACAGGCTATTCTGATGATGGCAGATTCTGTAGAAGCAGCTTCACGAAGTCTGGCTGAGTACACAGAAGAAAGCATCTCAGCTTTGGTAGAAAAGATTATTGACAGTCAGGTACAGGACGGTTATTTCAAGGAATGTCCGATTACATTTAAAGACATTGCTACCGTGAAAGCCGTATTTAAGGAAAAGTTGAAAACAATGTATCATACTCGTATCAGTTATCCGGAGTTGAAGAAGTAGATAACTGGAAAAGACAGGAAAGAGGCTGTCTCAAAATAGAGTTGAGATGGCCTCTTTTGTTTTATTTCAAATTGAAGTCATTTGGATTTTTCTCAAAAAAAGAAGCTTACAAACTTACTTTTTCCATTCAAACTGTTTTTTTATTGGTATAAGCCTCCTAAGAGGCTATTTTTGCAAGATTATGTGCAATGGCCAGCAGGCCGAACTCAATTTCAACCTTCTTAAGTCCACGAAGATGGAACCTCTTGAATTGCTTGTTGTTCTTGAGGTTTCCAAAAACGGCTTCCACATCCTGCGGTCGCTGGCTGCGATATTTCAGGCCTTCATCAGAGAGCAGCTTTTCACGTTCACTTTCCTTGATTTTCCGCAGACGGTGGTTTACCTGCACAATTCTTTCCGACCGGCCTCTGTGACACCGGCATCTTAGCGGGCAGCCATTACAGTTATGTGCCCTGTATCTTGATATGGTCTGCACAAAACCGTTGTCTGTTATCCTCTTTGCATCGGAGAGTCTTTTCATTCTCTGTCCCATCGGACAGTACATGCCGTCGGTTTCTTCATTATAATAAAAGTTGGAAGACAGAAACGGGTCGTTCCGGAAGTTCCTTTTCTGTTCCTTATGAAAATAGTTGTACTTTATAAAGGTTTCAATGCCATGTCTGAAGGCATACAGATAGTTCTCCTCACTCCCGTATCCGGCATCGCAGACAGATACGTCAGGGTATCTGCCGTAAAGGGAATGGAAATCATCCATATGCAGAGGATAGGTGGAGGTATCACCCGCACACTGATGGATGGTATAGTTCAAAATGAACTGTTTGTTGGTGCTGATTTGGGGATTATATCCGGGTTTGAGCTGTCCGTTCCTCATATGGTCCTCTTTCATGCGCATGAAAGTAGCGTCATTGTCTGTCTTTGAGTAACTGTTGCGTCCGTCAAGTATCTTTCCCTGTGATTCATATTTCCTGAGCTGTTCGGGCCATGACTTCCTTACACGTTTTACCTTCGCTTTCATTTTCCTGTCAGCATCCACTCCGTTCAGGGCATCATCTATCCGGCAGAGCGCCTTTTCAACTTTCTCCGGAGTGATATCCTGATATGTGATGGGTGCGGAATCACGCAGTTCCTGCTTGGTGACGGACTCGGCGTACCGCCATATCTCTTCAAGCTGTTCCGCGATTCTGGATATGCGCGTATGTATGGACTTGCCCCAGACGAACGTATAACGGTTGGCGTCCGCCTCCATCTTCGTCCCGTCGGTACAGGCCACATCCAGACTTACAAGACCTTCCGACACGAGGAACTTCACGATGGTGGCAAATATTGTCTTGAGTACATCCTTCAGCCGGCTGCTGCGGAAACGGTTGATGGTATTATGGTCAGGAGTCACATTGCCGGTAAGCCACATGAAGCGGATGTCATTGCGACAGAATTCTTCTATGCGACGGCTGGAATAGATATTACGCAGATAAGCATAGACCAGAATCTGAAGCATCATGCGAGGGTGGTATGCAGAACAGCCTTTAGGAGAATACCTGCGGTAAAGTTCTTCAAGGTTTATCTGTGCAATGATACGGTGAACAACCCGGACCGGATCGTTCTGGGGAATAAAATCGCCTAAACACGGAGGTAAAAGCAGATTATCGTTGGATGTGTAATTTTTAAACATTATCTTTGGGATATCTTGACTTGATTCCCTAAGATACAAAAAATTAGGGAGACGGGCAAGTTCTGACTGAGCGAAGTTAGGACTTCCGCCATTTTTTGCAAACACAAAAAAGGCCGTCTCATTTTGAGACAGCCTCTTGTTTTTTACTCCTTCTATAATATACAGGCACTTATGCTTAAAGTAATTCACATTCTTTCAACCACAATGCAGCACTGGCATCACTCGGCATACGCCAGTCTCCTCGCGGACTCAAAGATACGGAACCTACCTTCGGCCCATCGGGCAAGCAGGAACGTTTTGAACTGTTGCGCAAAGAAACGGCGATAGAAGTTGGTAAGCCATTTTCTTGATAGTCGTACTGTCGTACACCCCACGGAAGGCAATTTCGGCCAGATAGAAAATCTTTGCCGGACGGAAACCAAAGCGCAGGAAATGGAAGAGGAAGAAATCGTGCAGCTCATACGGCCCGACCAAGTCTTCCGTTTTCTGCTTGATATTGCCGTTTTCATCGGCGGGAATCAGTTCCGGACTGATGGGAGTATCGATAATATCCAACAACGTATTTCGTGAAAGTGTATCTACACCGGTCTGAGCCACCCAGTTTACCAGGTAGCGAACCAAGGTCTTAGGGATGCTGGCATTTACTCCATACATGGACATGTGGTCACCATTGTACGTAGCCCACCCCAAAGCAAGCTCTGAAAGGTCACCGGTACCGATTACCAGTCCGCCAATCTTGTTGGCATAATCCATCAATATCTGGGTTCTCTCTCTGGCTTGACCGTTTTCGTAGGTCACATCATGCACGGACATATCCTGACCTATATCCTGGAAATGTTGGATGCAGGCATCCTTTATACTGATTTCTTTCGTGGTAACCTGCAGAGAGCTCATCAGTGAAAGTGCATTGTGGTAGGTACGGTCTGTAGTACCGAATCCCGGCATGGTAACTCCCACAATACCTTTACGGGGCAGATTCAACTTATCAAATGTCTTGACACAAACCAGAAGCGCCAAGGTAGAATCCAATCCACCGGAGATACCTAACACCACCGTCTTGCAATTGGTATGTACCAAGCGCTTGGCCAGTCCGGCTACCTGAATAGAGAAAATCTCCTCGCAACGTTCGTCCAGCTGGCGTTCACCAGAAGGCACAAACGGATGAGGTTCTACCGAACGGGGTAAGAGTCAAATCGCGGGAAGCAACAAGGGCGGTAGAGATATGCTGCATAGGATGCTGATCACGATACATACGTACGCTGCTGGAGAAAGTGGTATTTGTCAGACGTTCTCCTCTCAAACGCTCCACATCTATCTCGCTGACCACAAGCTGTTCTTCAAATGAGAAACGGTCGGAAGCGGCAAGCAGGCTTCCATTCTCATAAATCAATGCGTTTCCGGCAAAAACCACATCGGTGGTAGATTCTCCGAAACCACAGGATGAAAATACATATCCGGCCAGACAACGAGCTGACTGCTGTGCCAACAGCGAACGGAGGTACTGATGTTTGCTGATATTCTCGGTATCGGCAGACAGGTTGAAGATAATCTCCGCGCCTTTCAGAGCCAATGCAGAGCTGGGAGGTACAGGCGCCCATACATCCTCACACAGCTCGATTCCGAAGCATACATCCGGCGTATCGAACAACAGGTTTGTACCCATCGGCACCACCTGACCACACAAACGTACATTCATGGAATCCGGATGGGCCACAGCAGAAGTAAACCAGCGTTTCTCGTAGAATTCTTTATAATTAGGCAGATAAGTCTAGGCACAATACCCAGAATCTTACCTTTCTGAAAAACCACGGCACAGTTCATCAGCGTAGAATTGACCACGACCGGCATACCGACAATGGAAATAATGTCCAGCTGACGGGTATTATTGACAATCTGCATCAAAGCCAGTTCAGCCTGCTCAAGCAATAAACTTTGCGCAAACAAATCTCCACAGGAATATCCTGTCAGGTTCAATTCCGGAAAACAATAATCTGAATCCCCTTTCCATCGGCTATTACAATCTGTTTTTCGTCTGTTGTGCATTGAATTTGCAGTCGGCTACTTTCACTGCAGGAACGGCAGCCGCCACTTTTACAAACCAAATCTCATATAATTTGTTATATATAAATAGATATGCAAAAATAAACAGAATATTTGAACATCTACACAGAATAAAGAGGGAGATTTTAAAGAAAAGGCATAAAGACAAAAAAATAAAAAACAGAGGAGAGTATTTGTGGTTATAAAAAATCTTTGTATATTTGCCTTCGAATTAGAATTGTAACAATTACATAATTGAAAATAAATATGACAGCATACGAATACTTGCTCAGTTACCACATCAAGCCGTCTGTACAACGCATTGCCATCATGGATTATCTGTTGAACCATAAGACACATCCATGTATCGATGAAATACATACAGCTTTGTGCAAGGAAATCCCCACGCTCTCTAAAACAACGGTATATAATACGCTGAAGTTGTTTGTAGAACACGGCGCGGCCAAAATGCTGACCATAGATGAAAAAATGCCTGTTTTGACGGAGATGTGCATCCGCATGCTCATTTTCAATGCAAGGTCTGCAATAAAATCTACGATGTGGAAATTCCACAAAACCTCAGTGAAGCAGAACCCTTCCGTAAAGAAGGTTTTATCGTAGAAGAAGTGCATCAGTATTATAAGGGAGTTTGCCCCGAATGTGCTGAAAAAGGATTGATGAATAACTAAGAACTAAACTTATTAATATAATAAACTAAACTACTTAAAAATTTTTTGACTTATGAAAAAGTTTATCTGTACAGTTTGTGGTTACATTTACGAAGGTGAAACAGCTCCTGAAAAGTGTCCGTTGTGTAAAGCTCCTGCTTCTAAATTCAAAGAAATGGAAGAAGCTGAAGGTGGTTTGCAGTTTGTAGACGAACACGTAATCGGCGTAGCTAAAGGTTGCGACGACGAAAATGATCAAAGACCTGAACAACCACTTCATGGGCGAATGTACTGAGGTTGGTATGTACCTGGCTATGAGCCGTCAGGCTGACCGCGAAGGCTATCCTGAAGTAGCAGAAGCTTTCAAACGTTATGCTTGGGAAGAAGCTGAACACGCTGCTAAATTCGCAGAACTTTTGGGTGACTGTGTATGGGATACTAAGACAAACCTTGAAAAACGTATGAAGCTGAATGCGGTGCTTGCGAAGACAAGAAACGTATCGCTACTCGTGCTAAACAGCTGAACCTGGATGCTATCCACGATACTGTTCACGAAATGGCTAAAGACGAAGCTCGTCACGGAAAAGGTTTCGAAGGCTTGTACAACAGATACTTCAAGAAATAATTGAAAGTATAGCTTTCATCACTAACGGAGGCCACCTCAATCACGAGGATGGCCTCTATTTTTTTCTCTTTGAGAACCATAAAAGCTGAATTCACAGTTCTTTAATCAAAGCCAGTACTCCTTAGGCAGTACCGGAGTACTTCTTCGGCAGTACTTCAGTACTTCCTTTGCAGTACTGAAGTATTTCCCTGAAAGTACTGGGAAAACATATTTTTCTACATATAAGAAAGGCTGCCCCAATTCTCTTGGAACAGCCCTGTCTTGTTTATATATCTACCCAAATGATTAACGGTTCGTCTTTCCTAACCAGGTCAGTCGATGCCAGATAGTTTCCAACGGGCCACGTTTGAAATGGCGGAACCACCAGTGAGCAAAAGCAAGCTGGGCCAGGAAGAATACAATTCCAACCAATAAACTCAACGTAGTGCCACAAGATTTATGCAAGGCCAGTCCGTAACCGAAATACAGAAAACTTCCTATCACTGATTGCATGATATAGTCGGTCAGACTCATTCTTCCGTAGGGTACAAGTATCTTCAGTATCCGTCCCTTCCCCATCCAATACAACAGGAGGAATGCGGATACGATGGCCAGCATAAAGCAGAAGTTATACCAGGAATTGAAAATGGTCTTCAAACTGTCAAGCATCAGAGGCTGTGAAGCTATTGAAAATATAAAACCTTTAAGAAAATAGAAAATCACCGCCAAAGGAAGTGAAAAAGCATAACACATAAGTCCAGAATGTACGTGCCTTTGTCAGAGCAGCTTCAGAAGAAGAATCAAAATATCCCACACGTCCTATCCACAAACCAAGGATGAACAAAGAGCAGGTCTGGAAAACTCGTCCGTAGCACCAGGCCCAGTTCAGGCTGGCCAACTGACCGATTGTGAAATTTACCTTCACCATCTCCCACCAGGATTCACCTCCTAACTGAGGATATACATTACCCAACGAGAAAATCATCTGTTTCGGTGCATATTCAGGATTGACAAAACCACACAGCACTTTCAGCCATTCCACGGGCTGCAGCATCAATATCAGTGCCAGTATCAGCAATCCCTTATTGCTCCAATGACGTACAGGCACAAGGATAAAACCTAAAATGGCATATAGCACCAAGATTTCACCCGGGGAAAAACAAAGAATTGACAAAGCCAAAACCCAGCAATAGCAGCAAGCGCCACATATAGCGGTTCTAAAATCTTCCCCTCTTTTTTCCGAACCCCGGCTCTGCAAATAGAACGTGAAACCGAACAGCAAGGCAAAAATAGCGTATGCCTTACCCGAGAACATGAAGAACAGCATGTCCCACAAGCTTTTATCCAAAGCGCCAAGCACCGGAGAGGTAGTTTCTGGAAAAGAATAAAAATTAAAATGTTCAATGTTATGAAGCAGGATAATCCCCATTACCGCGAATCCTCGTAACGCATCAATAGCCAGGATTCGCTCTTTCTTTTGAATGTTTTCCATCGTCTGTAAAATTAACAATAAAAAACGGGAAACCTGTTTTTAAAAAGCAGGCTTCCCCGTTTCTACAATTATGGCACGCCATCTCCCACAAAAGAGAATGTGCCTTATCTCATATTATTATCTTAGTTCTTTGCAGAATCATTTACGGCAGCCGGAGCAGTAGTAGCCGCAGCATCAGTCTTCTGAGGAGCAGCAAAACCTGCAGGAGCATTCAACGGATTTGTTTTCTGCTCTTTTACAGCCTGTTCCATGATTACTGAAGAACCTTCTACCTGAGAAGGAACTACGTAAGAAGTAGCTACACTGATTACTACCATGAAAGCAGCCAAACCCCAAGTCAGTTTTTCAATAAAGTCAGTTGTCTTACGAACTCCCCATAATCTGATTAGACGAAGCAAAGCTAGAAGAGAGTCCTCCTCCTTTTGAATTCTGTATCAGTACCACGAAGCACATCAATACAGCAGCAAGCACCATTAATACAACAAATAATAAATACATTTTCTTTTTATTTTGATTTAGCGTTAATAATCTAATTTTCCAAAAACCTGATTTTGGTCTGCAAAAGTAAGTTATTTTTTTTCGGATATTTTCAAAATTTAATTTTTTTAATAATTTCCAGCGCTTTATCATAGCGTTGCTGTTTAACATAAATTTTAGCCAAAGTTTCCGTAAAATAATCTTCCCCTTCTTCCGTATCAGACTCTTCTTTTTCTGTATCAGGCACAACCTCCTCCGTTTCTATTGTTTCAGAAGAAAATTCCTCTTCCGACAAAGCAGTCTCCTTTATCGGCTCCACTCCTTCGGCTTCTTCACGAGCCGCCTGTTCTATAAAGTGGTCGATTAAATCCTGTCCGCGCAGGGGATTTACAGAAGCGGTTTCTGTATTTTCCTCCTTTTCCATCAGCACAGAAGTATAATCTACGGCTTCTACCGGCAAAGGAAAGAGTTTCTCCACAGAAAGGTCCTTATCGTCGGCCAGAAAACGGTCAATCAGGTCCAGCGTTCTATCAGATGTTTCTGACGATACATTTTCTTTTCGGCTACATGCCGGTTAATGACAAACTTATCTCCTTCAATGGCATAAAAACAGGATACTCAAATCGGCTACAAACAAAGCCCCCTTGCGCAACTCATCTTTAAAAGAAGGATCACGCAACAGATACAAATTCTTCAAATACAAAATACGGGCTGTCTGGAAAAAGGATACTGCACCAGAAGCTGTCTTAATTCATACAGGCTTTCAGTGCCCAACTCTTCCGGGTGTTCAATCCAATGCTGTAGTCGTTGTTGTACCATCATTCCTGCTCTTACCAGTTGGCTACAGTTGCATTAAATATCTGCTCCACGATTTCGTCAATCATCTGCTGTACAAGCTCTTCTTGCACGGACGATAACTGCTGGCTGGCATTGTATTCACGGCTGGCAGTAAACTGCTGGTCAGAAATATCTTCCGCATGATTGGTATTATTGACAAATCTCACATTTACCGTCATTCTCAACTCTGCCATCGTAGAATAACCGTCAGAACCTACCCCTTTATTGTAAGCATCGTAGTTCGTAATTTCACCCGACAATTCCAGGTCACCTCCCTGACGAACCTGTTTCAGACGAGTCTGCTGCATATATTTATCCTGCAAAGCCGTGTTGAACATCGACTCCATCGGTCCCCATACAAAGGCAGCCGAACGGTTCGGAAAGTTCTGAAAACTGATTGTCTTCACCTTATCATAGTTAATGGAAGAACCATTAAATTTATACGAAACCGTACATGCCGTAAGGATACACAAACAAACGGCCAGAAAATATTTACTCAGTCTGCTATATTTTTATTCAAGTCCATATTCTTTGATTTTTCTATAAAGGGTACGTTCTGAAATTTTCAAATCATTCGCTGCATTTTTTCTTTTTCCATGATGCCGCTCCAATGCCTTCCGAATCATTTCTTTCTCCACTTCATCCAATGAAAGGTTTTCTTCAATGTATTCTTCCGTATCCTGCACATCGTCCGACACATCTGCATGTGTAACCTTCACATTCGGATTTACTTGTGACACATTCGTTACCGGAGTCACGCTGGATACCTTGCCCACTTCCTCCGCAGGATTCAATACCACTGCAGAAGGCTGTATCAGGCTGGATGGAGTTTCGGGGATATAATGTACCGGCATAGACGACGGAGCAGTGACCGTTCCACCAGCCGCACGTTTCGGCCATGATGTCATGCACCAGTTTCTTCAATTCGGTCACATCCCTCCTCAGGTCAAACAACACCTGATAAAGTATCTCTCTCTCACTCTGGAAACTCTTTTCACCTTGCGGCTTCACGCCACCCAGCAATGTCGGGAATTTAGACACGGGTTGAACTGGCAAATACCCCCGAAGAATTTCGGCAGTAATCTCACGGTTGGTTTCGATAATGGAGATTTGTTCCGTGATATTTTTCAACTGACGGATATTACCCGGCCAGGTATACGATACGAGTAACAGCTTGGCATCCTCCATCAACTGAATGGCCGGCATACGGTATTTTTCGGCAAAATCTGCAGCAAACTTACGGAACAAAAAGAGGAATATCATCCGGCCGTTCACGCAGTGCCGGCACTTAATAGGCACCGTATTCAGACGATAGTACAAGTCTTCACGGAAACGTCCGTTCGCTATGGCTTCCGTAAAATCCACATTCGTGGCTGCCACAATCCTGACATCCGTTTTCTGCACCTTAGAAGAGCCGACCCTTTATATATCTCCG